>MDTB01082878.1_pt1 | contig 21921 bp, 10 predicted proteins | sample 811161 | NCBI WGS metagenome assembly MDTB01 (sample SAMN05326650, study PRJNA326480) | marine metagenome | isolation source: seawater | place: Mediterranean Sea | collected 2009 | reverse complement strand
CAGTTCTCCATACAAAACTCAAATAATGCGGGTGCTGCAGTTAATCTTTTCTCAAATAATAAAGCCGTTCCTAATGCGGTGCTTCAACTAGATTTCAACGATCTTGAGGTTACTCCATTAGGAGAATCTGAAACATTGGGAGTGGCAGGCTCTTGGAACTTTGGTGGTCCCAGAACCAGCGGTGATGGCACATTGAATATAGGTTTCACAGAAGAAACAAAATGGACCGATATCTACGGTACGGATGGTAATGCTCGACGCACTTTCACTCTAGATGAGGCGATCACTTCAGGTCGATATGTTATTGAAACGCGAATCGATTCTGCCGACCTCAGCAATGCATGGAATGATCCTGTCGATCTCGTCGCCAATAAGGGCTTGCAAATCCTTGCTATGAAGGAAGACGGATCTGGCGTAGTCGTTAATCTCTATTCTCATGTCAACAACTCAGGTGCCTACCAAGTGAAGGCACAAAGTAATCTTTGGGCAGGACCGAATGGTACTACTAGTGCAGAAGTAGTTAATGATTCCACCTTAAAACAAGCCTTTGGACTTTCAGCAGATGGGAACATTGATATTCAAATTTTAGTCAATGCGACAACTGGACAGTGGTCAACGCGTGCGAAATCAGCTAGCAGCTCCGATTGGAAAAACATGGAGCTAGGCGGGACTGGTTTCACCGATATTAAAAGTATTCAAATAAATACTAAGACACCAAATAATACTGCAGGTACCGGCTTCGCAATTTGGGGCAATCCAGATGATGAGAACACTACCGAAGTAGACGAAGAAACTCCAGTGGGTGATTATATTAAGGTGGATTACATTCGAATCCTCAACGATACAGGACCAGATACGAATAACGACCTAGTGATTACTGGACAAAATTTTGGATCGGGTGAGGGTGTTAGCGCAACTTCTGTTCCTGTTTCTACAGGAAATTTTGCCCAGACAGGTGAAAATCTGAGACTGAAAATTGATGCAGATCTCGACAGTGGAGCTTTCACATCAAGCTTTTCTACTGATTCTGGATTAACTTGGACTAGCCTAGTCACTGATGGCGCTGGCTTGACAGAAATTGCCAATATCATGTTCGGGGCTAAAACTGGAAGCGATGATGCTTGGGGAAATACAGAAACGAGTTCTACCCAGGGGACAGCAGGTGATTTTGTTCGCGTTGAGTCGATAACGCTAACCGATGTTTCAGATACAAATAATCCTTCCGAGTTAGTAAATATTGGCTTTGAAGATGAAAATGGTACGAATATCAAAAATTCGCTCAATTCTGGAACAGCGACTGGAGCTTGGAATTTCGGAGGGCCTCAGGCACATAACGGAACATTAAATATTGGTCACACACAATACTTTAAGTGGACGAACTCAGGCAATCTCGTATCCGTATTCAGAAAGTTTGTATTGGACTCAGCATTAACATCAGGGCAGGTCTCCTTAGTAGTAGACATTAAAGACTATGACTTGAGTCGTTCTTGGGACAATGCTGATAGCTACAATGTGAATAGCGGATCGGGTAAGGGAGTACAGTTTGCGCTCTTAAATAGTACTCAGACTGGACCAGTCATTAATTTGTTCACCGAAAGTGCCGTTGACTTCCCTGATTCTGACGGAGATGGAATTCCTGATCATGTCGACGATGAGCCAAACAGTGGAGATGTTTTTGAAGGCTACTATATGCGCTACGACTTCAGTGATGATAGCGGTACGGCTTTGACCGACGCGGTTAATCTCGGAGTACCGCCTTCTGCCTTCACTTCAGGAGGTCCTCAGACAAGTAATGGAAATCTCAATATCGGTTATACTGAAAATTGGAAGTGGAGTGGAGTTGATACTGGAAATGCCGCTGTATTCAGAACAAATATATTACCTAAGAATAATGAGGGGAATGCTCAATTAACTTCTGGTGTTGTCGTCTATGAGATGGTGATTGATTCCTATGACCTCAGTAAGAGCTGGGATCCAAATTCTGAGTCAGAGGCTGAAAAGGGTATCCGCATGATCATAAAGAATGGCGACGCTGGCGGAAATCCAAATAATCCCCCAACTGCACCAAGACAGGGAACTGCGATTCAGCTCTATACAACAGGGGATGGCGATGTTCAAGTACAAGCCCAACCTTGGTATGGTACTGATGGAGTCGTTAAATCAGAAGATACTGTTAGTTATGTTTTAGGGGAGAGCGATATGGCGGATGACCAAGGGCTCACTTTCCAAGTAGTCATCAACCTTGATACGGGTGCTTTCTATTCTCGATTCTCACAAGATGGGGGAGCAAATTGGAATGATCTTATCCAATACGGTTCAGGATTCACCACAATCTCAAGTATTCAAATCGCTTCGAAGCGAGCGGGTACAGATGCTTGGGGTTCTGTTTCTATCGAAGGCGGAAGTACGGGTGATTTCGTGAAAATCGACTCTATCCACATTCGTGATGCAGATTCTTTAGCTGAGCCAACGCCGCAAATGCCCCCTGATTCGGATGGCGATGGGGCCTTTGATTATGAAGATGCCTTCCCTGCCGATCCGAATGAATCCGTCGATGCTGATGAAGATGGAGTTGGTGCCAATAGCGATCCAGATGACAGCGATCCCAATAACCCTAATTCGCAAGCACCAGCTGAGGCTCCAGCCTTAACCATCACTACGGATGGCTCAAATGTCACCGTGTCTTGGGAGGGGGGTGATGGCTTCAATCTCCAATCATCAGGTGATTTATCAACTTGGTCGGATACAAGTGTCACCACCAGCCCGCACACAGAAGCACTCGAGGGCGGTAAATTCTTCAAGTTGACCAATGAGTAAGCTTGTACTTTAATTAAACAATTTGCATAGAGGGGCGATTGACTCGCCCCTCTATTGCGAATACTGATATTGTTAAATTGCTTAATTACTAATATATTCCAACACTCGCGTTATTATTTTATAAATTACTTACTGTCGCATGAGATCAACCGATTCTTTCCACGCTCACCATTCTCCCATTGGAGCCCACGCATCCTTTACCATTGGAATGTTTGGTGCGAATGGGGGACTTGCTCTTGAGAAAGGCAGTCCTGGCAATCAATCAATTTTTGTCGGTTATCGCTCTGAATCAGGTCGGACTTGTTTGTTTCCATTTTTCGAACAATTAGTCAATGATGCTGAGCGATTCAGTCAGGATGATGAGGTGGATTCTTCGACTAACGGAACTTTGATTTTTGACGAGCGGCACATAAAACGAAGCTATGGATGGGCAACGGACACATTTTTTGCTCCGGGGATAGAATTTTCTATTCGCACGCCCTTCGACTCGATTCCTGATCCGAGCCTAGGTGACTCCGACGCACTCAAGCAAGCGTCTTGTCCGGCAAGCTTTTTAGAATTGACCATCGAAAATACCAGCGATGAACGCTGGGATGGATTTTTTGCCTTACAGGGGGATACCCCATGGACACCACTTTCGCATCGCGGTGACCTCAAAGGAATGATTTCCCGAAATGCGATGGGGTTTGCGACCTCGGATCCTTCGGTTTCTGAATTTATCGACTTTGGGATTGATCAAGCCTTAGGGAAAACTCATAAAACGCCCAACTTTCTTTTGGGGCCGATCGGCGGTATTTCTTTTTCAGTTGAAGCAGGTGAAAGTAAAACGGTTCAATTTGTAGTCGGTTATCACAAGGCTGGGGCAGTGACCTTTAATCGAGAGGCTGAGTATTGGTATGCCCAGTATTTTAATTCAATTGAATCCGTTTTTACCTACGCGTTGGATCATTTCGAAACATTTTCTGCGTCAGCGAGAAGGAAAGATTCTGAATTGGAAGCGTCGAATTTGAGTGAGGATCAAAAATTCTTAATTGCCCATGCCACACGTAGCTATTTTGGATCGACGCAATGGCTTTCTGAGGGAGGTCAAGCTCTATGGCTTGTCAATGAGGGTGAATACTTGATGATCAATACACTCGATCTGACGGTTGATATGGCCTTTTTTGAGCTGAAGTACAATCCTTGGACAGTGCGTAATGTCCTCGAACATTTTGTTAAGCATTATTCCTACGAGGATCGTATTTTTTCTCCCGAGCTGCCCAATGAGAGTTTTTTAGGAGGCATTTCTTTTACCCATGATATGGGGGTGGGTAATCATTTCAGTCCAGATCAGTTTTCTTGTTATGAGTGTGCCGGTATTGATCGAAAATGCTTTTCCTACATGACTTATGAAGAATTAACGAATTGGATTATCACAGCAGGGCTCTACGCACATCACACACAAGATAAAAGTTTTCTCGAGTCTCATGCTGAATTGTTAGAACAGTGTTTAAGTAGCTTATTGAATAGAGATCACCCCGATCCAAATCTGCGGAACGGATTGATGGGCTTTGATAGTTCTCGTACTGAAGGGGGTGGTGAGATCACGACCTATGATTCTTTAGATCATTCCTTGGGTCAGGCGCGCAATAATGTTTACCTCGCAGGTAAAGCGTGGGCGGCCTATTTAGCTTTGGAGTCAATTTTTAAAATGATCGGAAAAGCGGATCGGGCGCAATCCGCCTACGAGTCAGCTTTGTTGACTGCTTCGGCTTTAGAGAATGCCTATGATGAAACGGTGGGTTATATTCCAGCCGTCTTAGAAAACGATAATAAAAGTGCGATTATCCCTGCAGTTGAGGCCTTGATTTATCCCCATAGAATGGGCTTGCATCAATACCTCGATCCAAAGGGTCCCTTCGGTGGATACCTTGCAGTCCTTAAGCGGCATATTGAAAATATCTTAAAACCTGGCATCTGCCTCTATTCGAATGGCGGTTGGAAGTTATCCAGTAGTGCAGACAATTCATGGATGAGTAAGATTTGTCTGAATCAATTCGTCATTCATGAAATTTTGGGGATACGGTATGCTATGGAGTCAGATGCAGACCGTGCTCATGTTGAGTGGCAAGTTGTCGGATCAAAAAGTCAGGCTTGTTCAGATCAGTTCGCTTCGGGTAAACCGATTGGCAGTTTATATTATCCCAGAATTGTCACCAATATTTTATGGTTGGAGGCAGAGTCTTTGCAGCGAGGAAAAGCAAATCAATCCGATTCAAGACGAATTGAGGATGTGGTTGCCTAGTTACCTTTCTCACCCCTTCCTTTTACCCCCATTATAACCCCACAGTCTTACTTTGTCCTGAATTTTAATCATGAGAGCTTTAAAAAAATCTGAAATCTTAAATTACAGTATTGGTGATTTTGGGATTAACTTAAACTTCCAATTACTCGGATTCTTTCTCGCTTATTTTTATACCGATGTTTTTGGAATCAGCCCTTGGCACGCTAGTTTTATTTTCTTAATTGCCCGCGCTTGGGACGCAATCAATGATCCACTGATGGGGCTCATCGCTGACCGTACGAAAAATCGTTGGGGCACCTATAAACCTTATATTTTTTGGGGTGCCATCCCCTTGAATCTAATCTTAATTGCCTGCTTTAGTATTCCCGAATTATCGAGTTCGATGCAGGTTATCTATTGTTACTTCACCTACATTTTGCACGGGATGATTTTCACTGCGGTGGGCTTGCCCTACAGTGCAATTGGTACCTTAGTGACTCAGGATCAACAGGAGCGGGCGAAAATTTCTACGATGCGGATGTTTTTTGCCGTGATAATTGTGATCACGGTTGTTGGATCTTATGTGACGCCGTTCGTCAATAGTCAGCCCATCATTGTCGAGTTTGTTGGCGTTCACTTAATGACGCTTCAGGGTCCGCAATTTTCGGATGAAGCGGACGGTTGGTTTACCGTTGCGGTGATCTTCGGTATTATTTCAACATTGATCTTATTCTATTCGGCGATGAATACACAGGAGCGTGTGCACGCTCCAGTGCAAAAGTATAAATTGAGTGATATTAAAACGATCATCTTTAAGAATGATGTCCTCTTAATTTTATCGGCATCTATGTTTTTGAATACAGCCATATGGGTGGTTCAAAATGCGGTTTCATTTTATTATTTTAAATATGTCGCTCAGATAGAATCTTTGCAGACGATATTCTTCCAATGGATGTTGCCGGCAAACATTATCGGCGTTATTTTAACCCCGATCTTAACGGCACGCTTAGGTAAAAAGAATGTATTTATTCTCGGGAGTTTAATCGTCTTTTTAGTCAATGTAACGCGTCACTTTATTCCTATACCCACTTTAGAATCGTACACGCTTTTCATTGGTTTATCCATGCTTGGGTCTTCTTGCATGATGTTTTGTTCCATTTGTCAATGGGGTATGGTTCCAGATACGATCGAATATGGACAATGGAAAACAGGCATTCGTTCCGAGGGAATCCCGCTGTCCTTTTTTAGTTTTATGCAAAAATTAGCCATGTCTTTTGGTGGTTTTTTTGCGCTTCAGATTTTAGCCTTCACGGGTTATGTTGCCAATACTGAGTTGCCTGAATCCGCTCTCAATGGGATTCAATTGCTTTATAATATTTTTCCTGGGCTTTTTTCACTTGGCTGCTTGGTATTTCTCTTATATTATAAATTGAGCAAAGAAAAATACGATACAATCCTAGCTGAATTACAGCAAAAATCGAAATCCGCTCAGGATTGATAAGCGAATTGATTGATAAGCGAATTAATAGAAAGCGAATTAATAGATTTAGTTAGTAAGAGTTTCTACAACAGCGAGGATGAAAGACAATGCATTATAAATATTCAAATGGACAAATTAAGAAGGGCATTTGCTACATTGGAATTTTATCAAGGGTGCTCATGCCCGCTCTTTTGCTGTATCTCTTTTCTTTCAGTGTTCAGCTTTGGGCAAATTTTGATTTAATTGATAGCGAAACGGGTGCCTTGGTCAATGGACTGAATAATGCTGAGACATCGATTAATTTAAACACAATCAAAAAGCGGGCCTTTAACCTAAAATACAGTACAAGTAATGCCAGCGTGCAGGTGCTAGAATTTTATATCAATGGAGTTCGGGTACAAACGGATGAGTCCAGTAGCCCATTTTATCTCTATGCTAATGATGAGGCTTGGTTGCCAGCACCGGGTGCTTATGCACTTGAAGTCAAAGGCTACGATAGCTCAAATGCGCTCGTTTTAAGCGATAGTCTTACGCTTAATATTACCGATGCACTGAGTCATCGCATGCGAAAAGTCTTTCTATCCACGGGAAATTCAAATCAAGAAATTCGTGTTTCAATGAAGCGGCATGCCTTCATCTTCGGTTCACAAACCGTGGAAGAGGGTAGTTTAAATCCTACGGATACAAAACCCTATCCAGTGCGCATTAGTGGAAATGGTGCAAATGCCAGTCAAATGGCATACATCAATAAATACCGAGAGGTGTTTCTCGAGAATTTTAATTATTCAGTGGCGGGCAATGCTATGAAATGGTATTCGATGGGGACCAACGGGACGAGCTTCTCCCGTGCCGATCGTTGGTATAATTGGCATACTTCCAATGATATTCCCGTGCGGGGACACACGCTCTTATGGGGCAAAAAATCATCGACTAACTTGGCAAATGAAAATATGCATGACCCCCAATGGATTGAAGATTTGATGGAGGGTACAGAGGCTGAAAAGGAGCAGGCTAAGCTTGCGATTATGAATCGCATTCAACAAGTGGTTTCTCATTATGCGGGCAAGATTGATGAATGGGATTTTAATAATGAGCTCTGGAACTATGACCATTACCGACGCCAGTTTGATGGACAAAGCAATTTCAGGACTGGATCTCACAGTCCTGCGGGTGCTTCAATTTTGGCGGAATTCGCCGAAGTCGCCAAGACAGCGAATCCCAATATAAAACTTTATCATAACGATTATAACATCATCACTCAATCGGGCACGGGTAATGCAACGAGTTTTAAGAATCTGTTGATTGACTTGAGGGAGAACCACGAAGTTCCCGTGGATGGAATCGGTGTGCAAGGTCATTTTGGAAACACTGCACGCTCCCAAGCTCATATTACCAATTGTTTAAATATCTTGGATGATGTCGGTGTACCGATCAAGATTACCGAGCTTGATATTGGAGCAATTGGGAGTTCTGAGGCGGCAAAAGCCAACCAGCTCGAAAATGTTTTTCGCGCCGCTTTCGAGCACGCTGCAGTTGAGGGCATTATTTTTTGGGGCTTTTGGTCAGGATGTCACTGGCGAGATTACCGAGCTCCTTGGCAGTACGAAGGCTATGATAAATACGATACAGCAGATACCTCGGATGATGTTCCGAGTGAATGGGTTGAGACGGATCAAGTGACTCGCTACCGCAGTTTGGTTTTCGATGAATGGTGGACTGATTCAGTGGTTGAAACCGATGCGAATGGCAATGTCGAATTGAGCGTTTTTGCTGGTGATTATGATATCCTTATCGATGGAGCGACTTTCACTCAAAGCATTCCCATTGAGAGTGAGGAGGAGACCTATTATTTAGAATATAATAATGGTGAGTTATACGAAACAGCTGGATCATTTGGCTTGATTCGTCCTATAGAGGGCAATCAGTTCTATCCTCAACAAACGATTGATTTAGAAGCCGCCTATCCAGACGGGAGCAATCAGGGTATCGAATATGTTGAATTCTATGCTGATGGTCAATTACTCAAGCGGGATTCCATCGCCCCGTTTCAGGCAAAGTTTTATGATGCATCAGAAGGCTTCCACACTGTATCTATACAAGCTGAGTCGAGCAGTCTCATAGAGGATTCCGTTGAGATTCATGTCGGAATCAACAATAATCTAGGTGCAAATTTAATTCCTGAAGCAAGTTTTGAGCAGTCGGTGGATTCGGCATTTGCCCCGTTTACCAGTAGTCAAGTTTTCCTGACTCGAAATACGGTACAATCGCGAAGCGGAATTTATTCTATGTATGTCCAACGTGACTTTTCTCCTTCGGCTGCAAGTTGGAATGGAATTCTTTATTATCTTTCGGGTGCGAATGCGACAGCAGAACTGGAAGTGGGTCAGACCTACCGCTATTCAGCTTGGGTGCGCTTAGAAGAGAATAGCCAAAATCTAAGTTTAACCATCAAGAAATCAACCGACCCAGCCTCCTATCAGACGCTTCTTACTATGCCTAATGGTGTGAGTGCGGGGGAGTGGATAGAAGTATCGGGTGAATTTGTTTACGATGCCAGTATGGAATTTATTTATATTGCCGGTGTTGATACGGCAGAAAATTTTTATGTCGATGATGTGCTCTTGGCGCCCTTTACCGAGCCGATTAATCCCGAAGATACCGATCAAGATGGATTACTCGACGCTTGGGAGATCACCTATTTCAATTCAATTGATGCAGATCCGAATGCAGATAGTGATGCGGATGGGCTCTCAAACCTATTTGAATTTAGGTCGGGCACCCATCCATTAAATGCCTATTCTAAATTCATATTTAATTCCTTTGTTCGAGGTGTTACCAATAATGATCTCAGTTGGTTTGGAAGCGATGCACAAGCATACCGAATTCTCAGTAAGTCTGATCTCACCAGTCCTAATTGGACGGTGGTTGATGAAGCGGTTTCAGGCTCTTTTGGCGGAGTGAATTATTGGTCTGAAACACACAACGGAGTCCCAGCAAAGTTCTATAAGATCGAAATAGACGATTGAGCACATTCAGCTCAAACAGAGAACAGCCCTGAATTAGATAGAATTTTCTAACTTTTTTTGTATTCTGTATTTTCCAGGTGTGACTTTGTACTGCTGCTTGAAGCTATTGATCAAAGAGTTGACTGAGTAGTAGCCACAATTCTTTGCTATGGTCTCAAGGTTAGCATTGGAGGTACTTAAGAGAAAAGCCACCGCTTGGATCCGCTGATGGCGTATTTCATTTCCTGGGGATCGAATATAGTTTAAGGCAAATGCTTTTTGTAATCCTTGCTGGGTTACTCCCATAGCATCGGCAACATCTGTAGCCTGAATGCCTTTGTAGAAATTATTTTGTATCCAATGCAAAGCTTTTGAGACGAGGGGGTTTCGCACTGCGTAGCAGTCTGTACTGCGACGAGCGATGACTGATTTAGGTGAATGTCGGAAAATCTTCCGTTTGGGAATCTTATTTTTGGGATTGAGCAAATCATGCATCAGTTTGGCTGAGGCACGCCCTAAGCCTTCTTGATCGCTGTCTACACTGCTCAGCCCTAAGACAAGACTGCTGTTAATTAAATCATCATTATCCACGCCTAAAATAGCTATATTCTCAGGAATGCGTAATCCATTTTTTAGGCACAGAGAGATCAATTCTGAAGCAATCGAGTCGTTATAAGCAAAGAAGCCTAAAGAGAGGGCCTCGAGTTTAAGTCCGCGCTTAGATGCGATATCTTTGAGTTCGTTAATGACTTTGTTTTGAACCTCTGTCGATGATTTTAAAACCGTCACGATGCCCCCTTCTTTTTTTGTATATTTTTTCAGGTAGCTCAGGCGTTCGTTAAACATATCGTTATCCCCAGGGTCTAGTACAAATATTTCTTTATGCCCAAATTCCCTAAGGTGTTCGGCAGCAAGCGCACCGATTTTCTCATTGTCGGTAATCATTCTCGGAATGGGGATTTGATGATTTCTCAAACCTAAATCGACAATTGGGATTTTTTTGTCCCTGAGATAATTGAAGGTATCGTCACATTCAATCATTGCGATACAACCATCTACATCCCAATCTTTCACCATCTCAGACTGGGTTGATAAGCGGGTTTGGGTTTTGGGGCAATTTAATTGCCACCCATATTTACGCGCCATTTGGGAAACGCCTTTGTGAATACGGTAATCATACCACTCTAATAAAAGTAGTATATGTTTTGTTTTAAACATGGGGTATTTATATACTTTAGGACAAGATATTTTATCGGTACAAGTACAGTATGAGTTTCATTTTTCAAGAATATTATGACTTAAATATTTTTTTTTGAATTTAGGTTTTTGCTTTATCCAAGAAAAGTTTCAATATTGTGAAATTTTCATTCAATTGTTATTATTGTGAAAATTAGCTAGATTGGTTATTATCTAATCGTTTTGTATTATTAACCTCTTACTTAACTCTACCCTATACCTACCCCTTAACCCTATACTCTACCCGCTTTCAATTACCCTAACTTAAACTAATATGAAAAACGTACTCTTTCTAACCAGTGCCTTCATTCTAGTATGTAGTCTTCAAGCAGTGAATTTGGAGATTGATTTCAATGATGCCAACGGAACGAATCTTAATCTAACCGGTACAGACTACGGATCATGGGATTTCGGTGGCGCTCAAACCAACACCCGTGGAACTAATTCTGGTCACCTCAATGTCGGTTATACGCACTATTATAAGGGCTTGTTCAAAAATAATCAGAATGTTTCTCAGCTCGATGCAGGTAATGTATTTCGTCGCTTCACTCTCAATGACATTGTTGGCGAAGGCGGAGATTTTTCTTTCACTGTCGTTTATGATTCTTGGCAGCTCAATGATCCTAAAACTCAAAATCAAGGTTTAGGATTTGCGCTTGAAAATGGCAATGGTAATGGGGTCACAGTCGCACTAAAAGCAGGTTCTGGAAATTTCTCCAGCGTTTACAGTCAGGGGTCTGGTTCTATTGCTGGTGCTTACACGGGAAATTCAACCGGTATTGGCTTAAGTAATAATTTTAATTTGACTAACAATAACGATAACAAGGATTTAACTTTACAAATAATTGGTAACCTAGTCACTGGTAATTGGCAGGCACGCTTTTCATTAGAGTCTAATTTTGATAATAATGATGTGGATTCCTTATCTTGGACAAATCTAGGGAGTGGTACAGGCATGAACTCGATAAGCGGGCTTCAAATGAAGACTGTAAATGGCGGAGCTGCTTGGGGAAGTGACGAAACTGGAAATGTTACTGGCAATTGGGTTACTGTTGATAATATTTCACTAAATGTTGCCCCTGTACCTGAGCCTTCCACCTATGCTTTGTTCGTTGGCTTAGTAGCCTTCCTCTTCATAGCAATTCGAAAGAGAAAAGTTTAAGCGAAAGAGGTTTTAGTTGTTTTTGAAAATGGAGAAGGTTGACCTTCTCCATTTTTTTTTTGCAAATACCGTTATAGGACATGTCACTCAGTCGTCAAATACACCTAGACTTTCATTGCTCAGAAAAAATTCCTGAGATCGGCAGTCAGTTTTCGAAAAAAGATTTTCAAGAGACTTTAAAACAGGCGAAAGTAAATGCGATTAATCTTTTCGCAAAATGCCATCACAGTTGGTCGTATTATCCGACTCAAGTCGGGCAGATGCATCCCAATTTAAACTTCGATTTGCTCGGGGAACAGATCGAAGCCTGTCGAGAAATGGGCATAGCTACCCATATATATTTTACCGTTGGATGGTCAGCTAATGATGCGGAAGCACACCCTCAATGGTGCGCCCGTAATCGCAATGGCGATTTTATTATAAATGGTATGGATGAAGGAGCTGGGAGTTCGGCAGTCGATGATTATTCAACAGGAGCTGGAGCCCTCCCGCATTTTTATTGGAAATTTCTCTGCTTAAATAGCCCGTATCATCGTTTAATTGTCGAGCAAGTCAAAGAACTCTGCCAGTCCTACAGGGTGAATGGATTTTGGTTTGATATCTATCAAGTGCACCGCTTGTGCTTCTGCAATAATTGCCAAAAAAGTTTGAAAGATCAGGGGGTCGATCCTGAAGATACTGCTGCACATGAAGCCTTTCAGGTCTCTTTTATACGGGCACACTGCCAGGAATTATCCGAATTAATCCACGGTTTTATGCCCGAGGCCAGCGTATTTTTCAATGGTACAACAGCACTTGAATCGGGGGCAAATTTTCGCCATACAATGTATGCGGAAAATACCAACCAAGATTTAGAGGATTTACCGACAACTTGGGGTGGCTACGATAAATTGCCTATGCAATCAAAATTTTTTCTCAATGCGGGCTATTCCATCACCGCAATGAGTGGCAAATTTCATACTGATTGGGGGGAATTTGGCGGTTTTAAGCATCCCGATGCCCTGCGATTTGAGGCGGCTAGTATGATTGCCTTTGGGGCTCAGTGCAACTTTGGGGATCAACTCCACCCAGATGGGCATATTGATCATAGTACGTACGAACATATCGGGCAAGCGTATGCGTATGTGGAGCAGATTGAAGCCTACGGCATTGGAGGGAAGCCGATTGCCCGCCTCGGAGTATGGCGTTCATTTGATGAACAAGCTGATGAAGGACTTTGTAAACTGCTTATGGAGGAGCAGGTTGATTTTGATATTGCTAACTTCAGTCAGGATTTCAGTGAGTATTCGGTTCTTATTCTACCCAGTCAGGCTAGATTAAGCGAGGTAGTTGTTTCAAAAATTGAGTCCTTTATTGGGAAGGGTGGAGCTGTAATCCTCATGGGAAAAGCATTGTTAAACTTTTCTCAAAAGACACAGGCATCTGCCTTTGCCGTAAACTACAGAGGACCTGCTTCCCATGATTGTGATTATACAAAAGTGCGGTCTGCCCCAGAATCCTTCTTTGTAAAAAGCCCTTTTTTAAATTATGAACCTGCAGAACAAGTGGAGGTACTCGAAGGGGCAGAAATCCTTGCCGACATTTATCCACCTTATTTCTCGCGACGCGCTCAGCATTTTTGTTCGCATCAAAATACACCGTTTAAGACAGGGAAATCAGAAGGGCCAGCGATGTCACGCAAGCAAAACTGCATCTATGTTGCCCATCCATTAGATCTAATGTACTATGCGCAGGGCGCGCGCGTTCATCGAGAGCTTTTTCACATGGCCTTAACCACTGTCTATACAGACCCCATGGTTCAAGTTGACCTTCCCAGTTCTGGGCGAGTGAGTCTACTCCATCAAGCAGAAGAAAGACGGTATGTTTTGCACCTATTATACAGCCCTCCGATTCAGCGAGGACGGGTTGCCGTTATTGAAGACTTTGTAGAGCTTGTCGACATTGAGGTGCGATTTAATTTCCCCCGCAGGATAGAGCGAGTGGAGCTGATTCCGCAAGGGGTGAAGTTGGCAGTAAAAACAGATTTCCAAGATCGTAAGTCGGTTTGTATTCCGAGTTTTAAGGGGCATTGCTTGCTCGCCTTTCAGTATGTTTCATAAATTGTAATTTTTTTAGGAATTGGGTTGCCAACCTGATTCCTTCTTTTATTTTAGAAGACTTAATTTAAATATTTAAATTCTATGATAAAATCTATTCTATCCCTATTTTTTATTTTCATCCTTGTAGTCCCGTCTGGCTCACTATTTGCCGATGCCACAGAAGCGAAAACCAAGCGCTTTAAGAATTCTTTTGATAAAAATTCAGACGGCGTTGTCTCCGAAGAAGAGTATATTTCAACCCGCTCAAAATGGGGTAAGTCAGTGGAAGAAAGCGAAAAATATTTTCGCTACCACGATAAAAACAAAGATGGTCAATTGACCTTGGAAGAATTTCTTTCTTCCAAATAGTCCATTGACTCGTCAGTTGAGCGTCTAGCTGGATTTTTTACTCCAGTCGACTGCACGCGATCACTCTTTGCCTTCGGCTCATTACCCCTGATGTAGTCATTCGAACAGATTGACTGGGCAGATTTTCTTAGTTTCAAAAAATAGGATTTAATCTTCAGTTAGCCCAGTTGTGTAAGTGCGATCACTTTGGTATTATCCTACTACTTTATTTTATTCCCCTTCCATAATTGTATGCGAACGCTATCCCATTTCTCTATTTACTTTATTGTTTTTGTACAAACATCGCTTTTTGCCCAAGTAAATGTCCCGTCAAACTCTTCTGAGAGTGCGGATACTGAAGCAGCTAACGAATCCGATGAAGTCTATTATATTCTGCCCGATTTCGTAGTAACAGATGATCAGGACAAGGGCTATTATTCTGCGAATACCTTGGCGGGAACGCGAACCAATGAATTGACGAAAAATATTCCGATGACGATTTCTACGGTCAATGAAGCGATGATCGAAGATTTTGCCATGAAAACTTTAGCTGACTTGGGAAACTTTGTACCCAGTATCGAGGCGGAAGAGAATGTATACAACAATCAAGAAATCCGCTTTCGAGGCTTTTTATCTCGCTCGCAACTCTACGAATTTATGCCCCGCTATTCTCCCTTGGATTATTACAATGTGGGGCGTGCCGATGTCATCCGTGGTGCGAATAGCTTAATTTATGGTCAAGCCGATCCGGGTGGCAAGGTGAATATCATTTCTAAAACGGCTGAATTCACAAAAGATAAGAAGGCATTGCGCATTGAAGTCGGAAATAAAAATGCGCATAAGTTTGTCTTCGACATGAACGCGCTGATTGGTGATAAAACGGCGGCTCGCTACATGGCCATCGACACCCACAAGGAGTTTGATACAAAGTATAAATTTCAAAGCTTTAGCGGACAAACTTTAGAAATTTTGCACAATCTCGGGCCTAAAACCCGTTTGCGTCTGCATCTGGAAAACGGGCAAGCGGAACGCTCCTTGATTGGAGGTACGTTTAAAGTTGGGCAAGGACCGACTGGACTGCCCAATGGCATTGTCGCTGACCCCAAGCTAGCTGATTTAATCAGTGACGATTTTCTTCAGTACTTAATCGACTACACAAACGCAGATTCAGGCTTTGATGAATCGGGCAATCCCCTCGGTCGGAGAGCAACTAATCCAAAAATTTGGAACGAAACGCGCGGTGGGCCCTTGGTTCCTGATTTCATCCGAAGTCGGGAAGACATAAGAAATATGTTTGCCGGTATAGATAATGAAAATTCGGGAACGGGCTTTGGGCCAGATTCCTATTCCGATCGTGAATTTGATTATTATATTGCCGAATTTTCCCATACCTTTGCCAATGATGTCGATATGAAAATCGCCCTGGCCTCAGAAGATTTGAATACAGAATCGCTCTCTTCAGGGTGGGGCGCTAATCAAATCAAGCATTCGACGCGTTATGGGAGTACGGTTGGCTTTCCCAACCTAGCATCCTTAGAAGCGCATGAAGCCAACCCGAATTTTGCCGGTAGCTATAACCCGTACCGAGCGACCTTTGAGGATTTGCTCAATGCCAATTATGCTGATCAAGCATCCGATTACTTCAGCACCGTGGGCTTTGATGATGAAGCAAATGATACTGGCTTTAAACAATCGCTTTCAACTGTAATTGCTAATGAAGGGCGCTTTTCTGGAATCGTAGATCGCAGCGATGAAATTGCTGAAATATACAGGGATCAGTTTGAAGCGGATGGGGTCTTGGATGCAAATGGCTTTTCTCAAGTTGATGCGTATGAATTTTCGAAATCCTTTGCTCGAGGCTCTCGCTCAGTGGAATCCTTACTTAAAACCATTCCCAGACCTTCCGAGCCTGATAAGGATTTAGGTTATTTGTGGAATTATCGGAATGACGATAACACTCAAGGCATTACCTTGGCCGATGCCATTTACGGCATCTTTAATGATGGTAATATGGCGCCTAATTCCACGGCAATACGGGAAATTGCCTTGCAGGATCAGTATATTGATATTTCAGCATTTAAGGGTTATGTAAGTGATAACCCTTCATCAAGTGACGAATTTGCTAATGGTGTCGAAGAGTTAATCTACAATTCAGTACAAGATTGGATGGTCACACAAAATGGGGGCATGATCCCCTTGTCTGGAGTGGATGAGATCGATATGGATTTCACCAGTCCTAATTTTGGTCAACCCAACGGAGTGGTCGACGGAGCAGACGAAATTGAGGCACAAAGGCGGGCCATAGCAAAACATGTTTACGAACTACTCGATCCCGAAACCAAAGACAATGCAAACTTTTGGAAAGCGAATCAAGATGTGCTCAACTTTTTTAAATACCAACTCCATGTACAAAAAGATTATTCCTTCATGTGGAATAGTAACATTGCTCCTGAACTGTATGAAAATGCAGGAGCTTTGACTGAGGCACGCGTCAATGACCAAGGTGAAATTAACCCCTCTTTATCTAAAGCATCTATTGATTTTTATCAGCCCTTTGTGCAAAGAACTTGGGCAAAGCAGACCTCGTCGGATGACAACAAATCGGCTCGTATCACTTTCTCCTACGAAACTGATGCGGAGTTCTTCCTCCCCGGGAAGCAGCAATGGCTATTTGGAATCGATCTAGATAAACGGGATGCCTCGGAGGCTCGCTTTGAGGAGTTCCAAGAGGGGACAAGGGTCTATCAGGCAGAATTTTATGATAGTTCACTCGGCGATGTCTACCTCCGAGGAGATACCGCTAGTGATTTCGTAACTCTCTACGATCTCTTATACGATAGTGACGATCCATCCCGCTTTTTAAACGGCCAGCAAGAGGGGCATGAGTACGACTATGTTGCCAATTCCTTGGTGTCAAATTACAAGCTGTCGAGTAAGATTGCAAATAGCACCTCGATGAACAAAATTTATCAGGCAGAAACCGAGGTGAAAACAAATGGGGTCTGGCTGGCTGCATCTGGCTCCTATATGAATGGGAAATTGCGTTCGCTGATCGGACTCCGTCGTGACACTATCAAAGTAGACAGCAATTACTATAATTATAAGATTCGGGCTCTGGGTTCGGACGCTTCTGATACAGTGGTGAAAAGCCGACAAGAAGTATTGGATTTACCGTTCAGTACACCTTCAGTGGGCGGGCTTTACTGGATGACCAAAGAATTGGCGATGTTTGGCAATTATTCAAAGTCCGTCATTTCCCCGACTGGGTTTCAGTACGATGTGTTTGGAAAATTAACCCCACCGGAAACGGGTAAAGGTTATGAGATTGGTTTTAAGTACAGCTCTACGGACGGGAAGATCAACGCCCAATTGACTGGCTTCACCATCGATAAAAAGAATGAACAACGCAGTAACATTACTTGGCCTCAGCTACAAGCGGTCTATCCATATCAAAATCCGGACGGAACCTGGGCAGATGGCTTCGCCGATGAAAATGGAACGGTCTACGCATTAGATGATGACAGGGCGTCCGAAGCGCGCGGGCTTTATGATATTGAGCAAAAACTTTCGGTTGAGGGAGAACCTCTAGAAGATGAAAATGGATTCCCTGTCTATCAAGTAATTTTTGATCCCTTAGGCTCTCGGGTCGCCGATGAGGAAGCGAGAAGCCGTGGTATCGAATTTGACTTTTACTATAATCCCACCGACCAGCTCTCACTTTTTTTTGGTTATGCACACCTAGATACAACGATCCTCAAGTCATCGCTCAGCGCCTTAGAGGGGCTAACCGTTCCGGGAACCTCAAAGCATAATTTTAATGTTCAGTGCCGCTATAAATTCACTGAGGGGAAACTCAAGGGCGTTGCTCTAGGTGTGAACCAAAAATACCGTTCAGCCGCCTTACTTAACAATTATTTCACCGATCTTGATAATGATGGGGATCAAGATTATCGTGTGCATATTGTTGATGGGGAGGAACTGCAGCCCGTTTATCATAAACTGTATTTAGAGAACCAATACCAAACTGATTTCTTTATCAAATGGGGGGGGAAGCTAGCCAAGGGTCAGTCAATTCCTTGGACAGTTTTTCAACTCAATGTAAACAATATCTTTGACGATACACAGCTGATCAGTACGGGAGCGAACAACGCACGCTACACAGAAGGACGGACGATCACACTCTCTGCCGGTTTTTATTTTTAAGCCTTGAAGCCAGCGAGCTTAAAGTTCAATCAACATTGAGGCTATCTCAGATAAGGATTGCTGGTAAATTGCAGCTTTCGATTCGTCATGAAACAGAGTGCGACCTCGCTTTTTGCAAAATTGAGCTTCAAGGGATTCCAGCGATCGCCCTAAAGTGTTTTCTGCGGCACGCATGGCAGCGCCTAAGGCAACCGAGCCGGTAACCGCCAAACGTTCCACCGTGCATTGAAAGACATCGGCAACGACTTGGGCAATCATATCATTTTCTGACGCACCACCAGTCAGATAAATGCTTTTGGGCTGCATCGCCATCCATTCAGTATGTAATTGCATATTGAGAAACTGTCCTTCGACACAGGCGCGGATTGCCTCTTGCGGGTGTTCCCAATTCTGGAATGCTGGACTCCCTTTAAGAACAGGTGTACTTCCCGAATAGCGTGGACTGATTTCAGGACTGAAAAAGGGGAGCATATAATTTCCGTTGCAGCCGGCAGGTGTTTCTTTAATCGCTTCCGTAAATTGATCCCAAGAATAATTGAAGCGATCCTTTACCGCTTCACGAGCCAAAGAACCATTGAGAAAGCACTGCAGGGACATAGTTTTCCCGCTGGGATTACCAAAGACATGTCCATAGCCATTGGGGTCAGAGACAATCTTGGGCATGGCGGCAAAGTAGGTATCAGAAGTGCCTAGAGAAATGACGACCTTACCTTCTGAACTGCCTCCAGTACCAACTAAACTGCTTGGATTATCGCCAGTGAAAACTGTGACCTCGGTTTGGGGATCAAAGCCATATTTTTTGACAAAGTAGGGCGCAATAGGACCGATTCTATGATTGCCCAAAACAATTTTGGGGAGTTTGTCTTTTAGGTCTGGGGCGGTTGCGTTGAGCAGTTGAGAATCCCAATCAAAGTTTTTCAAATTCATAAGGTTCATGCCCGCTCCATCACCGGTGTCCACGGGAGCGTCACAGCCAGCAAAAATGGAGCCAATAAAAGAGCTGACTAGATGAATGCGATTCGTATTGAGGTACGCTTCAAGGGAATGTTTATAAAAACGCCGGATTTGAGGTCCGGTGAAGCGCTCGGTAGTAACAGAACCCGATTTTTCACAGATGATGTGATCACCGCCCAGTGCCTGGGCAATTTCTTGGCATTCCTTCTCGGTTGAGGTATCCATCCAAATCGGTGCGACGGGACGGCTTGTGCAGGCTTTTAATTGTTCTGCTAGGGATGCTTGAGGAGAGAGATTTGAGACGGCATCAAACCATGTATGATTGAGGTAAACCGAACCGTGCTGTTGTCCTGCTCCGGAGAGACATTTGATTTTTGTCAGATCGCATTCTTTGGACAGTTGCGCCAAAAGCAGATCGAGAGCTTCCAGCCACATTGTGGGGTTTGAAAAAACTTCCCCATCCTCAGAGCCTTGGAAAAATCCATTCGGAGCCTCATACTGAGGCAGAGCTTCTCCAAAATTGATTGAGTGATCATAAACAACCCTGCCATCGTCTAAATCAATAACAATAGCAGAGACACTTTGTGTGGATGCATCAATACCTAAGGAGTAGGCCATAGGGAATAATTTGCTAGGAGCTATTTAAATAAACTCGTTGATTAAGTTTTCCAATAATTCCTGCTGACCACTGGCAAGTTTTGGCTCTCCGTGGCTGAGAGCGTGCTGCTCTAAACTGGCTAAGCTAGTCTTACTCGCATCCACATCAGCACCGATACCCGAATCAAAACTCGCATAGCGCTGACGAACAAATTTCTCTAAGCGTCCATCTTCGCGAATCGCATGGGCAATTTTAAGTCCGCGAGCGAAGGCATCCATGCCCCCGATATGGGCGTGGATTAAGTCGATGGGATCATGGGATTCTCTGCGTCGTTTCGCATCAAAATTTAGACCACCGCTTGTCAATCCGCCCATTTCTAAAACCTTTAGCATCACTTGAGTGGTTAAGTAAATATCGGTGGGGAATTGATCTGTGTCCCAACCGATTAATTCATCTCCTTGGTTGGCATCAATACTGCCAAGACGCCCTGCATTGATGGCTACGGTTAATTCATGCTCCATTGTGTGACCCGCTAAAGTTGCGTGATTGGTTTCAATGTTAAGGGTGAAATGTTCGATTAAATCATATTCACGAAGGAAATTGAGACAGGCTGCTGAATCCGAATCGTATTGATGCGTCGAGGGCTCTCTCGGTTTAGGCTCGATATAGAACGCGCCCTCAAATCCAATTTGCTTAGCATGATCAACTGCCATGTGAAGGAAATGCGCCAAGTGATCCAGTTCCCGCTTCATATCGGTGTTTAAGAGGGTAGCATAGCCTTCACGACCTCCCCAAAAAGTATAACCTAAGCCATTTAGAGCGTGGGTACACTCAAGTGCTTTTTTTACTTGAGCAGCCGCATAGGCATAAACATGAGCATCTGGTGAAGTTGCCGCTCCTTGAGCATAGCGGGGGTGAGCGAAGAGGCAGGCCGTACCCCAAAGCAATTGAACGCCAGTTTCGCTTTGTTTTTTCTTTAGTTTTTCTACCACGGCATCAAGGGCTTGGTTGGAAGCGTTGAGGTCGTTTAACTCAGGGGCAATATCACGGTCGTGCCAGCAATAAAATTCAATGCCCATTTTGTCCAAAAATTCAAAGAAAACATCGACGCGAGCCAGTGCATTTTTAACTGAATTTGAGCCGTCGTCCCAAGGCATTTGGGCTGTACCCATACCGAAGGGATCTGCAAGTGTATTGCGCATGACATGCCAGTAGGGAGCAGCAAAGCGCAAATGCTCCTTCATTGTTTTGCCGGCAATTAAGGCATCAGCATCGTAGTGTTTAAAGGCGAAAGGATTTTTAGAATTAGGGCCTTCGTATGAGATTTTGGGGCAATCAAAATAGTCCATAAATGTGTTTTAAAAGTTAAAATCAGCATAATTGAGTTCTATGCATTCTTCAATAAATACTAATGAAGAAAGTATCTGCAATAATGAAACCTTAGCAGAAGGCTAGACTGCGCACCCCAGCCTCAAATCGAACTGTTTGACTCTTGCCCCCTCATTTTGTCTTGCTCCTGTGTGCGCCCAGTGAACTAATTGTGGAAAATTACCCTTAGACAGTCCTGTGGCTAAGTAGGAAGGGGAAGACAGAGAAAAGATGAAGGCAGAGAATCTTTTTAAAATAAGCCTTTAGGAGTTAAAGAGGCTCGTTAGGGCAATGGGGCAATGGAGCAGTGGGGGTGAATGAACAAAATATGGCACACCCGAGAGGAGTCGAACCCCTAACCTCCTGATCCGTAGTCAGGCGCTCTATCCAATTGAGCTACGGGTGCACT
>MDTB01243331.1_pt1 | contig 21924 bp, 17 predicted proteins | sample 811161 | NCBI WGS metagenome assembly MDTB01 (sample SAMN05326650, study PRJNA326480) | marine metagenome | isolation source: seawater | place: Mediterranean Sea | collected 2009 | reverse complement strand
TTATCAAACTCCTCACGAACATCACCAGCGGCTATAATCAGGCCAGCCGCCACATTAGTGATTGTCTGTGTGCCTGGAGTTGCTCCCGATACACCTAAAATGTTTACACCCGAAAGCAATGACGCATCGATAGTATTAGCGCCGGTTGCTTCAAGGTTTACAGTCTCAACATTCTGGATGTTCAGTACACCTGTTGTCGCCGTCAACCCAGTTACCGCCTGTGCGAGCAGGATATCCGAGGTACCGGCCCCACCAATGATTTGGTCAGACGCATTTAAACCAGCCATTGATATTTCGGTATCTGTCTGAGCCGCTGTGATTGTGATGGCAGATGCGTCAATACCTGACAGCACCAACTCACCAGTCATAGCCGACGCATCGATTGACGTTAAGCTAGTTGTGTTGGCGACACCGTCATATGCATCAAAGTTTGTTGCCGTATTATCGTTAGTTTCAAAATCAGCCGCACCAGAAAAGACTATGCTTGTCGCGGTCGCAACATCTAATTGCTCAATCTGGTTTGTTGTAGTAGCACCCGTTGAATTAGTGTTACTCACTATTGTGAGTGTTTCAACCTCGTCAACCTCAACATTCGCAAGACCGGTGTCGTTGGTTGTGTCAGCACTAACAGCCCCAATTCCATCGAACTGCAATGTCAGTGAGTTTGAGCTTGTATTAGAGGTAAAAGCTGTAGTTAACGCCACACCATCAGCAAGAGATGTGGTATCAGCACCACCATCGACGATTTGAATTGTATCCCCATCGTCTATATTGGTTATTGCCACTTCAGCATCATCGTTGTTGGTGCCTGTGTTAGCATCTAGAACAAATGTGTTGATACCAGAACTGACAGTACCGGAAAGAGTTACCGTAGCACCACCACCTATGTCGGCAGTTTCAATTTCAAGTTGCTCTACGTTGGTTACATCCGCTAGCGCCGCTGTTTCTGATCCGCTAACAATTAATCTGTCGGCCGTACCAGCACCGCCATCAACAGTATCCGCAGCAGTCAGATTAGCACCAAAACCGAACGTATCATTGTCGGAACCACCAGTTATAACACTCGTTACTGCGCCAATACCAAGCACATCAACCTCACCAGTAGCAGCCGACGCATTAATTGTTGTCGTTGCATCGTCTACATTGCTAACAGTCACATCACCAGAACCTGTAACATTTACAGTTGTTGCTGCAGTCGTGGTTAATGTAGCAATGGTCGAGTTACCTAACTCACCATTAAGAGTGATTGTTTCAACGTTAGCTATGGTAACCGTATCAACATTCGCTGTATCAAGGTTAACAGTCATTGCATCGGCGGTGCCGGTCGATGTTGCCAAAGCAGCCGTTACATTAAATTCGCCGTCACCATTTTCAACACCAATATCGACACCAGCGGCTAAAGAAGTAATACTAACCGTATCTTCCGTTCCGTTTGTCGAGTTCGCATCCTTAACATTTACTTCTGACAGTCCAGTGAATGCGGCTGTGAATGTTAAAGTTTCCCCATTCGCTGTGTCGCCATCATCAATATCAACGTTGATGTTTTCGACATTCGAAATTGAAGCGCCAACTGTTTTGTTATCTGCCAGCAAATAACGCGCGGTCAGCGTATCTGTTCCAGCTCCACCATCTACAACGTCACCGTTATCAAGGGCAGCATCAGCAGTAGCCAGGAATGTATCGTCGTTTGAACTACCGGTGAAGTTATCAGACCCGCCAGTCACCTGGTTAGCCGAATTTGTCAACGTGAATGTTGTACCTGGATTTACTTGAGCATTATTTACACCTGACCCCGCACGGCTTTCGTTAATTCCAAAAGCCATGAAGTGGTCTAGCGCGGAGCTAATAGCACCCGATGTAACAGCTGCAGCCACATCCGCGTTTGCTTCCAGGTAAGTTGTTGCATTAAAGCTGGCAAAGGTAGATGTGGGCGCGCGGTTTTCACTAATCCCAAAAGCCTGGAAGTGAGCGAAAGCGTTTGCGAACACTCCCGAGGACACAGCAGACAAGACATCGGGGTTCTGAACTGAATAATAAGAACTATCAAATGATGAATTTGGATTACGGAGCTCTCTTCCGCCAAAAGCATCAAAGTGTTGCTGCGCACTACTGAAATGACCTTGCGATATCGCGAGGACCACGTCTGGGTTGTTTGTTAAGTAAAAACTGGCATTAAAAACTGTTGACATTTAGTTGCTCCACTTAAGGTTTGCCATCAATAATAAAAATTTGAAGTCGAGAGATTGCCCCAAAAACCGACCATGGATCAGCTTTTCGAGCCACCGCTGGCCCTCAGTTCACTCAATAATCAAAGGTACTATCTCATACCTTTCGGGTAAAGTAAATACTATACCCCTAAATAACTTTGCAAGTCTTTTTTTTTATTTTTTTTAATTATGTTAATGTTTTTCGCTGCTTACACTGTTTTCTTCAATGTTTGCAATATGTTCGGCATGCCCTCGCATTAAACTAGAAGCCGCTTTTCGACCAAGCAAATCCACCAACATTCCGCCATATGCGTTAGCCAAAGCACTCATAATCTCTATAGGTGGCGCCTTATCTTTCGATTCGGCAACCGCTTTTTGTAATGCGGGCTCCATAATCTCTATGGCAATACGGTTCACGCGCTCCTTGTCTTCCGGGGGCAGGGTTGCCGTTGAACTAGTTTTAGACTTTTTGGGCATTCTGTGGTCTCCAATATTTTTAGATTTTGTTATCTTTTCTATCCATTTATACAAAATTAATCTTCGTTCAAGCCTCGCGCTAATGCATCAGAAAATGGTTTTACTATATACTCCAAAGCAGTTCTTTCGCCTGTCTGAATTAGCACTTCTGCGGGCATGCCGGGTGTTAACTTAATATCCTTTGGAAGCTTGGCTAACTCTTCTTCACGAAGCTCTATTTTAGACAAAAAATAGGGTATTCTATTATCATTGTCATTCAATGCATCACCCGATACTGATGTAACCACACCGTAAACTGCCGGAGTTGAACGAAGGTTTAAAGCCGTTAGTCGCACTTCTGCTAGTTGACCAACTGACACACTGTCTACATCGACAGGTGCTACTTGCGCTTCTACTATTAACTCTTCATTCTGAGGGACGACCTCCATTAGAACAGATCCAGCTCGCACGATACCTCCAAGAGTATGGATCTGCAAACCTTGGACCAATCCGGTTTTGGGAGACCTAATATCAATGCGCTGCAAAACATCCTTTGCAACAATAGCTTGCTGCCGGAGATCATTGATATCAGCCTGCGTTTTTCTTAAATCGGACGTGATACTCTCTCTAAACTGCTGTTTGAGACTAATGATTTGTCTTTTGGTTTCGCCCATAGCACTCTCAGCCCTAGCCACTTGGGCGGTATCACTTCCAACATCACCATTTAATTGAACAACAGCTCTCTCCATCGCCAATATCTTTGTTTTGGGGTAATAACCTTTTTCATACAAACCTCTCAACCCCTTCAATTCATCAGCAAAAAGCGCTAATTGGTCCAACCTTGATTGCTTCAGGATCTTGTAACCGGATATTTCTTTTGAAAGTTGATCTATTCTTTGGTTAAGAATGGCTATTTGTCCTTGAAAAGTTGCCATACGAGCATCAAATTGGCGTTGTTCGGAAAAAATAATCTCCATTACCGTCTCACTCAAAAGCGCCGCGTCCAATAATTCATCTGGAAATTCAATTGTATCGCGCCCAGCTAACTCGGCCTCAAGTCTTGCCTTTTCGGCCAGTACTTGTCCTAATTGGTTATCAAATCTAGAAACTGTGGCCCCAGCTTTGACCGGATCTAACCGAACTAGAAGCTGCCCTTTTTTTACGGCCTCCCCCTCTTCGACGAGTAATTCTGAAACGATACCACCCTCTAGATGTTGGATTTTTTTAGTTTCTCCCTTAACCACTAGTAGCGCTGGCGCGCTGACGGCTTTTGCTAGCGGCGCGATCGCAGCCCACAACCCTAAACCGAAAAAAATTGTAGTGACAATCAAACCGCCAAAAATCAGAGTTTTTCGGGTATTAGCCGATGGTCGCTCACTATTAGCAAGAGAACTCTTTTCCTTATCTAACTTTTCGCTTTCTGACATAACCTAAAGGGCCCTTTCTTTAACAATGAAAGAAAGACTAGCCACGACTGCTTCTTTTATCCAGTTTCTAAACAATGTTTTAATCACCCGCTTTATTAAACGCAGACAATATTTGGTCCCTTGGGCCAAAATTTACAACCGCACCATCTTTAAGAACAATAATATCTTCCACTTTTGTTAATAGAGATGGCTTATGGCTTATTAAAATAATACTACAGAGGTCCGATTTAGCGATATCGATTGAATTTGCTAAGGCAGTCTCGCCCATTGTATCCAGATGGGCATTTGGTTCATCAAAAATCAAGATCTTTGGTTTGCCATAAAGTGCTCGCGCTAGCGCTATACGCTGCCTCTGCCCCCCTGATAGCGCTTGTCCCGAAGGCCCCATATTGGAGTCATATCCATCTGGCAGAGTTAATATCAGATCATGCACACCCGCTTTTTTGGCAGCTAAAACAACAAGATCAGGGTCCACTTCGGTGAACCTAGCAATATTTTGCGCCACCGTGCCATCGAACAGCTCAACATCCTGAGGCATATAACCAATATAAGGTCCAAGCTTTTCGGGGTTCCACTGGTTAATCTCAGCCCCATCGAAACGTACAGAACCGGATCTAACCGGCCAAACACCCACTATAGCCTTGGCTAACGACGACTTCCCGGACCCACTGGGCCCGATTATACCAAGAGCTTTGCCAGGTTCAATATTAAGGGAGACCCCCTTAATTATGACAGCAGGGTCGTCGGGGGCTCCTAAAACAGCCTTATCGACCGTGACATTTCCTGTTGGCTCGGGTAAATCCATAGTTTCCTCTGGTTCGGGAGTTGCCTCCAATACTTTTTGAAGACGTTCGTAGGCTAGCCGACTATTTACAAAACTTCTCCATTGACCAACCGCCATCTCGACGGGAGCTAAAGCCCTTCCCATCAGGATCGATGCCGCAATCATTGTTCCCGGTGTTATTTCGTCTAAGACCGCCAAATATGCGCCGACGCCCAAAATTAATACCTGTAAGGCCATTCTGACAAACTTAGAACATGCCATTATTATCCCCGCACGGTCACTGGCAGTAGCTTGAAACGTTAACGCTTTATCGTGGTTTTCACTCCAATGACGTTTTATTGCAGCTATCATACCCAATGCATGCACAACCTCTGAATTTCTCAAACTTGTACTAACGTTGTGATTAGCCAAGAGGTTTTGACTGTTACCTTTATAAAGAAGGTTTCGGGTCGATAATTCTGCGGTCAGAGCCAACAGAAAAATTACAATCGCACCAAATAGGGAGACTGTTCCCAACAAAGGGTGGAGCAAAAACCCAACAGCGATAAATATAGGAACCCATGGTGCATCGCAAATTGCGATCACAGCGCCACCAGAAAGAAATTCGCGCACAGAATCCATATCCCTAAGTGCCTGAGGAGTCGCATTTCTTGGTTGCTGAACCGAACGTCGAAAAACCGCCCTAAACGTTTTATCGTTTAAAATTTCGTCAAACTTTAATCCCGTGCGGACTAAAAGTCTTGATCGAACACCTTCTAGTAGTCCGTAAATTACCAATAGGCCAATCGCCAAAACGGTAATAACTACTAAAGTTACCTCGCTCCTGCTAAGCAGGACACGGTCATAAATTTGCAGCATATGCAATGGAGCCACAAACATAAGCAGGTTTATAAAAAAACTAAAAAAAATGGTGTAGTAGATATTCGACCTGCACATTCTAACAGCGTATTGTAACACCGTTTCTGTACTCCCAGGCAAAACCGTACCAGCGCGTCTTCCAAATCTCAAATGTTGACCCCAGTTACCCGTTATTATTGAAAATGCTGCGGCGATCAATAGACAGATTAGACTATACAATCACCAGTTGTATAAAGGACGAAAACAAAAATATGAAGGAATAAATTTTCGTAAAAAGCGTATTGACTTAAAAAATTAGACACGTCTACGCGATGTTAAGCGTTTTTCTAAAGCACGCGCAGTCGCTTATTTTAGAAATCAAATCAGAAAAATATCTGGTTGTTCTGAGACAACACCGACGAGTGTCAGAGATCCTTGGTCTCCAAAGTCTAATAAAAAGTCACCATCATCTGTAATTTGACCACTAGTAGCTGTTACCTGTTCTTTCGGCATGAAAAACCACACCACATCGGCACCAAGCTCGAACCCCTCAACAATCATGTTCCCACCTTCAAAGAAAACTACATCAATAGCATTTGATAATTTAGTTGTCTCTAGTGGATTAGCCGATAAATGGTGCCCAATAATCGGAATTCCCGTTGTAGCAACATCCTGTACTTCCGAAGCATCAACAACGGATATGAGGTCTTCGTTCTTCAATTCTGGCATGTCACGATTACCAGATTCGCCAGCACCTTTCGATGTATGATCAGAAAACCCAGACAATAGAAATAAACTTGAACTGGGGAATGCATCGGTTTTATCAGGCTCGGTTATACTAAAAAAAGCTGACGCACCGTCTAAATCTAAAGTTATTCCCAAAGCCTCTAGATCTGTACCAAGTTCCGCCTGTTGATAGAAAGACGACATATCAAAACGTTTATTGGCCTCATTCTGAGAATTATCGAATGCAGATTCTGTTGAGGTTTGGGAGTGGACAGTTAGTTTTACCGTTTCAGCGGCCTTATTGATTTCCGTATCGATATACTGTAACCGCTCGAGACCATCGTTAATCTTTGCTAAGGTAGGTGTAGCGTCCATAGGAAGCGGCGCTTCTCTCCCTATCATATTACTATTCTGAGCTACGAGTAACTCCTCGCCCGAGTTAACTGCTTGAACTAAATGTTTTTCTTTCTCAGCCAATTTGAAAGAGCCATTTTCCTGCGTTTCATCTTCCTGACCAATTTCCTCAGATTTTAAATTTTTATCAGGATCCGCGTTGTTAGATAATTTAGATCTTGCCGCCGCATTCTCAGGCACCTCTCGCAAAATCATATTTTTTTCAAATGTTAATACCGTATCTGCTGCCACACGATCACTTGACGTTATTGTTTCTGTGCTTCCTTCGTCAGAAAAAACATCCTGAGCTAGGAGAACGGCCCCCAACAAAGCAGTTTGATATGCCGCCGGTGATACATCTGAGAAGATTGGTCTCCCACTCGATATTCCGCCTTCTATTCGATGGAATTCTCCTTTAACTGTCGTCGGCCCATTAGTATCCGTTTGCGGCTCGGGACCAAGCATCGCCTTGACAACATCTTCGAGAGTATCCGTTCTTAATTTATCCAAGGAGAATACAAAAGCTGCAGCAACCAGAGCTGTTAAACTGACCCCTGGGTGCAACATTAATGTATTATTACTGTCAGAACGCGGCAACATTTTCGGATGAGTCTCTAACATTTGATTGACCACCGAGCGAACGTCTCTTCCTTTGTAAATTCTATCGCTTAAAGAACTAATTGCCACAAAAACCCCATCAATTAGAGCGAAATGGGCCAATACGTCCGAGGTGGACGCCCTTAAAAAAACAAACCACGGAGAACCTTCATCCGACAGGCCCGAGTCTGTTTCAACGTGTAAGCCAGCCTGCTTCATTATTTCGGAAACACGATAAAACTCAGCTTTTTCTTGATTGGACCAATCAGTACTTAATCGCTTATTCCGCGATTCCCAATTAAAATTCATTATCGACATTTTACGACAAAACCTAATTTATCAGAATTCAATAGCCAACTTTCAACGCAGCGCATTACCATTTATAGCAATGACATTTTCCCGTTCTGCACTCGGGAAAATGAGCTTGTATGTATGATGATCATAAAATTTCATCAACGTTTTAGCAAAAATTGCAGGCTCTATCTCTAATGCACCTGCCCAGTCTTCAAGTCTTTCCGCTGGAACTCGTCCTCTTCCCGCTTCAATCTGTGATATGAAAGTATAATACTCAACATTAACACGCCTTGCCAGTTCTCTCTGAGAAATGCCCAACTTCTCACGCTGTTCCCTCAACCATTTACCGGCTACCTTGCGCAAATCATTTACACTCGCTGTCTCGTCTTGCTTTTCCATCAGTTCCAAAGCTATGTACCTTATTTTAATAAACATATGGTGTAGTAAAAGTATATTAACATTTTACTGTACAACTAACGCTTTGTCGAGTCTAAAAAATTTCACAAAATTTTGTTTCATACTTTCGAAAGGTTTTGGTCAAGAATCGATTTGCGATCGTTCATTCACAATCCATCGCCGTAGGCGAAAAAACCAATTCCTTCATATCGGAATTCGGGAATTTCTGAGACAATCTGCATTTCGTTCGGATTAACAGTAAAAAAATGACCACCATTTTGTTTGTTGAAAAAACGATAGACAGGGTCTGTGGTTGCGGTATCGATATTGTAAGCTCTAAACCCGACGCCTTCATATCGAAAAACGTCAAATTGCTCAACACTGGCTTTCTCCGTATCACTGGCTGTAAAGAAATGTCCGCCTGTAGATAGATTGAAGAACCTGTGCACGGGAATAGACAAATCAACATCGATTGCGTCCTCGCTCAATGCTTGAAAACCCACTCCCTCAGATTGGTATGTTGAATTCTGACTGACAATCATTGCCTCCGCCTGCGACCCCGTAAAGAAATGTCCTCCCACATCGGGGTTAAAAAATCTGCTTATGTCAGTCTTTTCTACTTTTGAAGCCCCATAGATGGAGCTTATTGCAGCAATATCATCTATTTGAAGATTTTTTAATCTTGAGTTGTACTCTTCCGCCATTAGAGCATCATTAAAATTAGAGTGCTCTATTCCAAGCGTGTGTCCAATTTCGTGAGTTGCAGTATAAAGAAAGTCAGTCTCTGTTTCTGTTGCATTCCCACCGTTTGACCAATTTTCTTCTGGATCAAAACGAATTATAGTTCTTTCCAAAGGACCGTCTCTGGGGATAGTAGCATCGCCCAAAACACCTCCTACTCCATCGATATTTGCCCAACCGAGTCGAATGTCCACATCGACCGAGTCCGCAGACAAAACAAAATTGATATCAGCAACCTCTTCCCATCTTTTGAAAGCATTATCAATGTCTAATCTAAAAGCCGGTTCTATGATAAAACTATCAAAGTCTTGAAATTGACCTTCAAAGTTTAAAACAGCAAAGCTATACGTGACGATCCCCCCTGAACTCCCTGAGGCTTGGCTCTCTCCCCATTTTTGGGTTCCTGTTATAAAATTAAATGTCTTCGAATCCACTTTAAAACCTTTAAATTTATTACTCTTAATGAAATTTAATTGATCTAACTTTCAAGTGGTAAAACAATCATTCTTCCAACTGTTTCTCACCGAAATTAGTTTCCGCTGATTTTACGAAAAAAAGAAAAAATTTTATGAACCACAACCAAAGTTAATTTAACACTTTTTCTATTCAATGTGGTGTATGTAGTAGAAAGCTCGTCTTTGAGTCTGCGTCGTTCATTTTTCAAACTTGAAATTTTGGCCTTAGCTTCTTCATTCGAACGAGACAAATCTCCATGAGCCTCAGTGAGATCGCTGAGGGCTCGACTCAAAGACTCCACCTGCGCAGCATAGGGGAGAACCGATGTTTTAGATGAAAGGTCAGGAAACGTCCTCAAGCAATTATGCTTATTCCATTTCCCATGTTTCTTGGGCTTTTCAAGTATAATTGACAAGTCTATTTTTCCTGGTTGAGTGTCCTGAAACGCAACCCCTTTCCACAAAACCAAGTCATTATTAACAATTCTTTCCAAAATATCGAAAAAACTTTGCGGTGTGAAAATATTGACATGGACATCATGGTATACTTTATCGTCGTGTACCTGTTTCGCGTTTCGCCACGCGATTGCGTTATCAGTTATTGGAATCAATTCCTCGGCATTCAGTCGTCCTGTCCAAACTTTGTGCCCATCCACCTCCATAGCACATGAGAAATGATCATAAACTGCAGAAATCGGAGGCACTTCTATATTTTGAAAGTATCTACCTAGTAAATCCCCAAAAGTAGACAAAGGCCTTTGAATGTCAAAAGTAAATCGTTTATCGGGAACAACCAATAATAATAATCCTCCTGGATGCAACAACATATTAATTTGCTTAAGAAACTTTATAGGATTAGGCACGTGTTCAATAACATGCGACGCGACGATATAGTCGAACCGCTTGCACCCAACAGCTTCTTCCAAATCTCCATTGGGGCAAACAAAATCAACCTCGACTATTTCATCCACATCGACGGTGGGATTATTTCTATAATTTTCCTGTAAGATAGACGTTGGGGCATAATCTAAGTAGTAAATACAACCCTTTGAATTAAATTGATCTCGTTTGATTATGGGCCTGTGTAAAGCACCTATCTCCAATCCACAAAGTTCATCGGTCCGAATGATTGCATCTAGAAATTCTCGCCTATCAGCCTGCATGAAATACACCTCCAAAGACTTTTAACTTGCCTGCCAAGGCCATCTTTTCCCGCGCGCGCGATCTAATCTGAAACCTTGCCGGAGGGATAAGTTGGGGTTGTAGCACACATCGTCATCGATAACTGCACCCCATCTATCTTTCATATACAGAGCCTCATTTTCAAACCTTCGAGCTTTCTTTGGATCAGTATCGGGGCCTCGTGAAACTGACTCATGATGATAAAGCTCCGCAAAGGGAGTGTAAACATTTCTATAACCAGCCTCCATCACTCTCAAACAAAAGTCGACATCATTGAAAGCTACCGCGAGATTTTTCTCGTCAAGACCGTTTACTTTCAGATAGATAGATTTTTTAATAGCTAAAACCGCAGCAGTTACCGCAGAATAGTTTTGGGTCACAGCTCCTCTGCCAAAATCGCCACTTTGATTTCTTGGCAAACCAGGATGAGCATATCCAGCAACCCCACCAATGCCGACGATAATACCATCATGCTGAATAGTATCATCCGGGAAATAAAGACGCCCACCAACTGCACCAACCCCAGGACGCATCGCATGAGAGACTAATTCCTCAAGCCAATCTTCGTGAATAACTTCAATATCATTATTTAATAATAATAAAATTTGTCCGGAAGCCTGAGAAACAGCAAAATTATTTATAGCTGCGTAATTAAACTGCCCCGGAAAATATAAAATCTTTATTCTTGTACTCTTAACTTTTTCCAAATAAACATGCGTTTGTTGTTCTTCACTATTGTTATCCACTATTAATATTTCAAAATTAGAATATTTCGTATTGTTAAGCAGTCCATCTAAACATGTTTTTAGAAGATGGACATTATCCCTGATGGGAATAATGATAGATACAAGCGGTACTGGTCTACCTAATTTATATACCACCCTATGATATGTACCGATAATATTGTTTTCCGTAACATAAGCATCCATACCCCGCCTAAATATAGCACTTTCTATCGTTTTGCAGGCGGCTGTTTTTGTGTAGCTTTTTTGATCTCCAGACAGCGCTGTCGAGCCAGAAATTGACCTCCAATGATATAATACGTGCTCAACATGAGCAATTTTAGAGGTTAGCTCTGTGAATCGCAAAGCTAAGTCATAATCTTGCGCCCCTTCGAAACCCTCTCTGAGACCAGAGATTTTTGTTACCAACGTTCTTCTGTAAACTGCCAAGTGACAAATATAGTTTTGGGATAAAAGAAGATCTGGATTCCAATTTGGCTTGAAAAATGGGTTATAACGGTTTCCCATTTCATCAATTTTATCCTCGTCCGTATATATCAGGTCCAGAGAAGGGTTTTCATTAAGCTTGGCAACAATCGCAGCAAGGGCGTGTAGATGAAGTTCATCATCGTGATCAAGAAATGTAACAAACTCGCCATTTGCCAGCCTTAGTGCCTCGTTACTAGCCGCTGATATATGTTTATTCTCTGGAAGATAAATTATATCGATACGTTCATCATGAGGAATATCTTTTATCCAAGTGCAAACTGCCTTGTCAGTAGACCCATCATCTACTATGCACAACTGCCAATTTGCATAGCTTTGTTCCTGAACTGATTTCACAGCCTGAGCAAGGTATTTTAAGTTTGAGTTGTATGTTGGTAGAATTATGGAGATTTTAGGTTTGATTTTTATGCTAGTTAACCAATTTTTAAAAACATTATCTACGCCATTATAGTCATGGTTTTCTAGCCATCTTTCATAATTCTCGTCCGGTTGCATAACCGTGGGCCAAAACTCATTCAGGGTTTTGCCAATACCTTCTTGAAAAAACGACAAAAATGTCCGAAAGCCCAACTTAGTGGCAGCAACTAACCCTCCCCCTCTTTGCCATCTATCACGAAGAATATTAAACCAAGCATAAAAGTGGCTGACATGATGGATTCTCAGACCTGTAAAATCACCACGTATAATTGAAAAATCAAACTTCTCTATATCAGATTTGGGTCTAGCAAGCCAAATTACTTTGTTATTGTGATCTCCTATTTTAATCATAGGAAGTTTAATTTTTTCCCCTCTGATTTCACCAAACAGTGAAATCTGCGGTTTATCATTTTCTTCTTTAACAATCTCCAGTATTGCCCATTTTCTGAATTTTTTTGCGTCAATGATAAGGTTTTTTTTTCCAAAATTTTCCAATATCAGATGTGGCACCAGTGGAAAAGCTAATTTAAACGACCTTAAAATTATACGGAACGGGCGAATTATGGCCCACCAAACAGATGCCTGATAAGACGTGACAATGTTTTCAAAATATATCCGGGCTTTGGTTTCGATCGCCAAATTATTCTCAACATTTTTTATATGATCTTTAGATGAAATAATTATTTGATTTTTTTTACTCAATTCTTCTTGCAACGCTTCGATTTGAGTCTGCTGCAAACCTTCCTGTTCTTTCAATATATTTCGTTCATGCGTTATCCTTGAAATCTCGAGGTCTTGTAATTTCTTTGCCCCATAAATCTTTTGCACACTATTCGTATACTTTGACTTTCTTCGCCTGAAGAGTATTGCGTAGGGGGTCAAAAAAGTTGCATCAAATTCAAGGTCGGGCTCAAAACCACATCTGGCAAACTTTTTGATCCAATATATCGGGGGTTGCACATTGAAATGAGTAGGATCGTCAAAATCGTCTGGGATAGTGGATATCAGCACTTGATCACTTGCTTTACATAAGTTCTCGATCAATCTGTCGCAGTCTGCCTCAACGATATGTTCCACTACCTCGATTGATACTACTAGTTCATATTTCCTGGTAAAGGTTTCAAGAACAGACCCTACACGAAGGTACTGTGTTATATCGCTTCTTGATTGAGATATAGCATATTCAGATATATCTAGCCCATACGCATCAACTTCGCGATCGCGCAAGCATTCGACGAGCAAACCAAAGGCACATCCTACATCCAAAACTGTTCTAGGGCTGAGTTGATTGATAATATTATCTGCTATTGAACCAAAAAAAGACAGCCATTCTTCCGTTCGGCCATAAGCTTGTCCATTATAGTTTTTATAATAATTGGCATCGTATAAATTTTGCATGGCATCCTGTTAAACGCGATTTTTTGAATTTAATATCACAAATCTTGCTTCAACACCTCAACATTTCAGTGCCGATACGAGTGTGTAGTAGCAATCAATTTACAACACCGCCCGATTTTTTATTCTTTTCCCCTCTAGCCCATTCTACCTTACTATCTATACACCAATTACTTTCATCTAATTTTTCAATCAGCATGGAAAGAAATTTGTGCGCCACAGGCCGATCCAATTTAAATGCGGCCAAGTTCAATGAAGCGTTTATTGGAGTGGAAAAATTATTAGCCGCCCTCCCCTTGAATGCTAATAAGATTTTATTCTCTTTAACTTGCAACAGCGCCTCTGTGACAAGAAAAGCACCACCGGCATCGTTATAATCCGATAAGTTAGTCCGTTGAGGAGACTCGCTATCCTTGTCATATGCAGCAACTGCCGCGAAGTGTTCAATGTGGTGTATATCGTTACTAAATTCTTTAGGAGCCCCCATAGCTGCACTCTCTTCCGTGAGAATAGCAACATAATTATTCAAAAGACGCTGGGAAAGTCGCCTTGTAATCAACAATCGTTTTACAGGCCCTTGGGAGGTAAACGCCCATAACACAAGGCGGTCTTCAACACTATCATAGGCCAGGTCAACCCTCTGAATTATGGGATAATTTTCAATTTTTTTCATTTTATGTTTGATTGTGCCAATTGGTATAGTGCAAACTCAATCAAATGTAAGGTTGCTTTCATTTTCATTCAAAAAATCAAGGTTGGGTGCTTTTTCCTTATTAACGGCGGCTGTAAATCTTTGACTATGTGCGACACTAAACTCAAGTACGCTGAGTTTTCGCATAGAGAGTATCTGTAAATAAGCAACAGATACTAACCCTTTTGACCTTAGGTCCAAAAAGTCTTCGTCAGGTAAATCATTTAACTTTTTCTCGCTGATTTTGTATAAGCCACCAATCTTTTTATCTATTTCCTGATCATCACTTGACTTCACATTTATTGACCAACTCTCAATTAAACCATAGCTCTTGAGAATCTCACAAGCCTTCAAGCCCCGTTGCATCTCTAGTTCTATTTTTTCGAGCTCATCTACCTTTTTCTGAAAGTCATTAACAATTGATCCATCTTTATTAAAAAACGGCCTCCCCTCTGACCTATTGGTGAGTAAGTTGCTACTCTCGTCAATACAAAGTACTCTCTGTCCATCCTCTGAATCAAGATACTTAAACGGATAGGATGAAATCATGGCTGGGACAAAGGGGAACATCCAAGAGCCATCAGCCAGAACAAAGGCGTTTTTATTCTCTAACAAACCACACAATGCCGAAAAGACATATCGTTCATCACCAAGGTCAACTAGACCGACTGGCATGGTAAGAGCCGCGTCTGCCAGTTCGCCAAGTGTAAGTGCTATTAAAGTTGTCTTCGACGCAAAGTTGAAAGACTGGAGTGGTTTCCAGGCACCATTAAGGTGCTTGGTTTTAGTTATTGCTTTATAATTCATAAATCTTTGACCCTCTACACCGCCTTAGTGCTATGTTTAGTTGGGAATTTTAATAGCATCTAAAATGAGCAATGGGAATATAGGCAAATGCCAATAGAGACATTACGACAATTGAATAAAAATATTTTTTTGAAGAGATCATTTCAAATTTATCGGATTTAATGATACGAGATAGAGTCTGATTAAAGATGATCTTCGCCAAAAGAGGAAATAGTGTATCAACTAAATTTGGGAAATAAATTCTATTGGTCAGCCTCCAAAGAGACAGTTCTTGACCTCCTAAACGGAATTAAAATGTATGATTTATGGACCAAGCTCGGATGGAATGATGTTATACAACGTCACCAAAGGTCCTTTTTAGGGCCACTCTGGCTAACAATCAGCATGGGAGTACTTATCGGTGCGTTAGGAATTTTGTATGCAAACCTTTTCAAAATGGACTTACGAGTTTATTTACCCTTCTTAACTGTGGGTTTCGTATTATGGCAATTAATATCCGGAATTGTGCTAGATGGATGTAATATATTCGTAAGTGCAGAGGGAATAATTAAACAGATAAAACTACCCCTTTCTGTTCATGTTTTTCGATTATTATGGCGAAATTTATTAACTTTTTTTCATAATTCCCTCGTGATTATTGTAATAATGCTTGTCTTCGATATTGGTGTTAGTTGGGACACCTTATTTATTTTCCTGGGGCTGTTACTTATACTACTTAACGGGTTATGGTTTAGCTTCTTAATAGGCATGCTATGCGCGAGATACAGGGATCTAAATCCTACAATTGTAAGCTTGATGCAGTTAAGTTTTTTTGTAACACCTATAATTTGGAATCCGACTTTGCTACCTGATAGGCAGTTCGTGTTGCTTTATAATCCGTTCTATCATTTTGTTGAGAGTGTTCGCGGACCAATTCTTGGCACTCCTGTAACTCCCGAGACTTGGTTTATCTTAATCATGATTACTGTAATTGGTTGGGGTATAATTCTTCCAGTCGCAGGTAGAATGAAACGCCAGCTTGTCTATTGGCTCTGAGACGAATTATGGCATTTATAAACCTTAAGAATGTATTTATAGACTTCCCAGTTTTTAATGCTGGCAAACCATCCCTAAATCGAAACCTTTTTAAAAAAGTGATCGGCGGAAAACTCTCTAAAACATCCAGAACTACGAGTATCCGGGCACTGGAAGATATTAACTTAAATTTTTCCGAAGGAGATAGAGTTGGTTTAGTTGGGCATAATGGAGCTGGGAAAACCACACTCCTGAGAGTGCTAGCAGGAGTTTATCCTCCAACCGCAGGCACGGTCACATTATCTGGAAGAATTGTACCACTCTTCGACATATCGCTAGGTTTTGATTTCGAGCTCACAGGTTACGATAATATTTTACTTCGTGGACTCTTTTTGGGATTATCAAAATCTGAAATATCGTTTTGTAAAACAAAAATCGCTACCTTTACTGGTCTTGGCGATTACCTCGAGATGCCACTCAGAACGTACTCTAGTGGGATGTTGATGCGACTAGCCTTTGCTATAGCAACAGAGGTTCAACCTGATATAATATTAATGGATGAATGGATAGGTGTTGGAGATGCCGAGTTTTTGGAACAAGCAAAAAAAAGGTTAGAAAGTTTCATTGATAATTCCAATATCACGGTCCTCGCGTCCCATTCCGAATCCCTTATACGTTCAATTTGCAACAAAGCTGTATTACTCGGGCAAGGGCAGGTGTTAGCTCAAGGGTCTGTAGATGAAGTTTTCAATCATTATAATTTTTTTGGCTCGAGTAGCTTTTTCGATATTGAGGAATATGTAGGCCTTCATCCAGACCTTAAAGATGCTATGACAGTCCCAGGCATGGCCCCCTGGATGCATTTTATAAAATATGGCATCTTTGAGGGACGCTCCCCAAGACCGGATATACCTTTAGAGGCCTTTTCCAAAGATCCTATTTTTAAGCAGGCTATCACGCTTAAAGATGGCTTAGCTGCGGCCGACAGAATTGAGAGAGTTGCCCCTTTTCTTAAGACATTTCATAACAATAATAGCCAAATTAAATCCAACTTATTGCCCTATCCTGAAGATTTCATTAGCCAAGAAGAATATCCCCTAATATCTAGGGAAGAAGCGGATGAACAATCGACAAAAAATTGAGAATAACGTGACTCAGTAACTTTTATTTGTTTTTTCCTAATGAAAAGTTACAAAATACTGAAAGCTCAAGGTCTATCTCCGATCCAATTGCGTCACCTTTGAGTTATAAACTTTCCGGTTTGATTAAAAAAGTGTCGAAAAGCATCTGTTTTGATATATTTGGTAAATGGGCCGTTTATAAAAAAAGCAAAAAAGGCTACCCATTATAGAAACTTGATCCCTTTTGGCGTAACCAAATTCTCAAGAGATGTCGTTTCATGGTCGTATTTGGTGGATCTTGAAAACCTGTACGCTTGTGTCCTATCAGTCTATTATTCAGAAACTGAATTTGACCCGATTCAAACTGAAATTCAATATACATTTTGGGGTCGTCTATAATCGAGAAAAATGTAGCCAGAGCAGTCTCACTAGTTTCATCAATCACCTTACCTTCAAGCGCATAACCTTGGTAAATTAAATTTCGAGACACTCTCACGCGCAAACTTCCATCTTCATCAGATAAAAGAGGCGTGAATATGGTTTTTTCATCCATATCAGAATGCTCCCTTTGCCTATCAAAAAAGTATGGTTGGTATAATCGAGGAACTAAATCAGGGAATTGTTTATTCATAACTTCTAAAACCGCCACCATATTAACTATTCTACTCAAGCCACCTCTGGCGGCTGGACACAAACATAAAAGTCCAACATGATCAGGTGGTGAAATGTTGTATGAGTTGTCTGTATGGAAACTTTGATCTTCATTGGTAACATCAGGCCTGACCCCATTTCCTGAGGGGCTCCCTAAATCAGTCACTGAATAGATCATACGCCCATCTGACCATTTTTGCGCAACTGGGCGCCCAACCAATTGAGCCAGCAACCAATAAATAGTGGTTACTTCGCATTCATTCATATCCGAAATAGGAAGCTTATTTAGAATACAAAACCCAAGTCCTTCATTCAGAATTTTACGTATTTTTCGAGATAAACTGAAAAAATGAGGAAGCCTCATATCCTGTGGGGATAATGCAAGAAGCGGCATTGGATTTGCCTTAAGCGTTTTTAAAATAACGGTCACTTCTTCAAGGCAGTCTTTACTAAGATTAATGACCCCTGCTTGAGGAACTAATTCGGAACCAACCCAAGGTTCTATGGAAACCATAATTATATTCCCTTCACTTATTCAATTAGGCCCCCACGATTCACACCAAGCCACCACTAACATGTATCACTTGTCCTGTCAGATAAGAACTTTCTTTTGAGCTACAAAATTCGACAACCGAAGCCACCTCATGAGCCTCACCAATTCTACCCATCGGTATTTGGCGACAAACGTCTCTTAGAGCCTCGGGATCTATTGCAAGATGGGCGTTCGTATCTTTTCGTATAAAGCCGGGCGCTACAATGTTTACCGTAATGGCATATGGAGCTAGTTCGAGGGCCAGGGCTTTTGCAGTAATTTCCAATGCACCCTTTGCTGCTGCAGTAGCCGCAAATGGCATCACTTCTGTCCTCCAAACATGTGGACCAAAAGCACTTATACCTATTATGCGTCCGTTGTTGGATTTTTTAAGAAAAGGAATTGCCGAAGTGGTAAGTTCAAAAAAACTACGTGATATGGTGTTATGCGCTTCTTCAAATTCTCTATCAGTTAAATCACTTATAGAAACTTTATTTGCATACCCAGCGTTCGCTATTATTACATCTAAACCACCAAAGTGGCGAATGGCTTCTTTTACCAGTAATCGTCCCTGTCCCTTGACCGAAAGATCAGACAATTTTTTCTCAGTTTGCCCCCCAACACTCTCAATGAATTTAGCTATCTCATCAAGACCTTTCTTGTTAGATCGAGTGTGCAGCAAGAAAGCTGTTTGATCGTTTGCCATTTGCCTGCATATTGCAGCCCCAATCCCACTAGCGGCTCCAGTCACTAATACTTTTCTTTTCTCATTGACAAGCATACAAACTACAGACCCCTTAACATTCTATTCAGATCGATCCTTAACTTTTCCACCATCGGTTTCTAATTCCAAATCGCTAACAATCGCATTAAAGGAAATTGAAATTCTTTCTCTTTTCCCAAAATACGGGTTTACTCGATGATAAAGCCAGCTTGGGAAAACAATCAATCGCCCATCTATTGGTTGAATAGTTATTGCGCGGCCGGAAGACTCGCCTGGAATAGCCGCCATCTCTACATTTGGCCTTGGATCCAAGAACTCAAAGGTCCCACTCTCCGGAAATTCATCGGTTGTGGGATCTCCGGAGTCAACATAATAAACTGCAGAAATCTGACTCAAAGGGTGATTGTGAACTTTGTTAAACGCACCATATCTAGAGACGTTCGCCCATCCAACTAGTCGAAGGTCAAATTTACAGTCACTTCCAATTAATCGAGGAACAACACCTCTTATTGACGCAATAGCTATTTCTTTTAACTCCTTTATGCATGACCCAGACCATTCGAAGAGATCGTCTTTTGAATGCCAACCCCCAACATTACTCCTCTTCACGCCGGCGTCACCTATCTCTTTTTCTAAAATTTTATTTTTTAAATCATGATTTAAAATGGAAGATTGCTTTATTTGTGAAATAAAAAACGTTGTAGCAAAAGCCGTCACCAACTCTGTTCGTTCGAACCGCAATACCACAGCATTTTTCCTTGCAATACAACTTCCATGACCGACATAAGCAATCCATTATCAAAAAATGGTCTGAATGTGAGGCCTAAATTATTCAACCAAAAAAGGAACGTTCAAAGAAAACTAGCATATTATCTGATAGATTAGCTTAATGAGTTCTTGGCCGCTTGCATTGCAAGCAATATTTTTTCTTTTTCATTAATCACGTTATTGAGAATAACTAACTCCTCATCGCGTGCATCTTTTGCGCTGTTATGTAGATCAGATATTTTTCTTTCTATGCCTTCAATATCCAATTTATCTAACTCAATTACCTCCTCAGCTAAAACCGTGCATCTCTTTTCTGTGACCTCGGCAAAGCCATTAATAACAAAAAGCTGACTGGTTATCGAGCCCCCTTCATAAATATCAATCACACCAGGCACTAAGGCTGACAACATACTGGTGTGCCTGGGGAGAACTCCAAACAGCCCCTCAGAACCAGGCACAACAACCATGCTAACGTCTTTTGACATTATAAGACGTTCCGGTGAAACGAGTTCAAATAGTGTTGTTTCAACCATTTACAACCTCTCTTCAAAGCAATAACGCTTACGCTGCTTCAGCAGCAAGTTCCTTACCCTTTTCTATCGCTTCATCAATAGTTCCTACCATATAGAATGCAGCCTCTGGTAACTCGTCATGTTTACCTTCAACAATCTCTTTAAAACCACGAATGGTTTCTTCTAATGGAACTAAAACCCCAGGTGTTCCCGTAAAGATTTCAGCCACAAAAAACGGTTGAGACATGAACCGTTGAATCTTTCGAGCTCGTGCCACTGTCAACCTATCTTCCTCCGACAGTTCATCCATACCCAAAATCGCGATTATATCCTGAAGTGACTTATATGTTTGCAATACTTCTTGGACCTGTCGCGCGACTTCGTAATGTTCGTCTCCAATAATTCTTGGGTCAAGCATACGCGATGTTGAGTCCAGCGGGTCAACTGCTGGATAAATACCAAGCTCAGCGATCTGTCGGCTAAGAACAGTAGTTGCATCAAGGTGCGAAAATGATGTAGCTGGGGCAGGATCCGTCAAATCATCCGCTGGAACATAAATTGCCTGCACTGAGGTTATGGATCCTTTATTTGTAGAGGTGATACGCTCCTGTAAATTACCCATATCTGTCGCCAATGTGGGCTGATATCCGACAGCTGATGGTATTCGTCCAAGAAGCGCAGAAACCTCTGAACCTGCCTGAGTAAATCTGAAGATATTGTCAACGAAGAACAAGACATCTTGGCCCTCTTCATCTCTAAAGTACTCAGCTAGTGTCAATCCTGTTAGAGCCACTCTAGATCTAGCTCCAGGCGGCTCATTCATTTGGCCATAAACAAGAGCTGCTTTTGAACCTTCTTCACCATTCTCCTTTATCACGCCCGACTCAACCATTTCATGATAAAGATCGTTTCCCTCGCGCGTCCTCTCACCAACACCGGCAAAAACTGAATATCCACCATGTGCCTTTGCTATGTTGTTGATGAGTTCCATAATGATAACTGTTTTACCAACTCCAGCGCCCCCAAATAGACCAATTTTTCCTCCTTTGGCATATGGAGCAAGTAAATCAACTACCTTAATGCCAGTTACCAGAATTTCGGCCTCAGTCGATTGATCAACATATTCTGGCGCCGGCCTGTGGATAGGCCAAGACATCTTCGATTTTATTGGTTTTCCTTCGTCTATGGTTTCACCGATAACGTTTATAAGTCTACCTAGTGTCTCCGGACCAACGGGAACAGTGATTGCCTCGCCAGTATCTGTTACATCGGATCCTCGCACCAATCCCTCTGTGCTATCCATAGCTATAGTTCTAACCATATTTTCCCCGAGATGCTGTGCCACCTCCAGGACAAGCCGTGTATCACCATTCTGTGTATGCAAAGCATTCAATATCGCTGGTAATTCGCCATCAAATTGCACGTCAACAACCGCACCAATAACCTGGGTGATTTTACCCGTTGCGTTAGTAGTCATCTTTTACTCCTTCTCGTCCAACTCGGACGCACCATCCTATTATTAACTTGAAGTAACCCATCATAATGCTTCAGCGCCTGAAATAATTTCT
>MDTB01170742.1_pt1 | contig 21924 bp, 23 predicted proteins | sample 811161 | NCBI WGS metagenome assembly MDTB01 (sample SAMN05326650, study PRJNA326480) | marine metagenome | isolation source: seawater | place: Mediterranean Sea | collected 2009 | reverse complement strand
CGTCGCCTACGTCGGCATCGAACATGGATTGCCGCATCGCTGCGGTGGGACGCGTAACCGTATCACTCCGAAGATCAATCACGATGAATGCCGTTCGGGGAATACCCGCCGTTGTTTGACACTGATAGAGATTGTCATCGTACGATTCTGAGCATTACTCATGCTATTCATGTGGTCTATGCAAGATTAGCTTGAACACTATTTACCCCGTTCATCAATACGTTAAGAACTATATTGCTAGTATTACTTTACATCTATTGTGCATTGACTCTTGGTTTTACCAGCCGATAATGCCTTGCATGTATACCGGAATTGTTCAGGAAATGCTGCCGATCGCGTCCGTTGAGATGGATGGTGGCATCATGCGGTTTGCGATCGACTTCCCAGATGCTCTGCTCACCGATCTTATCGTCGGTGCGAGCGTGTCGGTCAATGGCACCTGTTTTACGGTCACAAGTATCGAAGGCAGTACCGTTTATTTCGATGCCATCGCTGAGACACTTCGGATCACCAACATCGGTGAACTTGAGTCTGGAACTCTGGTGAATATCGAACGATCTGCTGCCGCGGGGGCAGAGATAGGCGGGCATATACTCTCCGGACACGTGGTGGATACCGCGAAAATCCTTGATATCGAGACCAAAGAGCGAAACTGTCGTATGACATTCCTTGGTGATCCTGACTGGATGCGATATGTGTTCAATAAGGGGTATCTTGCCATCAATGGCTGTAGCCTGACCGTCGCTGATATTGATGTTGAAGGCGCCTGTTTCTCGGTCAATTTGATCCCGGAAACCCTTAGAGTGACCAACTTTTCGCTGCTGGCTGTGGGTGACCGCGTCAATATCGAGATTGATCAACAAACCCAGGCAATTGTCGATACCGTCGAACGTACGCTCGAAAGGCAAAGAGCGGGCTAGGTAACACTCTGGCGCCAATGACAGGTCAATTCTTCGATCGCCTCAAAACACGCCAGCAATCGCTGCGTACTCACCTGTGTATCGGCCTGGATCCGGATTTGTCACGTCTCCCAGAGCATTTACTAGGCGAACCTGACGCAATTTTTCGCTTTAACCAGGCCATTATAGACGCAACAAGTGACCTGACTTGCTGCTACAAGCCTCAAAACGCGCACTTCACGGGTATTGGTGCAGAAGATCAGCTGGAATCAACAATTCGTTATCTCAAAGACCTAGATGTCCCTGTTTTGCTCGATTCGAAGCGAGGTGATGTCGATAGCACATCCGTCCACTATGCCCGAGAAGCTTTTGAGCGGTACGGTGCTGACGCCGTCACGGCCAATCCTTATATGGGATACGACGCATTGATGCCGTTTTTGGACTACAAGGATCGGGGTGTGTTTGTGCTCTGCAGGACTTCAAACCCTGGTGGGGCTGACCTTCAGCACTTAGAACTCGCTTCAGGAGATCCACTCTACGTACACGTTGCACGTCTTGCCGCTGAGCAATGGAATCAGAACGGTAACGTCGGTCTGGTGGTCGGTGCAACTCGACCCGATGAGCTTGCCCATGTCAGAGCCGCCTGTGGTGACCTGCCTTTTCTGCTTCCGGGTATAGGTGCACAAGGCGGTGATATTGAGGATGCTGTGCAATCAGCTGCCGGAGGCCCGATCATCATTTCCGCATCTCGATCTGTACTGTACGCAGGATCTGGAGTCGATTTTGACCAGTCGGCGAGGGCAGCAGCAGAAGATACACGTCAGGCTATCAATCGCGTCATCGAAAGGTTCAACACCGGAACACGCTGAAGCAGGAAGAAAAGAGGATGACCAACAACGTTTCCCTGGAACCTTGGCAGAATCGGACGCAGCTGTATCTCCTATGGTCATTTCGTAGCACATTCGTTTTGGCGATCGGGATGCTTTCCTGGCTGGGCCTCACAGAAAACCCACCCAGCGTCGGGCTGGGGTGGGATAAACTAAACCACATCGCTGCCTTCGCCGTGCTTGCGGGGTTAGCCTGGTTCAGTGATCTGGTCCCCAACAAACCCCAGTATTTCGGTTTTCTGATCATTTTCGTGTATGGCATCGCAATCGAATGTCTGCAGACTGCCACAACGAACCGTGTCTTTGAGTGGTCGGATATCGCAGCAGATACGCTTGGTATCACAATTTACGCGATCGTACTTCACCCAATCGCAGTAAGGTTGCCAATACTTAAACTACTGGCCATCGATATCAACACAAGTGCTTTGACGAGCAATGAATCAACTTGATTGGGAGAAATAAACGTATCAAACCTGAGCCAATTGAGCATTAGAATAACCGAATAACGAAGGAATCGAACCAGATGATAAATCGCTACCGTGTGCGACAAGCAACCAAGCAGCGGCTCTCGACTATTATAGTGCAGTTATCGAGCGTGCTTGTTATGACCTTGTCACAATACACATTTTCTGACTGGCAGCTCCAAACTGAATATTCCTCACTATCGTTCACTTCAGTGAAAAATAGTGCAATCACCGAAAGCCATCACTTTCCAGGCCTGACGGGCTTTGTTGCCAGTTCTGGTTCCAGCGAAATCACTATCGATCTTGGATCTATAGAAACTGGAATCCCCATCAGAAACCAAAGAATGCAAAAATTGCTGTTTGATATCGATGAATATCCGTATGCGATATTCAGTTCCAATATTGATATGAGCGAAATCAGTCAATTACAAACCGGCCAGTCGATGAGGTTATCACTCAGGGGGAATCTCGACCTTCACGGTCAGACGGGGAACCTGACAATTCCCATTCAGGTGACGCGCTCTAGTCACACCGTCTTCGTAATCAGTACGACTCGACCGATCGTTATTTCAGCAGACCAATTTGAGCTTGGAGCAGGGATAGAAGCCCTAAAAGATATCGCGGGTCTTGCTCATATCACTCCAACAGTTCCCGTGTCCTTTACGTTGGTATTCGAGGAAACGAACCAGGAGTAAGGGTGGGTTCTATTCGATTTGCGTCAGTCACGAGCACCAGTGATGAGATCCCGGAACTTGTCGAGTAACGTCTCATACTTGTAGTCGGTGAACTCACCGGCATCAAAGAACATTCCATGCTCTTCACAGGCTTCGTACCAGATGTGAGGTTGTTTCGGATCTGAAATCTTGATCATCCGCTTTCCACACACAGGACAATCGACTTCTTCGATTTTGTTGTATTCCTTGCCAACTTCAGGATCGCCGCTGTCGATAAACTCAGACATCCATTTGCCCTTGAGCGTCTCAGCTTCACCCAAATCAAACCAGATACCCTTGCAGTTCATGCAGCGGTCTATGGTCATGTTTCGTCCGTAGGTTACTTCTTCCATCAAAGAATGACACTTGGGGCATTCCATAGGATCGACCTTATGTTGTGAGATGAATGCACGACTGTTTCAACGAAGGGCAAGTATAGCGCGGGTGCAGACGGCCATGTAAAGGCATTCGCAATCTTTGATCACATCAACATTGCGGACGGTTTTGTCAATTACAACGTTGTCCTGACTCTAGTCTAGGCATTTATTCACTGACGGCTTCTTTTGGTGACTTACATGTTCGGTAGATCCGTGCTCAAGTATATAATTGCGTATAATGTATATTATGTTAAATTATACAAGTTGAGTCGAGGGTGTTATGCCTTCAAGGTCACAGACACCTGTCAAGATCGTCCCAACAACAAATGTCATTTAAGGCCATTCATCACTCTCCGTGCCCTACCCACGGGTAAACCACCCGTTATATAGTTCTATTGTCTATGACGACTGACTACCAACGCCTGTTCCTTAAGGACACGCCTCTCATCGATGTGCGTGCGCCTGTAGAATTTGATCAAGGTGCATTTCCTGGTGCGGTCAATCTACCAATACTCAACGACGCTGAGCGTAAGGATGTTGGCATTGCTTATAAACAGAAAGGCCCTGATGTTGCTGTAAAGTTGGGTTATGACCTAGTCAGCGGGACTACAAAGGAAACCCGCATCGAGGCCTGGATTTCGTTTATCGAAGAACACCCAGAGGTCCACCTCTATTGCTTTCGTGGTGGTCAGAGGTCTCGCATCGCTACGCAGTGGCTTGCAATGCATGGATGCGATATTCCACGGATCGAAGGTGGCTATAAAGCCATGCGACGTTTCCTAATTGACAGGTTCCGGCAACCCCGAGACATACTACTCCTCGGCGGCCAGACTGGCTGCGGCAAAACGCGCCTGCTGTGGCGTGCTCAAAATGCGCTCAATACGGTCTCAATTGTGGATCTGGAAGCAATCGCGCATCACAGGGGATCCGCGTTTGGTCCCAGGCCTGATCCACAGCCTAATCAAATCAATTTTGAAAATATGCTCGCGGTTAGCCTGTTGAAATGTTCAAACCAAACCGTTCTGATGGAAGACGAAGGGCGCATGATTGGCCGCTTGAATATCCCACAGCCGTTACAAACGGCGATGAAATCCGCCCCGCTCCTCGTGCTAACAGCAACGGATGATGAACGTGTAGAAATCACATGGAAGGAGTACATTGTTGACCAATTGGACGAACTTACGCGTATTTTCGGTGAAGATAAGGCCCATTCATATCACCGTAACATGCTCTTGGGTTCACTGGATGCGATCAGGAAACGGCTGGGTGGTCTGCGTCACCGCGAACTTCGCCAGACGATGAATGCAGGATTTAATGCCCAAGAACAAGGTGATCTGGATCTGCACCGGGATTGGATTCGACGGCTACTTACCGAATACTACGACCCAATGTATGACTATCAACTGACTCAAAAGGTCGATCGTGTGGTGTTTACGGGATCCTGGGACGAAATACTAGCCTGGCTTGGATCAGGTCGCGTCCATTCCTTGGCGGATCATCGGCACTGACGCCTCGCGTTATAATTTTGATATTCGTACCAGTGACATCGGGCCTGACTGAATCTGATATCGTTTCGCAAAGTCTCCCTGATTGACGGCAAATGATAGTCTTTCAAGGCTGTTCCAATAGACGAGTTCAGAGCCTGTCGGTACATCAGCGAACGTTCGTGCCATAGGGATTTTCAAAGCCTGCCAGGTTTTAGGTAACGGCGTCGCACGCATTCTGAATGAGACTAGTAAAGTGTCGCCGGGCTGTGCATTCAGTGCCTTGAGATCCTCACGGGTAATATTCGTCCAGACGTTGCCGTATTGAGGATCAAGGATCTCGACCGCGCCTACAATAGCATCTGCTTCTTGGCGTACCTCTGGCAGACGCATTGTCTGCAACGCCTTTGGTCTGAGAACTGGCCCCACGTCTTTAAACCTAATCTGACGTGACGCAAGTAGCGCCCCGGTATAAGCGTATACATCACGCCCATGGAAGGTATGAGAATGTTCAGAACCCGGTCGACGATATCTGGTTTCATCAATTTCACGAACAGACGTCACCCCAACGTGTCGCTCAAGATGTGACAGACTCCCGTTATCGGGCGTGACAAAGAAACGTCCGCCTGCCTCTGCAACGACCGATTTTCGATTTGTTCCGACCCCTGGGTCGACCACCGACACAAAAACCGTTCCTTCTGGCCAGTAGGGTGAGGTTTGCCAGAGTCTGTAACTCGCCTCCCAAACGCTGAAAGCGGGTATTTCATGCGTTAGATTGAAAATCCCTAGATTAGGCTCAATCGAGCGGGATACCCCATGCATTGCTGAGACAGCGCCATCCTTCAGGCCAAAATCGGACTGAAATACGAGTGGGCTGTGCGTTGATGCACACCCCACAACCAGGCTCATCAGGGAAACAAGGACCCCACGCCGTGCAGGATGGCCTGACGAATAGCGTTCAGACCGTAAAATAGACAATGGTGGCACGCTAACACTCTCTGTCGGCGTTCATGGTGTAATAAATTTAACCAGAAAAAGTGTCAGAGGACCGCTAAAAATCCCCACTTTGTGGCAAAGCCGACCTCAGAGTATAGCTTGCTACTGTGTCGTCTCTACTCGTCGACCGCGAACAATAGCGAGACGAGTTCCGGTGCATCAGCACTTAATTGCTTGAAGTCACGCCGACACGGCTTATAAAACGAACTTGGTGTGACCACGCTTATCGTCGCATTCCTGGGTGTGCCATGCAGCGGGGCGGCTTCTGCAACGATATCCTCTCCATAAGGTGTCGCGACCGCCTTTCCTTCCCCTGCCCCGAGCAAGTAAGCTTTACCACGTGCGACAAGATAGCGCGAATCACCTGGAGCCCCTTCAGGATGATACGTAGACCTATCGATATACCCTGACGACCTAACTGATCACCAATTTATTCAAGCAACTCTGCATCCAGGCCTTCAAAGAACACTACCTAGAGCAATAGATCAGACACCGGGATCTGGAAGCATGCCGCGAAATCATCGCTCTGAAGGCTACGAATTCGCTCTTTCTAGTCTTCTAGGATCTCCTCAGCAATCTCTTCCTGGAGCAGCTACATCTAAGCCGAGTGCTCCAATACCCCGCCTTAGAGCACATGAACCGTGCATGAGTGAGACTGGCTCGGAATCTTTGGCAACCCGAACCTGGGCTACCGGGAGCTAGTAACTTTTGTCCTGCCCCAGAACCTGTTCCGCGATAAATGATTTGATCATTTCCTGGCTGATCGGCGCGATAACCGGAATCATGATCTCTCGCAGATAACGCTCTACATGATATTCCTTGGCATACCCCATACCACCATGCGTCAATACCGCTCTTTGGCAGGCCGATAATGCAGCCTCAGCGGCGAGGTACTTTGCTGAGTTGGCTTCAGCACCACAGGATTCGCCTGCATCGTACAAAGCAGCCGCTTTGTGAACCATCAGCTCTGCTGCCTCGAGCTGCATCCAGTTCACCGCAAGCGGATGCTGAATGGCCTGGTTTTTCCCAATGGAGCGATCAAAAACAACACGCTCCCGCGCATATTCTGCTGCGCGTTCGAGAGCAACCTGTCCCAATCCTACGGCCTCCGCTGCGATCAGGATCCGCTCTGGGTTGAGACCATGTAGCAGGCACTTCCATCCCGCTCCCTCCTCTCCAATACGATCAGCAGACGGTACCACTAGGTCATCAATAAACAAGGCGTTGGAATCGACCGCCTTTCTACCCATTTTCGGGATTTCCCGAACTTCAATATGATCGCGGTTCAAATCAGTAAAGAACAGGGTCATTCCTTCCGTGGGCTTATTGCATTCCTCAATGGGAGTGGTTCGTGTGATCAGAAGAATCTTGTTGGCAGTTTGGGCGGTTGTCGTCCACATTTTTCGCCCGTTGATTACATAGTTGTCGCCATCACGTACCGCTCGTGTCTCCAGACGCGTGGTGTTCAGGCCGACGTTTGGTTCTGTGACCCCAAAACAGGCTCTATCTTGACCAGCAATTAACGGCGGCAGTATTCGGCGTTTCTGCTCCTCATCACCAAACACTACGATGGGATGCGGGCCAAAAAGATTGAGATGGATGGCTGATGCACCCGTCATACCCGCACCCGAACGCGCAATCGTATGGGCAAGCACAGTGGCCGCACTGATCCCGAGTCCGGCGCCTCCGTACTCCTGAGGCATCGCAATTCCAAGCCACCCGCCGTCGGTTATCGCCTTAACAAATTCTTCCGGGAAATCGCCTTCGTTATCGCAGTTCAGCCAATAGTCCTCATCGAAGTCAGCACATATCTTTTCGATGGCGTCGCGAATGGCGATCTGTTCGTCGGACAGATTAAAATCCATGGTCAGGTTTCCTACCGTCTATCTAGGGTTTCTTCCACTTTTATTGCATTCTTTTCGATACTCGGGCTGCTAACCTCGTCCTCGAAATGTATTTGTACCACATGTATAATACGCAGTTCGGATGCTGGATCATATCCAGTATCCAAAGACTTGATTAAGCCTGTAGACATTGGTCATGAGGATTCGAACCAGACTGTCAAATTGTGGGCGAATGAGTGCGGGTAGTGAACACACTCATACTTCTCAAAAGTAGTATGACCTGTCTCCCTCCAATGGCTTATGTTGTTCGAAGCAGGACCTACACGAAGTAACTGAGTAATATTCGCGACCTCTTATCCAAGAGCGACCTTGCGAGAATGACTGACTCAACGGACTGAGTAAATTGACTGAAGCCACAGAGAAACGAGAGCGTACACGACAGGCTTTACTGGATGCCACCCGTGCTATTGTCTGCGAGCGCGGATACGATAACATTTCCATCACAGAAATCACGCGGCGTGCAAACGTCGCGACGGGAACGTTCTATAACTACTTCCCCTCGAAACAACGTGCTTTCGAAGCCGTCCTCGCCGAGATCAAGCGACAATTCAACATCAGGTTGGATGAGGTTAGAGAACGTATCCAGGATCCTGCGTTGCGAATGGCGACCACATTGCGTTTCACGTTCCAGGAAGCCAGCGAAAACCACGAGTGGAACATGTTCCTTGACTATAGTGGCAGACAAAACCGACCACCGATTCTTCAGGACGAAGCACGACTGCGGGATGACCTGGAGCTTGGTGTTCGAGGTGGACGATTCCAGGTTGATAGCCTGGAACTGACACATACGTTGGTGGTCAGTATGATCCGACAAGTGAATCTGGATCTGCGAGCCAAACGGCTTTCCGTTGAGACCATCGATCGTGTTAGCAAATCCATCATGAAAATGCTGGGTCTGACCGAAATAGTGACCCGCGGTTTGATTCAAGCACCATTGCCGTCGAGACCTGCGCCACGACATCGCCCCCCGACACCGGAAGTACCGGCTAATGTTGTTGTGCTGAAGGAAGTCGCAGCTGACCGCGAGACGGGATGAAGTTCTTTTTTTGCGTCATTTAGAGTTGTTTGCGATCTTGCAGTGCTATCTCGTCTTCCGCTCAATGCGATTCTGCACAATCTTCAGGAACGATCGCGTCTTCAACTCATCCGCAGTAATGCCAGTTGCCGTAGCTTCGGCCATCGTCAGGGCACCACAATTGATGCCATTGATAAAGTAATTCACAAGCCCTTGCCCTGTAGCGGCATCATCGAACGTGTTACCTGACAACGTCGCCTGGGCAGCTTTGTCGATGAACGTTGTCAGTCTTGTTGTTGATTCTGCGAGTCCCGTAAGGAAAAAGTAGTATACGGCGGCGTACCGAACTGGTATCTGAGCTGGATTCAAATCCCAACCCTGATATAAACCCAGTTTGAGCGAATGCATAATGTTATCGAAGTGCACCCGCCATGCGTGATGCACCACCTCGATATTCTCCATGCGCTGCTCGACGGTCAGTTCAGAACCTCGCGCGGCACGATGTGGGGGAATGGGCATCAGATTTGTAATCCCATCTGAAAGAGACACCTCTGTACCGGTCAGACTCACTTGCATCATTTGTCGGGCGAAATCAGCCGCAGGATGACGGTGATCCTGATAGGTCGATGCGATATTGCAGGTGGCCGTATAGTCATATGTTCCCAGAATGGCAGCCGAAATACGCCCATCGCCTGCGTCTATCAGGGCGGGTATGGTCAGTTCACCGGAGGGTCCGAAAATGGACTGGATTGTCTCTATCATGATCTCAATTCGAATCGAACCGGACGCGATACCCAAACGCTTTTCAATCATGTCGAGACAAGTGGCCAACACAGAGGCCTGCGTAGGACTCGTCACCTTGGGTAACGTCACCACAAAGTTTTCTGGGATCTGACCCGCTTGATCTATCAGGGTCGACAGAAACAGTTGGAGGGTACGAATTGCCCGGCGTTTGGATTCTTCGGTGAGTGCCTTAATGCGAATGCCCACGAAGGGCGGTAGTGACTCGGAGCGTATACCGTCCGCCATAGCAAGCGCTGCATTGACGGCGTGTCCATCCTCTTCTGCATCCACTCGTGCGCCGTAGCCATCTTCAAAATCGACTCGATGATCTTCAATCGCCTCTGTCTCAAGTTTTGCAGTTACTCGAGTAAACACCTTCTCGGCGATCTCCTGATCGGATGCCGGTTGATCGACGCCACCATCGTACCCACTAAAACCGAGCGCGACGGCGAACTTCGTCGCGTTCTCTGCATAGTCGTTGAGATGTTTCATCGCAAGATCAGCCAGTTTTAGAGCTGCACCAGGCTTGTACAGATTGGCACCACCATACACGGTGTGTACTGGTTGCCGGGTCAGCGCCAAGCCTGGATACCGTGCGTTAAACGCGTCGTTGGCCGCGCGGAGTTCAGACATCAGGTCATTCAATGCGGCTTCTTCCAATATCTCGTCGGTCATAGTTGTTCCAATATCGATTGCCTATCGGTTCTTGACTGCTACCGCAGTGTAAGGTGGTCTTCGACACCCCGCAATAAACAGACTTGGATGGTGAAACATAAACAGTCTGGAGCAAGATATGTATTTCAATGGCTCTGCAACCGTGTGCGAACAGTGGGCTGTCTGGATCAGTCCTCTCAATCTGCTGATAGCAGAGGTTTGTAAGGAGGTCAGGGCGACGATGGGTCCACGCCGGTGGTGGCGCAGCGCCTATGATCGAGTGCAGGCGTCTGGAGCAACTGGGTTGCCTCCTTACCAAATAACTTTGGAGGGAGGTGCCATCTTTAATCGCCACTGGCTAAGCACCGTGGCTGCGTTCGAAATCGAGCGATTTATCGAATTCGGCAACAGGTCCTGGCTCGGGGCTGCATGCGCATAGAACTGAGCTACTAAGGTGGGGGTACAGAACTAAGTTTCCTTGCGTTTGGGAAAAAACTGCCGAGACCATCCGGTGACTGGCATTGAGGTTTGGATGCATTTGAGCAATAACAAGGTTCCTACCTTGCTGATCTAATGGCCCATTACGACACATACCTCGCTCAGCACGACGCCTACGTGACGCTTATGCAGCCTCGCACCACCCAATAGATTCCCTAAGGTGATAGGTGGTGCGAGACGTCAACAATCCTGCTATGTTCCGCCGCGATGACCACCCCTACTGATCAACCTGATGTCTCTGCTGTCAGCAGCTACTTCGAAACGCTGCAGTCTACTATCTGTGATTCCCTCGCTGAATTCGATGGACAACCTTTCTCCACTGAGGAAGTTCCAGGGCCCAACGGCGGTCACGCTCGCCCGCGCGTGCATTCGGGGGGCGAAATCTTCGAAAAAGGTGCGGTACAGTTTACTCACAGCGTCGGCAGCGCCCCCCCCGCCGCAGCCAGTGAACGCAACCCAGAACTCGAGGGTCAGGGTTTTGAAGCCTGCGCCATCTCGATGATCCTGCATCCTCGAAATCCGTATGTTCCAGTGTTCCACGCCAACCTGCGTTTCTTCATTGTCGGTTCGACCACCTGGTACTTTGGCGGCGGATTTGACCTTACCCCGTGTTATCCATTCGATGAGGATGTTCTGCACTGGCATCAGACAGCGCGTGATGCATGTGCGCCATTCGGCGAAGACGTCTATCCCCGTCTCAAGGCCGATTGCGATGCATACTTCTATTTGCCCCATCGAGAAGAAACCCGGGGAGTCGGTGGGCTCTTTTTTGATGACTGGACGGAAGGCGGGTTCACGCAGAGTTTCGCCATGGCCCGGTCCATCGGTGATCACATTCTACCGGCGTACCTGCCGATTCTGGCTCGTCGGATGGCGCATGTTTGGGGTGAACGTGAAGAAGCATTCCTGCTCTATCGTCGTGGACGTTATGCCGAGTTCAATCTTGCGATTGATCGAGGCACTCGCTACGGACTGCAATCAGGAAGACGCATCGAATCTGTCCTTGCTTCGCTCCCACCGAGGGTGAACTGGCATTACAACTGGCAACCGGAACCGGGGTCACCAGAGGAATATCTGACAGACCATTATCTGAAGCCCCAGGACTGGCTCAGTCTGCTCGGCCCAGGTAAAACAGCCGCTAAATCCAAAACCAGCGAATAGGAGATATCTGTGGCGCCCCCCCAGATCGACAGCAAACTGCCCAACGTCGGCACGACCATTTTTACAGTCATGTCGAAAATGGCGCAGGACAATAACGCCATCAATCTGTCTCAGGGTTTTCCGGACTATCAGGTTCCAAAGGGTCTCTTGGACGCCATGCAGAAATACCTCCATGGCAACTACAACCAATACCCTCCAATGGCCGGGGTCCACTATCTGCGCGAACAGATTGCTGCAAAAACCTCAAGACTCTACGCGGCCCACGTCGATATTGAGGATGAAATCACCGTGACATCTGGTGCTACGGAAGCATTATTTGTAGCCATACAGACTGTTGTCCGGCCTGGCGATGAAGTCATTGTGCTGGACCCATGTTACGACTCATACGAACCTGGGATCACGTTGGCCGGCGGTAAGACTATTCACGTGCCATTGGCCGCGGACTTCAGCCTCGATGCTGAGCGGTTGAAAGATGCTATCAGCGACAAGACCCGCCTGATCATGCTCAATACTCCCCACAACCCAAGCGGTTCTGTGTTATCGCTCGATGAACTGCATACCTTGAGCGACCTTGTTGAAAACCGACATATCTTTCTCATCTCTGATGAGGTCTACGAACACATGGTCTACGACAACGCACAGCACCATAGCTTGGTCAGCCTGCCAGCACTTCGTGACCGCACTTTTGTTATCTCGTCATTCGGAAAGACATATCACGCCACAGGTTGGAAGGTCGCCTATTGCCTTGCGCCCCCCTCACTTACGGCTGAGTTTCGAAAAATCCATCAGTTTGTCACGTTTACCACTCATACACCGACACAGTGGGCCCTGGCAGACTATATGGAAAACCATCCTGAGCACTTTGAGGAATTACCTCGGTTCTACGAACAGAAACGAGACTTGTTCCTGGATGCAATGGCACAATCCCGTTTCGATATGCGTCCAAGCGCCGGTACGTACTTTCAATTGGCAAATTACAGCGCTTTGTCCTCTGAGCCCGATCAGCGTTTCGTCGAGTATCTGACAAAAGATGTCGGTGTCGCTGCTATTCCAGTCTCAGTGTTCTATGACAGCCCACCGAATCAGCGTTTGGTCCGTTTCTGTTTTTGCAAAGATGACACAACCCTCGGAAGTGCGGCTGAGCGGCTGAGCGCACTTTAAACAACAGTACACATGATGGGACAGTCGACAATGACGACCGATCAGATTGCCATTACGCTGGTTCAGACTGAACTCGTCTGGGAAGACCCTGATGCAAATCGAGAACATATGTCCGAATTGTTGTCGGGTCTTACAGAGACAGACCTTTTGGTGCTGCCCGAAATGTGGTCCACCGGTTTTTCGATGGCTTCTGATCGACTTGCAGAAGGGATGGACGGTCCGACGATTACCTGGATGAAAGCCATGGCTGATAACTTGACTGTACCGGTCGCTGGTAGCGTCATTATCGAAGAGAGCGGTCAACGATTTAACCGTTTCTGCATTGCCTACCCGGGTGGCGATGTATCGCACTATGACAAGCGTCATCTCTTCCGAATGTCGGGTGAACACGAACACTATGCGCCTGGATCTAGTCGTCGGGTATTTGAACTAAATGGATTTCGAGTACTACCTCAGGTGTGTTACGACCTAAGGTTCCCGGTATTCATGCGTAACCGGAGACAGCACGGTTCAAGATCTGATGAGCCATACGATCTGATGATTGTTGTGGCCAACTGGCCCGCCCGCAGAAGACACCATTGGCGCACATTACTGCAGGCTAGAGCCATCGAAAACCAGTGCTACGTCGTCGGCGTCAATCGGATTGGACTAGATGGGAACAACGTTGAATACTGTGGTGATTCTCTGGTCGTCGACTACGAAGGTGGGCTCGTGGCGGATCTTCAGGATCGCGATGTCGTCCAAAACGTTGTCATCAGTCGATCAGACATGCTCGCTTACCAGGATGGCTTCCCTGCATGGAAGGATGCCGATGAGTTCGACTTGAGCATCTAATCATGGGTCATGAATTCAGACCAAGTCCATAGAATGTTCCCCAACTCAGACCATTCCGCGTATCTTCTTTGGGGCGATATTCGCACCCCACCCATCCGGTATATCCCAGCTCATCCAGCACGCCGAACAGATGCGGCATGTTTACTTCGCCATACTGTGGTTCGTGTCGTCCGGGTAGACTTGAGAACTGGATATGGCCGATAACGTCCCAACACTCTTTCAAACCGGCCGCAAGATTTCCCTGCATGATCTGCAAGTGGTAAAAATCATACTGTAGTCGGACATTTGTACGATTGACTGTTGAGATGATATCACGCGCACGTGCCGTTCCTTGTATCAGATATCCAGGGACATCCTGGCCGTTTAACGGTTCCAGAAGTAGCTGGATCCCCGATTCCCCAGCAACATCTGCAGCGTTTGCAAGATTCTCCTCGAAAGTCCGCAAACATGTCGACTCATCGGTGTCGTCAGGAACGACACCCGCCATGAAATGAATCATCGGAACATGACATGCTTTCGCATACATCAGGGCCTGGTCGAAGCACCTATTGAACGCATCCTGTTGCCCTGGAATAGCGGCAAGACCGCGGTCTCCTCTCGCCGCGTCCCCCATTGGGGTATTCAATAGGATCCATTGAAGATCATTGTCTTCAAGCCCACGATTAAGTTCGTCAGTTGTTAGCGAATAGGGTTGAAGAATTTCTACGGCCTGGAAACCTGCATCCGCAGCAGCTTTAAACCGATCCTTCATGTCATATTCTGGGAACATCATTGAAATGTTAGCAGCAAACCGTGGCATCAGAATCTCTCTTGTGGATGTCGGAAGTAATTCAACTGAGTATCTCGGAAACGAGGATCAGCATCAGATCGTCACGACCGTCACTGATGGTAGATTGAGGATCGGTTCATCGTGGAAGCCGCGAACCAGCAGTACAACTTCCCCGGAACTGGCTAGTGACAACGCATCAGCGACCTGTCGTGCCAACTCATTTGGATTATCAACACCAGCTGCAGACTGCATGACTGGGACAACACCCCACATCAGGGCCATTTGTCTGAAGACAACATCACTATTCGTAATGGCAACGATGGGAGCAGCCGGCCGTGCATTGCTCACCGTAATCGCCGAAATACCCGACTGGGAGATCACAATGATCCCCCGTGCTGACAATGCTTTAGACATATGAGACGTGGCATCAGCGATCACTGTCGCAAGTGCCCCAGAATCCTGATGATCCAACAAACGTCCCCACATTCCCTGCCGATTCAGTTGTGCTTCAACCTGCCGTGCTATCCGGTCCATCGTGACTGCCGTTTCGATCGGATACGCACCGACCGCCGTTTCACCAGACAACATGACAGCGTCCGCGCCACTGTTTACCGCATATGCGACATCAGTGACTTCAGCACGCGTGGGTCTTGCACTGTTAATCATGGACTCCAGCATCTGTGTCGCAACGATAACAGGCTTATTGTTTCGACGCGCCAAAGCAATCAGTTCATCTTGTGCCAGAGGGACCTCTTCTGGTGAAAGTTCAACCCCAAGGTCGCCTCTTGCGACCATGATGCCATCACTGCACATAATGATGGCCTCAGCATTTTCGAGTGCCTCCGGCTTTTCGATTTTGGCGATCAGGGAAGGAGATTGCTCTGAACCAAGAACGAGTTCGCGCAGTACATTCATGTCGTTGGCGCTTCGCACGAATGACATCGCCAAAAAATCGACGCCAAGATCGAGCGCAAATTGTACATCCCGCTTGTCCTTTTCCGTCAGTGATGGCACCGAGACATCGACACCCGGCAGGTTAATTCCTTTGTGCTCAGACAGTTCACCACCATGAATCACATCACACTGAATATCTTGTCCGTTCACATCCACCACACACAGTTCAATCAGACCGTCGGCGATGAGAATACGGTCTCCCATGCTGACGTCTTTGTGGAGGTCCGCGTATTGCGATGGAATCAAATCTTGTTCTCCCGGAACATCACGGGTCGTCACAATCACCTGATCTCCCATCGTCAGCTGTATCGGACCACCTGGGAAGCGGCCTGTGCGGATTTTTGGGCCGCAAAGATCGGCCAAAACCGCCACGGGCTGACCACTGGTGTCTGCAACATCCCGAATAAACCGAAAAACCTGTCGATGTCTCGCATGCTCGCCGTGGGACATGTTGAGTCGAAAAACATTAACCCCAGCCTCCACCAGAGAGGCGATCCGTTCCCTCGATTCCGAAGCAGGTCCAATCGTCGCGACCATTTTGGTGCGCCGGTACTTCAGATGATCAACATGAGTGTCAATTGCCATGACTAGCAGTTACCGGCAAAACGGGAATTCTGCCACAGTTCCCGGCGCGCGACTAAAAACGAATACCTGACTCTTTTGCCACTTTCGTGACCCTAATTTCGCATATACTTCTCACCAACCTGAGGACGATAGGACATTTGGATTGCTTTATTTTCTTGGAGAGAATCTCGCCGAATTTGCCGGTCCGATCCGACTGCTTACTTCCTATGTCTTTCTTGCGGGATTAGGCACAGCGGCCGCTGCAATACTGACCTGGATGCTGCTGCCAAGATTCTGGCATCTTTTGCCAACAGACCAGGGGCGTGAATTCGCGTTTGACGCCGAACGCAGTATTGGCAAACCAGTCAGCGCCGGATTGATCTTCGTACCAATTTTCGTTCTGACTAGTGTCGTTGTGGTGCCATTCGACCTCATGTTCATTCAAGTCCTGCTCTGCGTGCTGCTCGCGATGTTCGTCGGCTACCTTGACGATCGTTCAGCATCAGGTTGGAGTGAGTACCGACTGGGAGCGGTTGACCTGGCGCTGGCAATCATCGCCAGCATTGTCATATGTCAGCTGGAGCCCTTTACAATGTGGCTACCTCTTTACAAGGACCCCGTTGTTGTAGAGCCGTGGCTGTTCATCCTGTGCGCAACGCCGCTGATCTGGCTCTCTATCAATGCCACCAATTGCACCGACGGCGTAGATGGTCTGTCGGCAAGTCTGTCAGGCGTGGGCATTCTGTTTCTTGGGATGATTTTGTACATGATTCTCGGTCATGCAGAGATCGCAGCATATCTTCTAGTACCGCACTACCAGCAAGGTGCCGACTGGGCCATTATGGCGTTCATCATGATGGGTTGCCTGACTGGCTACCTCTGGCACAACAGTTACCCGAGTGCCGTATTGATGGGCGACGCAGGATCGCGTCCGATTGGTCTTCTGCTTGGTGTCCTGGTCCTTGCCTGCGGTAATCCGTTTCTGATTCTGGTGGTCGCATTCGTCGTTCTCGTCAACGGCGCGACTGGCTTGTTCAAGGTCGCTCTGCTAAGGTTTTTTCGAATCGGAATTTTCAGCCAGATCCGCTACCCACTGCACGACCACGTACGCCACAACATGGGTTGGTCCAATACACAGGTTCTCGTCCGCTTCATGTTGTTGCAGTTAGTCGGTACGCCTCTCTTGCTCGTCTTGCTCCTCAAGGTCCGATGAAAGCCGTGACTGACCGCCAGCTGTGAGTTATGAACGGCCTGCAGCCAATCATTACAATTTAACTCGGTTACCTGTTTGCCGCGAGAGAGGGTCACGTACAGTGGTGTTTCCCTTACCTCGATAGTCGTACTTCCATCATCGGCACCAGAGCACCAACAAGTCGTGTGCCAACTTACTGAGTAGCAAAGTTATATTGCAGATAACTATAGGTTAAGCGGTCAGATCGAGATATGCTCTAAATCACAGTCAAACTGTGACAGGCCTCAAACGGGACAATATGTGGCCATGGGGCAATTTTGGTCAGTGACTATTATTAATTTTTATTGCGACCCACATGTTCGAGTCTCAAGAACTACGGTACTCATAGGTGAGCGGGATTGATGAGAGACGTCAGGATATGATCCTGCCATTGTCCATCAATCTTGAGAAAAGCAGCTGCCCTTCCTTCAATTCGAAATCCCAGTCTGTTCAGCAGATTGCCGCTTTTGGCATTGTGCGGCATGTAGTTCGCCATGATCCGATGTAGTTGCATCCGATTGAATACGTGGTCGATCGCTGGTTGTAGCGCTTCTTGCATGATTCCCTGCCCCTGCCACTTTTCTCCTAGGGCGTAACCCAGGTGACACGATTGAAAAGTACCACGAACAATGTTCGTGAATGAGCAGACACCTATGACTCGGTCCTCATCGCGAGGCAGGACGGAAAGACGAAGACTAACACCATCGTGATATTCGCCTCGAGCGTCCGAATGTTGCTGTTCCCAATAGGCACTAGTGTAGAAAGCTTCTGTCCTGAGCGGTTCCCACGGTTTCAGATAGTCACGATTACTGCGACGGAATGCGACCATTAGATCCGCTTGATTCGGTGCCAATAGACAGAGCCTGAGTCTGGACGTAACAAATTCTGGATAGCCGAATCGAGAACGGCGCCCTAACATGGCGTCACCCCTGTTGCGCGTTCATTAAAAGTTCAACGTACGTGTAGAGTTGACCATCGGCAGTCAACGAATGCCGTCCGACATCATCGTTACCATTGATCGATAACCAATAGTGTTCGTTCAGCGCGTATCGCTCAACACGGAGCGATCCATTTACGACAAAACACGCCAGTGATTTCAGCACCTTCTGTCCACCTAGTCGGCGCACACCTTCCACCATGTTGGATTTATCCTTCTTAAGAGCGCTAGAGAAACCATCGCTTAGACCCCAATTCGCGAATAAGTGTGACCTGCCTTATTTCGGATGGATTGTCGCCCGGAGAGAGAGGTGGTCGCCTGTTGCGTCCCTGCATACTGACACAGCCGCACGAACACTAAACAGGGCATTTCGGTGAAACGTGCGTGTGACAGACACAGTCCCCGCCAGGCCCTAGTGACAATCAATACCTTATCGTCGAAATTGCTATTCACGTGAGTTGTCTTTACCTCACCTCATGACTATTGTGATCGTGTTTATCTGTCTTTAGCAATCCACCCACCTCCAGAATTGTAATAGGTCAAAGTCACCATGTGCCTCAAAAGGCGTGCTGACGACTCGTCAGAATGACATAATGAACATCGGTCTGTTGATCGATGAACTCGCTACGGAACCGGAAGCCAAATCGCTCATAGAGCTTGCGTGCTCGGTGATTGAAACTCGCGACAGTCAGTCTGAACTGATGCGGTGACCATTCTGAAAGTGCATGAGAAAGGACCGCTGTCAGGAATGCGCCCCCCTGCCCCTGCCCCGTCAACTCGGGTCGCATCCCAAGACCAACATCCAACGCATCGTCGGAATAGTCCCCGCCAGGTACCTGACCATCGACACCGTAGGAGCAGAATCCAATGAGGTCACCTACCTCTGACAGGACAACGTGGAATGCCAGTGCAGGATTTAGAAACTCCCGAGTATAAAGCTCGACATTAGGATGCGGTGGTGGATCGTAGAAATCGTAAGGAGGGGCGTAGCACCAACTCAAGATATCTGGCACATCACAGGGTCGCATGGGGATCACTGATAGAGACTGTATGTTGATGGACGACATATCAGGACCGAGAAACAATTGACGGAGCCTACTTGGCAGCGTCACACAGCGCAAACCGTCCAAAAACACCAAATGAGCTATTGGCGAAGGATTTCAAAACAGACTGATATGTGGACCATCAGCGCGAAAACAGCTGCAATCATGTTCCCAGCGATCGTCGTTCTCAAAACTCAGGCGGCGGCTGATGAGCTCGAACCGTTGCTTCAGCAGATCAAAAAAGAGCCCGCTCCCTCGCATCCTCTGATGCAACGTCGAGACGTAATCTCTGCCAGCACGACTCTGTTGTACGATGCTCATGACATGATTAGCGCGTTCAGAGAAGTGCTGAAGGAGCCAGGTCTTGAATAGCGGAGCGACCTCCATGGGCAACTGAAGCATAATGTACCCGCAGATCCTGGCACCTGCCTCTCTTGCCGCACCAAAAGTATCCTCCAGTCCATGATCCTTGATTTTCGGAATCATCGGCGCGGCCATCACCGTCACCGGATTAGCAGCATCAGCCCGTTTTCTAATCGTTTCGACGAGAGCACGACCTGACGCAGCACGGGGTTCCAGGATCCGTTTCAACGATGCATCCAAGGTGGTGACGGACACCGAGACTAAACACGATTGAGCTGCCGAAAGTTCAGCGAGTAGATCAATATCGTGCTCAACCAGGCAGCTCTTGGTGATGAGTAAGACAGGATGCTGAAAATCAAGGAATATCGTGAGCATTTTCCTCGTTAGTCGAAACCGAGCCTCAGCGGGTTAATATGTATCAATGTTCGCACCGATCGTAATGACCCGACACCGGTATGTTGGCTTCGATAAAGATATCCGCAATGGCTCAGGTGCGTTGTGTTTGACGACTATCGCCGTTTCAAAGTCGAGTCCGGGGGAAAAGGCGCGGCACGCGTGAGTTGGTCGCGCGTAGCAATAGATACAGCCGTGCTCACAGCCGCGATAAGGGTTGATCGACTTGTCAAAAGGGATGTCGGGTGATTGGTTACGACTGATGATGCTGCGTGTCTGTTCACTGTGGTAATGCGTCGTTGGGTGTAATCTGGATCTCGTGAAAGCGGTTGCCGGGGTTATGTGTGGTTCCCCGTCCCGGCAATAAAAACGAAACATTCCTGCCAGACTGGGCGTTCATCGTATCGAGCAGATTCCGGATAAGGCGGTCGTGAACCTGCTTCTGATTACCGGGCATGGCTATTGCGGAGAGTCCATCCGCCTTGAATCCATATATGTTGTGCGCGCGTGTCGCTCATGGATGTGGCGCCACTCTTACTATTTATATTTACAGTGATCTATCGTTCCTGGAAGCGGATTACCAATGTTTCACTCACATCAGAATACATTGGCTTCTACACCTGCCGAGACATACATCCCAAGGTCATAACATGCCGACAACTGCTCATCTGTGGGCTCACCCACGATAACGAGAGGATCGTGTACACGTTTGAGAGGAAACCCACTGGCAATACGCTCAATCGCACGGACTGCGCCGGTGCCATCATTTCCCGCACTCACGAAGCACACATAGGGCATGCCCTCGACTCGTCCCTCGAGGGGGTAATACACGCGGTCCAGAAAGTCCTTCATCGCACCTGACATATAGCCGAAGTTCTCGGGTGTTCCAAGGATTATCGCATTCGCGCTAAGCACGTCGTCAACACTCGCTTCCCTGACAGGCTTCGCCACCACGGTGGTTACCAGATCCCCGTGACAGGCACCCGATATTACTGCGCTCGCCATTCGCGCACAGTGACCTGTTTGACTGTGATGGACAATGAGAAGCTGACTCATGAGGGACGATACAACTGGAGTGTTTTGTGAGAAACAAACCGATAGTGAGGAACTGAGAGATTCGCCGGAGCGATCGCATCTTTCAGTACCCTACCAGCCCGGTCAAATCGACTCTGGTGGCAGGGGCAAGAGAATCCCTCTGAGTCAGGACGAACTTCGCATCCAAGATGGGTGCAGTGAGCATAGGCCACAAAAACATCTTCGCGAATCGCTCGGTGCGCCTTCACAACATTATCTGGTTGGATCGATTGCTGGGACTCCGAATCCTTCAGTGGAAACCTAGCATCCGTTGCGATCGGCACCACGGCGTTCCTTCTGACCAGGACCCGTCGCCCCAACCACTCGACATAGATCGTTTCATCCACAGCCAGTTTCTCGATCGAGACTTCCAGAACCTGTGACCGAGACGGTAGTAGTACGCGAACAAACGGTACCATCGCAGCCAGCGCTCCCAATCCAAAAAGACCCTGAACCAGCCGTTTCAGCAACAATCGCCTGCGCGGAATACCGATCTTGTCAATGGACGTCATGGTCCTGATCTTCTGTTCTTTCTGATTAGCCATGTCCTTCAGCACGCCTTTGATTTCGGGGAGATTCGAGGGGAGGTCTGCCGGAACGTGCACGGACGTGATTGATCGTCTTCAGTAAGCCAGGGCGTTCCACCAATCTGCGTTCCAGTGCGTACTTACCCGGAAAGTCCATTAAGATCAAACCCAGCAGCATTGTGAGCAGACCCTGTCCTGGAACAAAAAGCATCACGACACCGGCAAGAAGCAGAACGGCG
>MDTB01232173.1_pt1 | contig 21925 bp, 24 predicted proteins | sample 811161 | NCBI WGS metagenome assembly MDTB01 (sample SAMN05326650, study PRJNA326480) | marine metagenome | isolation source: seawater | place: Mediterranean Sea | collected 2009 | reverse complement strand
TGAATGTGTATCATCCAACGTAACCGAAGGAATGATAAAGGCTGGAGCTTTAGATTTCTTTAACCTATCAAGGAATACAATGCTTTATGAGTATTCTATATGGTCACAACTTAGCCCAACGGAAAAGAAGTGGATTGTAAATGAATACAGCGGATACAAGCTGCTCGAAGCATTAAAGGCATGTCAGCCAAAAAGGGTAATGAAAAATAAAGTCCAAATTGCCGGTGGAGGATGTGTAAATGATAAGCGCTCTGATTTTGTAGGGGATTTAATCACATCACTTAAAAATCCACCTCATAAGCTAGAAGATAGCATGGATTGGATTGCCTGGAATGAGCAAAAAACTTTAGGGGCTCCAATAACTTGCAGCAGAGTTGATGCTATCGAGGAAGGTATGCAAGCCAACTGTACATGCAAGGAGTTTATTACAACCAAGAGAAAGGACTACATGAAGTTTGCCGTAGAGCTAACTAAGGTTAAAGTGGTCAAAACAAAGAACGGAAAAAACCCAGGGAAAGAAATGGCTTTTCTTACTCTTGAAGATAATAGCTGCTCTCTAGACGATGTTGTTTGTTTCCCCGACACCTTTCAAGAGTGTAGAGACGCTATATATGAAGGAAATACGCTACTAGTTCAAGGAGAAAGGGGAAGGAACGACTCTCTTGTCGTGCAGCAGATGTGGCAAATCTAACTTGACATTACTGCCTGTTTGTCGTTATTTTATGTATGAGTAGAAAACTAAGAATATTATGGTGCGGAGAGGCAACTTTTCTAAATACTGGATATGCAGTATACGGAAGAGAGCTATTAAGCAGATTATATGACACAGGTAAATATATAATCGCTGAGATGGCTTGCTACGCAGACGCAAACAATTCACAAATTTTTGATGTTCCATGGCGTGTGTATCCTACCATGCCAGTGAACGATGCTGAAAATCAACAGTATGCATCTAGCCAAACACATCAATTTGGCGAGTGGAGGTTTAATGACGTATGCCTAGATTTCAAGCCTGACGTAGTGATGGATATTAGAGATTGGTGGATGATTGAGTATCAGTCTAGGTCTGTTTTTAGGGAAATGTTTGAATGGGCAATAATGCCAACGGTAGATTCGGCGCCTCAACAAGAACAGTATATTCACACCTACACTGATGCAGATGCGGTTTTTACATATTCTGAGTTTGGTAAAGATGTTTTGGAGAAAGACAGCAATGGACACGTAAAGATATCGGGAATAGCATCTCCAGGCGCTAATTTTAATCACCTGAAGCCAGTTCCAAATAAAACTCAACTAAGAGAGTCTTTTGGTTTTTTACCAGATGTAAATATTGTTGGAACAGTGATGAGAAATCAAAGAAGAAAGCTGTACCCAAATCTCATAAAGTCTTTCAGAGAAATGCTTGACGAAAACCCAGAGCTTTCGAGAAAGACCTTTTTATATTTACATACAGCGCATCCCGACCTGGGATGGGATTTGCCGTATTTTATAAGAAAATACAATATGGGAAATCACACGCTTCTGACTTATAAGTGCAGAAATTGCGGATATTTTTTCCCTTCATTTTTTCAGGGTTCTACAATCCCTTGCGTAAACTGTAGTCACAACTCGGCAGTTCTACCCACCACCGCGTTTGGCGTAACCACAGAAGAGCTTGGAATAATTTTAAATTGGTTTGACCTTTACGTTCAATACTCAATATGTGAGGGGTTTGGAATGCCGCAAGTCGAAGCTGCTGCGTGTGGCGTGCCTGTTTTGACTGTAAAATACTCTGCCATGGAAAGCGTTGGTAAAAACCTAAAGGCAGATTTTGTTGATGTACTAGCTTACTTTTGGGATTCTCCTACACACTCTGAAAGAGCGATACCAAACGATAAACAACTAATAGACAAAATGAAAAAGTTCCTGTCTTTGCCTAAAAGCATGCGAAGCAAAAAAGGCATGGACACTTATATATGTGCAAAAAAGAAATATAACTGGGACAATGCTGCTAAATCCTGGATGGAATATTTAGATTCTGTAAAAATAAAGACGCATACAGAAACCTGGAACAAGGAAGCAGACATTAAACAGCCTCAAGACAACATTCCTCAAGAGCTTTCAAACGATGATTTTATTAAATGGTCGATAGAAAATATATGGTGCAAGCCAGAAAAACAAGGCTCATTTGAGGCCATGAGAATGCTAAGAGATTTAAATGAGGGAAAGACATTGGCTAAAGGAGAAAGCATATATTATAGCGAGTCAAGCTATCAAGAAAATACAAGCTACTCTCCTTTTAATCGAGAAAATGTTATTAATACTCTTAATACCATGAGAGACTATAACAATTTTTGGGAAAACAGAAGGCAAGAATCCAATCTGGAGAACTACCCAAAGCCAGAGTTTATAATGAGATGCAAGCCAGACGATAATCCGGAAAACAATAAATAAAAATGAAAGTATTATACATAGGCTGCTATAGAGATGGAACCGGATGGGCTAATGCCGCTCAGGGGTATATACTATCCCTAGACGCCGCAGGAATTGATGTTGTTCCAAGGTTCATTAAGCTTAATGAAAATCACAACAAAGTTCCAAAAAGAATCGCTGAATTAGAGAAAAAAAGCTCTAAAAACTGTGACTTGGTTATACAGCATGTTCTTCCTCATCAGCTCAAATTTAACGGCAACTTTCAAAAAAACATATGCCTTTATGTTGCTGAAACCGACCATTGCAAAAACAATATATGGCCGGAAAGAATCAACTTAATGGATGAGGCTTGGGTGCCAAATAGTTTTATGGCAACAGAATTTTGCAAAAACAGTAACATATCAACGCCACACAGAGTTGTACCTCACGCATTTGACATATCTAAGTATCAACAAGAATACGAGCCACTTCAAATACCATACCTAAAAGATAAATTTGTATTTTACTACATTGGAGAAATTAGTCGAAGAAAAAACATAGGCGCGATTTTAAAAGCATTTCATTTGGAGTTTGGGCCAGAAGAAGATGTTGAGATTTTAATAAAGGGTCATTTGCCAGGAGCATCTGCAAACGAGTCTCTTTCTCACTTAAAAGAACTATCTCACAAGATAAAAGAAGGCTTAAAGATATATTCGTCAGAGGACTTGTATCACAAAGAGATATTCATATGTGATTATGTTTCCGAGGAAGAGATAATGCAAATTCATTCAACTTGCGACTGCTTTGTTTCTTCTAGCTTTGGGGAGGCTTGGGGAATACCTATATTCGACGCAATGTCTATGGGGAAAACACCAATATGCGTAGAATATGGAGGTCCAAAAGATTTTCTTGGTAATGGAGGCTACTTTGCAGAATCTAGAGAGGACAGTTGCTTTGGTGCTGTAGATACGTTTGAAGATATGTATGTTGGAAACGAAAATTGGCGTTCAGTAGATATAAACAGCCTAAGAAGCTGCATGCGCAAAGCGTACGAGGATAAAGAAGAAAGAAAAAATAGAGCCTCATTCGGAATAAACAATTCTTATAATTACTCTTATTACAATGTTGGGCAAAAAATGAAAAAGGCCCTTTTTGAAGAAGAAAAAGAAGAATTGTTTAACACAGACAATCAAATCAAAAATAAGCATTTAATAAAATGGTAAGTATAGTACAAAGCGTAATAAGAAGTTCGGTAAGAAAAGATGGGGAGCCATTAAATATACTTAGCTTTCCAACGCACGAAAGATATCAGACTAATTTAGCTGAAACTGGGCATAACTTTTACTTGTGGCAGTCAGAAGGAATTAAGCCTTGGGTTGACGGATACGCTCCAGTTCCAAAAAATACAGTGCTACTCAACCCAGAAAAAGCATCCTCACAAATACCTGAACACATAGACATAGATTTGGTATTGAGTCAAAATAAATTTGGACAATTTTCAATAGCCGAACAAATATGTCAACAGCTAAATGTACCAATGATTAGCATAGAACACACACTGCCTATGGAGTCTTGGCCTTTGCAGCAGCTAGAGTCATTGTATAGAATGCGCGGAAACAGAAACATATTCATATCTGAATACAGCAGGGGGAGATGGGGGTGGTCAGAAAAGGAAGCCGATATAATACACCACGGAGTAAACACAGAGCTATTTTGCCCTGAAGGGGAAAAACAACCCGTTGTTTTGTCCGTTGTAAACGATTGGGTGAATAGAGATTGGTGTTGCGGCTATAATCTTTGGGAGCATATAACAGGATACCCAAACAGCCAGCTTCCTTTGCGTGTCATTGGAGATACCCCTGGTCTTTCTGAGGCCGCCAAATCTACAGAAGAACTTGTAGGCGAGTATCAAAAAAGCAGAGTATTTTTAAATACGTCTTTAATATCTCCTGTACCTACATCTCTGCTAGAGGCTATGTCGTGCGGATGCGCTGTTGTTACAACCGGCACATGCATGATTCCTGAAATAATTGAAAATGGAGAAAATGGATTTATGTCAAACAACCCAGAGGAACTAAGGGGGTACGTTGACAAACTTCTGGCAGATGAAAAAATGGCAGCGGAGATGGGAGAAAAAGCAAGAAAAACTATTCTTGAAAACTTTGGTATGCAAAAATTTTTAAACAAATGGAACGAACTGTTTCTAAGCTGCGTGGAGTAAAAAATGGACAAAATGAATTTAATTTATGGAGAGGGAGATGTCTTTCACACACATCTTAACATAAACCCTTTTGCTGAGAATGCAGACGGTAAAATTGTAGTCAGAGACGACGTTTCAAATTTAGATAAATACGCTGATGATTCAGAGCTGACTGAGTTGATAGCTGTGGACGTTATTGATTTTATACCAGCAAACAAAACATCGGAAGTCATTGATAATTGGGTCAAAAAGATAAGGATTGGCGGAAAGATTGTGATAGGTGGCGTTGATTTGCTTGAGGTGTGCAAATGCCTTTCTCAATACAAGATTGACATATCTGACGCCAACGCTTTAATACATGGACAACAAAATAAGCCGTACATGCTAAGGAAAGTAAATTTTACGGCCATAGGGATATCTGAATATTTAAAAGATAGATTCGGATTTGAGATAATTTCTAAAAATATAAATAATTTTAAAATGAGTGTGGAGGCTAGAAGGCCATCATGAAAATAGAATCAAAAGAAAAGTATATAGAAGACGCAAAAAAAGAGGGCGGTGTACAAACATCTTGTGATAATTGTGCTTTTTTTACCTCTGTCGTTTTTTCGGAAAATGAAGAAATAGACTTAAATGAATGCTGCTCTGCTGGCAGACTAAAAAAGTTTAAAGAGGCAGGTTCCGAAATTGTTTGGGTAAAGGCCGATGCCGGAGAAGACAATATATCCCCTATAATTCCAAAGAGAATATGCAATATGATGCGTTCTTATGATTGGAAATATATTAAAGAATCAAAGATAGAAGAAGGCGAAACATTAAAAGAAATAGCCAGAAAAGAATCTACAATAAGATGTAATATGTTTATATTTGTAGAGCACGATAAAGATATAGCTGATGTTTCTGGAGATGCAATAGAAGAAAAATACTTTAATGAACCAGACTCGCACGAGGCCTTGGAAGAGTCTGAAAAGAAAGTAAGGAAAATATATAAGAAAAAGATATCTTCAATAGCTAGAACTATTAAAAGTGCTGTAGAAGCGGATGTCCCCCCAGTAAACATTACGATAATCAATACGTGCATAAAGCCCTATGATTTCATAAACTATTTAAGGATAGAGCTTGAGAGCTTATCGGTTTCAGCTAAATGGAACATGGAATACACAGACCTAGAAGATTATGATTACGAAGAGGCAAAGCAGGCCTTGCTATTTGCTTGCGCAAAGAACATGGACACCCAATATCTATGCACTTTTTGTGAGGGCGATGAGATACCGAAGGACTACTTGTCAAGCGTAGACAGAATCATAAATGAAGACCTAGAACAAGTTATATTCTTTTACAATGAACACGACGATGTTAGAGGAATGATTATACAGGGAACTTTTTACAAAAGGGCCATGACCTTTGATAAAAACATTATTTTGGAAAATGAAGAATGCCGACAACTATCCAAGAAAATAACAAAGAAAATCCAACAGTTACCGTTATAATACCTTGCCACAACCACGCAGATATGGTGTCAAACGCCATAAAGAGCGTGCAAGAGCAGGATTATAGCCCGATAAACATAGTTGTTGTAGACGATGGCTCTACGGACAACCCGGTTGAAAAAATACAACAGAGCTTTAAAGACTCTGACTTGGATATGATTATACTGCAAAATAAAATTCCAGTTGGGCCTTCAGCGGCAAGGAACATGGCGATTAAAGAGGCCTGGGAAAGCTCTGACCTTTTTATGATGCTAGATGCGGACGACCTTTATCTTCCAGGAAAAGTTTCAAAATCCGTGGAAAAATACTTATCAAGCCCTGAATCTATAGGAATAGTTTATACAGACGCCATAATAAGAAATATCCAGACTAAAACAGAGATACATGAATTTAGACAGCCTTTTTCTAGGTATGGGCTAGAGCAGGAATGTATAGTGTCTAATACCCCGTTGGTTTCCAAAGCTGCGATTGAAATCTCTGGCGGTTATGACGAATCAATGAGAACGTGTGAAGACTGGGATTTGTGGCTCAGAATAACAGAGTCTTTTGTCGCTGTGCATATACCTGAGCCCCTTCATGTTTACCATGTTACAGGTAAAAATTCTTCAGATACAGTACCCAAAGATGTTTGGCAACAAAATTGGGCAAGAATACACCAAAGAATACAGCAAAGAAGAAATGCAGGACAAAGATAGACCCATAAGCATAATAATACCTGCGGCTGGAATGGGCTATAGAATGAAGTCCTACGGACCGAAGGCTCTTATAAAGCTAAATACAAAGTACACTCTTATAGAAAGGCAAGTCAGGATATTAAAAAAAAATTATCCAAACTCCGAAATATTTATTGTTGTTGGGTTTGAGTCAGAAAAAATAATATCAGTCTTGTCAAAATATTCAGTTAAGTTTATATTTAATCCTATACATCAAGAGACTAATGTTCTTTATAGCATAGGCTTGGCAATAATGTCTGCTTCTTTTGATGAGGTGGTTGTAGTTTATGGCGATTTAATATTTAATCACAAAGCCGTTAAAGACCTAAGAGGCAATTCTAAAATTGTTGTTGACAGCAACGGGTTTATGAAAAAAGAAGAGGTCGGCGTGGTAGTTTCTACTGATAACTTGATAACAAACATGTCTTTCGGCATAGATTTAAAATGGGGGCAAATAGTTTATCTGAAAGATAAAGAGCTTCAAATTTTTAAAGAAATATCCACTACAAATGAGTGCAAAAATTGGTTTGGATATGAGGGGATAAATTACGTTATTGATAACGGAGGCAAAATAGAGTCTCTCAGCCACAAATCAATAAAAATTTTTGAAATAGATGGGGCTAAAGATTTAGAAAAATTTAATAAAAAAAGATTGACATTTGGCTAGTTTAGGTTTTACAATAATTATGGATATAGATATAAAAAAGCTAGAAAAGAATACTAAAATACTAGTAGAAACCGATAACGCTATCTACGAAATAATAGTGTCAAGCCAAAAAACAGGCACAGTCGTAGTTACAGGAGGGGCAAGTTTTTTAAGGCCAGTCAAAGTGAAAGTGCAAGGGTCAAAAATAAGCAAGCTGAAGAAAATGGTGTTTTTTTATAAAGAAAAAAATGAACCCAAGGAAGTAAGAACGTCGAAAGTTTTAAGCGCAAGAATATATGGCGCGGATGGCTCTTGGCATTTTGACGCAATAGAAAATGAAAATTCTGATTAGACACGAACATAACGCATCTCACTACATATATACAGGAATAAAGAGAGCCTTTGAAGTCATGGGCCATGAATGTGTATTTTGGGATTCAGATTCTGTGGCTGCGTTTGATATTTTTGATGTGTTTGAGCCAGACCTTTTTATAGGTCAGGGCTATAATTTAGATAGAGCCACAATCAAATGTATAAAGCTTAGACCAAGCCTCAAGGTTCTTTTAAAGGTAGGGTGTTGGGGTCCTGTATGTAAAGACGTTGACACAGAAAAATACCCCATACTACTAAACAGCGCAGAAGAAATTAGAAATGTGGAACAGATATCCGATACTGTTAAAAACCTCGTTCTGTTTAACTATGTTCACCCAAATAGAAAAGATTATCTTATGGGTTCGTGGAAAGATGTGGTTGCTAAAACAATAGGACTTTTACCAGCCGCAGACATGAATGAATGCGCTGAGGGCAAGTTTGATGAAAATCTAAGTTCTGACGTTGGTTTTGTCGGCGGATATTGGCCATATAAAGGACAAAATTTAGACAAATATATAATACCTTTATGTTATCCAGTTGGCAAATACAACATAAAGATTTTTGGAAACCAGCCATGGCCCGTTCCACAATATATGGGCATAGCAGACAATAAAACTGTTATAAATCTTTTCAAATCCACTTTAATATGCCCAAATGTAAGCGAGCCTCATGCTAATGTTTTTGGCTTTGAGGTGAACGAGAGGGTCTTTAAGCTCGCAGCTTCTGGCTCCTTTTTTATATCTGACCCGATTGCGTCTTTAACTGAAGACATATTCACTAAAGGAGAAGCTGTTATAGCCAAAAACCCTGAAGACTTTCATGATTTAGTTAGAGATGTAATTAAAAATCCAGATATTAGGCAAAAGCATATAGAAGGCTGCAAAAGCACCGTATTAAAACACCACACTTACAAACACAGGGCTGAACAAATACTAGAAAGTTTCGAATGATGAATAAAGATTCTAAGATACTGGTTACTGGAGCGTTGGGATTTTTGGGGAGACATGTGTGTGGAGAACTTCGCTCTAAAGGCTATTCAGATATTATTGAATGCGCAAACAGTCATACAACAACTCGTTATTATATTGACGGTAAAACTAAAGTTCATCACTGTGACTTAAGACAGAAAGACTCATGCAAAGCTTTAATTCAACACAACGCTCCAGATGTAGTTATCCACCTTGCTGCTAGGGTTGGTGGAATCGGTGCAAACCAAGAAAGTCCAGGAACGTTTATACATGATAATTTGGTCATGGGAATAAACCTCATTGACGCCTGCAAAGATTCTGTGGATAAATTTGTTTTAGCTGGCACCGTCTGTTCTTATCCCAAGTATTGTCAGGTTCCATTTGAGGAAACATTTATATGGGATGGATATCCAGAAGAAACAAACGCGCCATACGGCATAGCCAAGAAAACTTTAACCGTAATGCTAGACGCCTATAGAAATCAATATGGATTAAATGGAATAACAGTCATACCTGTCAACATGTATGGGCCTCACGATAATTTTAAACCAGAAAGCTCTCATGTAATACCAGCGCTGATAAAAAAAATAGAAGAGGCTGGTGAATATGGAGAACTAGAAATATGGGGAACTGGGAACGCTAGTAGAGAGTTTCTTCATGTTAGAGATTCTGCGAGAGGGATAGTAATGGCCGCTGAATCGTATAACGAACCATCTCCTGTAAACCTTGGAACTTACGATGAAATTAAAATATGTGAGTTAGTGCAAACATTAAGAGAAATAATGGGCCACAAAGGAGAGGTCCGATACAATAGAGATAAGCCTGATGGGCAACCCAGAAGATGCTTAATGACATCAAAAGCAAAAAGCAAATTTGGATTCTCGGCAGAGATAGGATTGAGGGAAGGCCTCGAAGAAACCGTTGGCTGGTATATAGAGTCAAAAAAAAAAGACATTGCTAAAAAAAAAGTAGATGAGGCTGACTACGGAGCGGTCAACTTCCCGCAAACTTATAAGCTGGGCTTTTGCTATGATAAGTCTAATAATAGAAGTTTAGAGCAAAAAATAAAAGATTCTGACCTAGACCTGAAAAATCAATTTACTTTAATAATATCAGTTCACGAAAGAAAAAACTATATACAAAACTTAATGGAATATTATCAAGGTTTTCCATGCGACATACTAATTGTTGACTCATCTGAAAAAGTTTGCAGTATAGACCAAGACAAAGTAAACGAAGGAATTTTTAATTGCAAAGATTACAACCCTCAGTTAATACATTGCCCTGGGGAGCTTTATTATAAAAAAATGTATGAGGCGTTGAGTGCGGTAAAAACCCCATATGTTTTAGAGATGTGTGATGACGATATAGTTTACAAGGAGGCTATATGTGAATGCGTAAACTTCCTAAAACAAAATGAAGGCTATTCTTGCTGTGACGGATTCTGGGAAAACAACAGAGGCTCTATTAAACAAGAAAAAGAAATGAAAAGCCTAGTTTCACAAAATTTTCTTTCAAATGACCCCATAAGGAGAGTTCAGTTTTTTTTGAATGAAAATTTTAAAGCCATAAATCATTCGGTGATAAAAACAAAATTTTTAAGAGCCTGTTATGAATTTCAATTAAAAAACAAATGCTTGTGGCCGATAAGGTGGTGGGATAAAATACTTATGTTTTTATTTTGTTTTCTAGGAAGCTACAAGGCTCTACCAGTTTTATACGGAAAAAGAAGAGATTGGCCAGGACACGGATTAATGCACACGTTAAATAATAGCTACCCCGAGCAACTTCAGAAAGAAACACCTTGGAGAAGGATAGTAGAATCTGCAGATAACTATTACCCCTTGATTGATTTTTGCGTGAAAATGGGATATAGCAAAGAGTTTTCCGAGTTGTTTGTCAAAGAGTCTTTAGAAAAAGTGTACAAGGAGGGCCAACCAGATGAATGGTAAGCCACTTTCAATAGAGGTTCCTGCATGATAGAATCAGCTTATTCAGTTAAGCCTCATCCTCTAAGCATAGTCATATTCTCAAAGGACAGGGCCGCTCAGCTAGACCTGTGCCTAAAGTCTATACACAAAAATTTTTCTAATCTTTCCGAACATTGGAATATATATATAATATATACCTCTAGTTCTAAAGACTTTGAAGACGGTTACAGGCAATTAATTAAAGAGTGGTACTCAAAGCCTAATGCTATCTACTTCTTCCCAGAAAATAAATACAAAGGCTTCAAAAAGACACTAGAGTATTGCATGAGGCACTGGGAGGAATATGTTCTTTTCTTTACCGATGACGACATTGTTTACAGAAGCTTTCAACACGAATTTTCTATTTTATCTGATTCGTTTGAAAAAAACGAAAACCTGCTGTGCGCATCGTTAAGATTGGGCACAAACACCTTTGTTCAAGACCAATATATCAATAGCATGTGTTTGATTCCAGATGAAGTAATAATGAGCGAGCAAACCATTAAAACATGGGATTGGAAAACCCAGAGCATGGGCGAAAACGAAACTAATTTTGGTTATCCTTTTTCTCTAGACGGACACATGTTTAAGGTGAAGGATGCGATATGGATAATAGAAAATACAGAATACTACAATCCAAATACATTGGAGGCAAAGGCTCACAGAACTCATGTAATGGACACAGAATACGCCGAGAACTTATCGGGTCAAATGTGCTGCTTTAAAAATAGCTATGTAATAAACACTCCTTTAAACAGAGTTCAAGAAACATTTACTAATTCCGCTGGAGTTTTTTTCAAAGAATGTCAAGAAAGCCTGAATGAAAAATTTCTAAAGGGAGGCAGGCTTACCCTGTCTGGAATGGACTTTAGCACTATCATTGGAGTTCATCAAGAGCTTAAACTATGCTGGGATAAAAAATGCTATTAGATTTTGAAAATCTATTAAAAAAATACGACATGAATGTAACGGGAGTTCTTCATGTTGGGGCTCATTTTGGAGAAGAGTACCTAATCTACATAGAAAATGACATAACGAAGGTGGTTTTTATAGAGCCGCTAAAAGAAAACTTTCAAGTCTTGGAGGATAGGTTTGGCTCTATTGATGAGGTTATCCTCATAAATAAGGGGGCTGGCAGCGTCAGCAAAAAGGTTAATATCTATAGGTCTTCTAATAATTTAGTGTCAAGCTCTGTCCTAAAGCCCAAAAGACATCTAACACAACACCCAGAAGTTTTGTTTGATGATGGTCAAACGGTTATTGAAATAGATAGAATTGATAATATGCTGCAAGACATAACCCCATACAACTTCATGAACGTTGATGTTCAGGGATATGAGCTAGAGGTATTTAAAGGGGCGGGAATACTGTTGGATAAAATAGACTTTATAATGACAGAGGTAAATAGAGATGAGGTTTACGAAGGCTGCGCGCAAATCACAGAAATAGACGAATATCTTTTAGAGTACGGATTTAAGAGGGTTGAGACTAGCTGGGACGGAGACTGCTGGGGAGACGCTTTTTATGTAAAAGAGGGGTTATTATAATGTATCACGTTTCTGCAATAAGCGATAAAAATTATTTGGTCTATGGTCTGGCTTTAAGAGACAGCATAAGAGAAAATACAAGAGAAGACTTTACTATTCATTATTTAACTTTAGATGAAGAAACCAAAGACTTTCTGAAAGATATTGAAAATATAAAAATATACTCTATAGAAGACATTGAGAAAGACGAATGGTTCGACGCTCTCAAAAAAAACAACCCTCCTAAAAGCGGAGACCCCAAAGATGAAGCCGAGTACCATTGGGCGTTGGCGTCTTTTTTTACGCACTATTTAATAGATAAACAAAACATAGAGCATTGCCTGTACTCAGACACAGACATATGTTTTTACGATGATATCAAGACTATTTTCGATTCTGTTAAAGGATTTGATGTTGGATTGATAACACACAAACATATACCTCTTGACTATAATCAAAGTGTAGGTTATTATAATGTTGGGATAGTGTACTTTAACAATTCTCAGCAATCAAAGAAGTGCTTAGAGTTTTGGAGAAACTGCGTGGCGGATAAAAACAACCCTTACTTTACAAAGTTTGGGAGCTGCGGAGACCAAAAGTACCTAGAGCTTTTGGAGCATATCAAAGGAGGAGTAAGGATAAAAACAATTGACAAAGACATAGGACATGCAGCTCCATGGAATTTCAGTTTATCTGGAGTAGAGGATGGAATGCTTACCTGGGATATGGGGCCAGCATTTTTTGACTGTCATGTAACGGGAGAACATGAAATAACACAAAAGCTATGCTTCGTTCATTTTTCACACTTTAGGCCAGATTATGATAATGATAGCTATAAAATAGACTTCGAAAATGAGTGGGGTAACATATTGCCGCAAAAAGGCGTTCAAGAAATATACGACAATTATTTCGAGTTGTGTAAAAATACCAAGAATAAATATGGAATAAAATAATGAATATAGCTTTTGGAATGATAGTTTTTAATGGCAACTATGTCCTAAAAGAGTGCCTAGAGTCTGTTTACCCTTTTGCAAGTCAAATTCTAATAGCTGAAGGACCGGTAAAATATTGGCAGGAACAGGGGTGCGAAACATCTACAGACGGCACAAACGACATACTGCATGAGTTTTATGACCCAGATAATAAAATTGTTATTGAGCATGGCCAGTATAACGAAAAAAACGAGCAATGCAATAAGTACATACAGCACATGCGAGATGACACAGACTATATATGGAACTTAGACTCAGACGAGATATTTAAGCCAGAAGACATACAGCTAGTCATTCAAGCATTAAAAGACTATCAATTTACGTCTGTCGGATTCAAAAGCCTTTCCTTTTACGGCGGTTTTGACCATTATTTAACAGGGTTTGAAGAGGACGCTGAATTTCACAGAATAAGAAAAGTTTACCCTGGCTCATACTGGTCAACACATAGACCCCCTACCATAGCGCATAAAGTGCAGCCTACTTTACAAGAGCTTCATTTGTCGTATAATATGTTGGCGGACTATGGAGTTCGTATGTATCATTATTCATACGTCTTTCCCCAGCAAGTAAGCAAGAAGGTCCAATATTACAAAGCTGCCGTTAGCATGGATAATTGTATAGATGATTATTATGAAAACATATATCATCGTTGGGTTACTAGGCCTGACCTTCGAGAAGAAATAGAAAAAGAGTGGGAGGGAGTGCATGAGTTTAAGCCTCAATATAGAGGTCCGTGCTATACAAAAAAGTTTGAAGGTAAGCACCCGCCAAAAATAGAGCAAAATATTGATTCGCTCAAGCAAAAATTTGACAATCAACTGAAAGAAGTTTGGCATGAAAATCTCTAATGACTCGGGATGGAAAGAGGCTAGCGCAAAAGCTTTTGAGCAACAGTTTGCTCTTAATTTGCGAGAACTGAGTGACCCACCAACACATTGGAGGTTTTTTCTTGAAGAACTCGCGAGAATAAAAAATGTAAAAAGAGTTGTGGATATTGGATGTGGGGTTGGCTCTTTTTCTAAACTTTTAAGAATGTGGCATGGAGAAGTAGAATATGTTGGGTATGATTATTCTGCAGCCGCGATAAAAACTGCAAAATCTATGTGGGGAGAGTTCGGAAGCTTTGAAGAAAAAGACTACAATGACCTTTCGCCGTCAGATATACAAAAGGGCGATGTAATAGTTGCAAACGCTTTATGCGATGTTCTTCCAGATGGAGATGAGTGCTTCAATCATATACTTTCTCTAGGGTCTCAAAACGTTATCTTTTTAAGAATTAGGGTAACAGAAAAGGATAGCTATTACGAAGAATATGAAGCTTATGGTGAAATCAACACTTATGCGTTTTATCACAATGAAAACAAATTATCAGAAATGATATCAACGAATAATTACAGCCCGCCAAGATTTAGTCACTACTCTGAGAATATGATAAATTTACATTTAGAAAAAAACAATGATACAAATTAAGAATGTAACCCCACCATTGTTTTTAAGCAAACAAATAGCTATAGTTGGCTCTTCCTCCTCGCTGCTTGAAAATGAGTACGGCAAAGAGATAGATGCGTTTGATGAGGTTGTAAGGTTTAATAGGGCTCCAACAAAGGGGTGGGAAAATCATGTAGGCTCAAGAACCACCTTGAGGGCTACAAACAATCATGTTTTTGCAAATGTAAAGCATAACGTAGCGGGAGATGAAGATTGTGATGATTGGCGACCAGAGGGACAGCCCCAATACTTTATAAAAGATGTAAAAGGACAAAAAATATTATTGCTTAACAGAGATTGTTCGGGATGGGAAGAGAAAGAAAAGCACATAGACTCAAGCTCTACGGCTTTTTTAGGAAGCTACTTGTGCGCCGAGTCCTTTGGGGGAACTGACTCTCCAAGCGTAGGCTATGCGTTTATATCTTTGTGCGTGATGAATGGAATTAAACCAACTTTATTTGGCTTTGGACTAGAAGAAGAAAATCAAAAGGCCAGCCATTATTGGGAAAACAAGAACAAGATTATTTCTAGTCACGGCTATAAGCTAGAAAGAGAAAATATAAAAAAATGGCACGAAATACAAAAATTGCTAATAAGATAGCTAAAAGCCTTGTCGTACCCATACCTGCAATGTACGATAACTATGGCGGCATAAATAAATTAAGCATATTCAATTACCTAGAATTTTTAAAAAACAAGGGGGTTAAATGTGTAATGACCACGGCTGGAACATCACAGTTCAACATGCTCGCAAAAAGAGATGTAGCAAAATTGAACTACGCCGTCTCCGCTGATGGATTTAGCTCGTATATACTTGGAATACCACCAGCAAGCACCGCAAGGACAATAGAGCAGATAAAGTCATTGCACGGTATTCTCGGCAAGAAATCCAACAAGTGCGTAATGCTCTTATATCCTGAAAGATACTATGATGATGAAACAATACTGGAGCATTTTTACAAATGTGCAGATAGCTCAGAAATTCCAGTAATAGTTCACGCTATGTTTATGCGTAAAGGTAACGGTGGATGGTACGACTATTCTGCTAAATTAATCAACAAGTTGGTTGAACATCCTAATATTATCGGTATAAAAGAAGAGACATCCGAGCTAGGAAAAGCATACAACATATGTAACCAAATTGATACTTCTCAATGTCTTGTTATAGCGGCTGGAGGCAGCATGCGTAGGTTTAATACATTGAAGCCTACAGGTATTCAGACTTGGTTATCCGGCGTGGGCAATATGATTCCAGAGGTAGAATTAGCCTTTAGAAAAGATACGTCAAAACTAAATATTATAAAAGATTTTGAGAATCCAATGTTTGATGTTTTTATGAATATTGGTTGGCACAAGGCAATGAGAGAGGCAATTCGGCAACTTGCAATCGGGTGTGTCATTAATGGAGAGCCGTTTGCTAAAATAAGCACAGAGGAAAAAACTCAAATACAAAACGTACTAGAGGAATTGAAAGAAAAATGTCAGAAACATGGATTTTAGGCCCTTGCGGCATAGACAATGTAGAGATGTACATAGAAACCTGTAGATTTCTTCATCCATTGATGAATGGAAAAGATTGGTATTACAAGGCGTCTTTTGACAAAGCGAATAGAACCTCCATAAATGGAGAAAGGTGTGTTGGCCTTGAAACAGGAATAAAGGCATTCGAGCAGGTGAAAGCGATGTTTCCAGGAGTAAGGCTTGTAACAGATGTACATGAGTGTTATCAGGTTGAGCGACTAGCTCATGTCATTGACGTTATACAGATTCCAGCATTTCTATGTCGGCAAACCGACTTAATAGTAGAGTGTGCTAGGCATTTCAATACAGTAAATATAAAAAAGGGGCAATGGATTGGGCCGAACAATCTTGTGGCGTCTGTGGATAAAATAAGACACACAAATGATGAATGCAAGGCTTGGATTACAGATAGAGGCTCAAATTTTGGATATGATAAACTGATTGTGGATTTTGGTATAGTTGACGAGCTTAAGCAGAGCTATGATAAAGTCATATTAGACTGCACTCATTCTACGCAAAGAAGCAGGACTGTGTATGGACAGCAGGGAGATGTGGAGCTTGCAAAAAGATATTTTCTTGCGGCGCCAATTTTTGAATATGATGGGGTTTTTGCAGAAACGCACCCTAATCCTCCAGAGTCTTGCTCTGATAAAGATTGTCAAATACCGCTTGACGAAATGATAGACCTACTAGCAGAACAAAGGATTATATCGAATGCAAACGATAAAAGAATTTCAATCTGAATTAATAAAAGACGCTGAGAGAATGCATAATGACTATCAACTTCAAGATGACGCTTTCAGCGTTTTGGTGCGAGCTGATAGACATAGGTGGATACACCAAACAAACTTCGCTGGAATACCAGCCTTACAGCTACCTCAAGACCTGTTTACCATGCAGGAGATTATATTTAAAACTAAGCCTCAAGTTATTGTAGAGCTTGGAGTGGCTTGGGGAGGAACTACAATGTTCTTTGAGTCTTTTCACCAAGGGGATATAATTGGAGTCGACCTGCAAATACCTGACCACTTACGAGATGCAACCGCATTCAAAGGAAATGTCAGGTTTCTTATAGGGGATAGTGTATTGAGCGCGGAGGTAATTAAAAAATTTGTTGGAGACAGGAGCTGCATGGTTATATTAGACTCTATGCATACTCACGAACACGTTTTTGCAGAACTCAACGCTTTCTCTAGCATTGTTACTCCCGGTTGCTACATGGTTGTTTGCGACACTTTAGTTGATGACCCAAGATATCACGAAGACGGAGCCGCTAGAAATCGTCCTTGGGGTCCAGGGAACAGTCCTGGAAGTGCTTTAAATCAATTCCTCGACGAAAACCCTAATTTCAAAAGAGACGAAAATATTAGGAACAAGCTTTTGTTCTCATGCCAGCCTGACGGATATATATATAAGGAATAGGACCATGGTTTCGTTTTATAAATTTGATGAGGAAAAAGACGGCCCTAAGTATTTATTGACAATAATAATACCTCTATACGATAGGCATAAGCTGACAGATAGAGTTTTAAGGAACTTGGATGAGCAAGGGTGCAACTGTAAGATTGTTTTAGCCGATGGAAGCTACACCCCCTTCAAGGAACACATCAGAGAAAAATACACAGAGCATTCAAAATACTTTGCTGAAAATCGCACGCCAAGGTTTGATAAGATTTATAAAAACTTAAGAATAGATTACTTCTATTCTGGGTATGATAAAAACATTTATTCTTTTTTAAAAAAGATGCACGAAGCCTCAGAAAGAGTGTGGACTCCGTTTTGTGTAATTTGCGATAATGACGACTTGGTTAACTTGAAAGGCCTGGAAAAAGGATGCAGATTTTTAGCAACAAATACTGATTACAGCACGTATAGAAATGATATAAGGACTTTACAAGTATCTCCTGAAATAAAAATGAAAGAGTCTCTTTATAAGTTTGATTCAATAGAGCAGGAATCAGCCAAAGACAGGGCAATGTACGCCATAGACCACTTCAATAGTTTTAATTTTTCTATTTTTAGGTCTGGAGTATTGAAAGCATACCTGACATTAATGAGTTCCTTAAATACCGAAGGCGATTTTCAATTTTTCCAAAAGGGGCTGTCTTATTTTGCTGCTGTCGCTGGAAAGTGCAAAAGGCTTCATAACGAGTCTTACTATTATTTTATACCTGGAAACAGCGTTATACAAGGCACTGGTAAAATAGTAAAATTTAAAGAGTGGATATTTTCTCCGCTCTGGAGGATATCGGTGATGTACACAATCGCAACAACGTGCTCTCTATATAAAAATAAGTATGGACAAGATGACATAACCGAAGACTTTAGCAGGAAACTAATAAAGGAATGCTGCGATTCAGCAAATGTAAATTTATTACCCGAAGCAAAAATTAAACAAATAATAATTGGAGCTAAATCTTATTATGATGAAATTGACTCTCGTATTTCAAAATTTTACGAAGAAATAATGTTTCCGGTAAGATATGAAGTTTTGCCTGCGGAAAAAAGGCTAACCCATAAGGAGTTTTTAAAATCGCTAAACATATAGTAATAGACTCTATTGCGCGTTCTGGCACCACCCTAATGAGTGCGCTTTTAAGAAGTCAAGAAAAAACTGTTGCTTTTTGTCCAGGATTTAACGAGCCTTTGGCTTGTAAAGAAATCAAGGAATCAGATTGGCCTCACCAAATTTGCAGAAAAGAATTTGTAAATAACTGCGAGCTAGACCTAAAGAAATATAAAGATAATTCAACTGCAAACATATTTGATTATGCGCAGACGTATAACATAGAAGGGGACACTTGGAGACAAATAATACAGTCTCCAGAAAGCGTTGAAGAGATACACGCATCTTTAGAAAAACAGTTCAGTGACGTTGATTTCTTTTTTTATAGGTGGAATCAATCAAGCTTTTATTTTCATGATTGGGTAAGAAAAGGCTCAAATTATCTATGGATGACAATGATTAGAAATCCTCTAGACAGAGCGTGTTCCTCATATCAAAAACACAATTGGACTTTGCATCAAAGCCTAGAAAATACCTGCGCTTTTGCAAAAAAAGTCGAGTCTATTTTAGATAACAATCAATTTTATTTAATGCATTATGAAGACTTGATAGCGGATGGAGAAAATGAAATTCAAAAGCTGTATTCTTTCTTAGGATGTCAAAATAAAAAAGTCAAAATTGATGGAATAAAAGGGTCTAACGGAAAAGATTTTAAACCACAAAGCTCAAGAATACACGAAAGACATAAAAAGGAAGACGGGTATCTGTCTGAGGCTGATAGTTTTTCTGGGCTTTACAAAAACCAAACAATGAGATATCAAACAGATATATGGGCGTCTCCAGACGGTTCTTTATATAGGCTTTTTACAGAAAAAAATTATAACACATATAAAGAAAAATTATCTGAGTTTGATTTTTACTCTAGGTACTTTCAAGATGGCTGCGAGCCAATGAAGACTGTTGATGATTTTTTAGACATGCCATTCAAAGAAACACCAGACTTTTCGTTTTGAAATAAAATAATATGACAAATGAAGTAAAAGAGCTAACATTAGAAGACATGACTCTTCTTAACCCCATGCCAGATTTTGAGATGGTTCCAATAAACCCTCTTGAATGTTTATTTAATCGTCAACTAGAGCTTATTATTAATCAGATAAGGGGCGTTCCAGGAGATATAGTTGAACTTGGAGTGCATACAGGAAATAATGCAACGCAGTTTATGTGGCATATACCAGAAAAAAAATATTTTGGGTTTGACACGTTCACGGGTTACACTAAGAAAGACATGGATGAAGACCCTAAAAGAGAAGATTTAAGGTCTAATATGACAAGCAAGAGATGGAATCATCCAAAAGAAAAAACCGTTGAAAGAATAGAAGACTTAAACAAGAAGATAAACCAAATAGCGCGTATTCTGTTAGGCGACCAAGACATTACTTTAATTTATAATTATGAAATAATAAAAGGAGATATAAAGAGAACCGTGCCCAAGCAAATAAAAGACGGAAGTTTGTCACAGGTATCTCTTCTTTACGTTGACTGCAACGCATATCTACCATCAATAAAAGCCATGGAAAGCATATATCCAATACTAAGTGAGGGTGGTGTTATATGCATAGATGAACATAAAGATGGCGGCGAAAGCAAGGCTTTAAATGAGATAGCTGACAAATACGAGCAAAAGGTTATGGAAACAGGATTTAACTTTGAAACAGGCGTTCACTCAAACCCATCAAAATACATTATAAAAAATGATTAAAAGAAGATTGGCTGTAATTCCAGCAAGAAGCGGAAGTAAAAGATTTCCAGGCAAAAATTGGGCAGAGCTAGCGGGCTATCCTCTGTGGCTGTGGAGCGTTGAGGTTGCAGAGGTTGCTTTTGAAACTACCGTTTTCACAACAGACTCAGAGAACCTTCTGCACGATGTTATAAATAGAGAGGGGAGTTTCTTGACAGGGCTTCTTAGGCCAAAAAGTCTATGCTCAGACACTTCAAAGGTAATAGATACAGTGAATTGGATTTATGATATATACGATAAAAGACCAATCAAGCCCGACGAAATCTGGCTGCTTCTTCCAACGTGCCCATTAAGGAGTCTTAAGGACGCGGTTAATGCTCAAAAAAAATTAAGCGCTAGCGATGACTGTGATGGAATAATTAGCATTACGGACTATGAGTTTCCTCCTCAGCTTGGATTAATACATGAGGAAGAGCAGGTACGAGACTGGCATGAAACTAAACCTTGGCAGTCTGGAAACAGTAGAAGCCAGGACCATGAAAAAATATATAGGCCAAACGGGGCGCTTTACGGGATGAAATGGGAGGCATTTAGGGAAAACAGAAATTTCTATAAAGGAAAAATATGCAGTTACTATATGCCCAGAGAGCGTTCAGTTGATATAGACAATGAAATTGACCTTAAATTAGCAGAGGCGTTAATCAATGAATAATATAACAATTGACACAGATGTTATAAAAACAGTAAAAGAGGTTGGCGTTTACATATATCCTGACCTTGTTGATAAAGAAATTGTTGCAAAGCTTAAATCTCAAACCTTATCTATATTAGATGACAGAGGCGATAAAGACTATAAGTTTGGAACAGCAATAAACATGGGCGGTCTAAACGAGCAACAAGGAGCTATCAGAGAATTCTTTGATACGCCAGCATTTAATGGAGCGGCTATGCAATACGGTTGCACTCAAGCTAGGGCTGTAATGGCTACCCATGACTATCAAAATGACAACGGTACAGAAAGAAATGGTTTTCTTCATTTTGATAGGACGCACACATTTAAGTTTTTCTTGTATCTTACTGACTGCGATGCATCGAGCGGCGCATTTAAATATGTTCCCGGCTCCAGACAGCTAGGTGAAACATTAAGAAATCAGGCGACAATTGACGCTGATGGGGATTACAAGACAATAGCAAATCGGCTAGAGCTAGACTACGTGGACCTAAACTATACCGCAGAAGACGCTAAGTCTCTGGAGGGAAAAGCTGGTACACTATTCGCTTTTGATACGGACACCTTTCACATGGGTGGCATAGTACAAGATGGAAAAGAAAGGGTTGTAATTAGGTCGCATTATGTCTAAGACAAAATTTTTAGATTTGGGCACTCAGCCCATTGCAAAC
>MDTB01002970.1_pt1 | contig 21927 bp, 20 predicted proteins | sample 811161 | NCBI WGS metagenome assembly MDTB01 (sample SAMN05326650, study PRJNA326480) | marine metagenome | isolation source: seawater | place: Mediterranean Sea | collected 2009 | reverse complement strand
GGCTTGGGATCTCTACTTAGTTGAAGTTCAATTTGGTCAAAGTGATTGGTGTATATGTGTGCGTCGCCAAGTGTATGGATAAATTCTCCTGGTTCAAAATCACAAACTTGTGCCATCATTTCAGTGAGCAGGGCATAGCACGCGATATTAAACGGCACGCCTAAGAAAATATCCGCGCTTCTTTGATACAGCTGGCAAGACAACTTACCATCTGCAACATAAAATTGAAAAAAAGCGTGGCATGGCGGCAGGGCAGCCTTTCCATTGGCAACATTTTCAGAAAAACTTTTTGAGGTATCTGGAAGTACGCTAGGGTTCCAAGCAGAAATCAGCATGCGTCGACTGTTGGGGTTTGTTTTTAGTGTTTTGATAACTTCTTTGAGTTGATCAATATTTTCGCTGTTCCAGTTGCGCCATTGGTGACCATATACGGGTCCTAAGTCGCCATTTTCGTCAGCCCACTCATTCCATATACGTACTCCGTTTTCAGTGAGATAGCTTGTGTTTGTATCTCCTTTTATAAACCAAAGCAGTTCGTGGATAACTGACTTTAGGTGTATTTTTTTGGTTGTTATAAGCGGGAAGCCTTTTGATAAGTCAAAGCGCATTTGGTGACCAAAAACACTTCTAGTACCTGTCCCTGTTCTGTCTCCTTTAACAGCTCCGTCGTTTCGTGCACGTCGAACCAAATCTAAATATTGCTGCATTGTTTCTTTTTTGTAAAATTAAATTCTAGATCAAAATATCTCGCATTTTGTTTAATAGTTTTTCAAAAGGTTTTCAACTAATTATCCCAAAAGTCCACCCACAAGAGTTGCAGACAGCAATGAGGCAATGGTTCCACCTAGAACAGCACGAAAACCAAATCTAGAAAGGACCTTTCGTTGGTTAGGGGCTAATCCGCCAATTCCTCCAATTTGGATACCGATTGATGCAAAATTAGCAAATCCACATAGCATATAGGTAGCCATTATAATAGATTTTTGGCTGCTAAAATGAATTTCATTGGCCACATTTTTTAGTTCGGCTAACTGAATGTAACCCACAAATTCACTTGCCGCGAGTTTGACACCTAGTAGTTGCCCCATAGGTAATAAATCGTCCCAAGGCACACCAATAAGCCACATGATTGGTGCAAACAAAGTGCCCAAGATGGCTTCAATGGAAAGCGCGTCATAAGAAGACCAAGTTGCAACCCACCCATTTAGATTGGTAAGTTCTCCAAATTCAAATAGTATACCATTTGCCATTGCAATTAAGGCAACAAAAACAAGTAGCATACCTCCAATATTTGCAGCGAGCTTAACTCCCTCAATTGTGCCATTCGCAATGGCATCTAGCATATTGCTACCCACCTCTTGTGTGGACACTTTTGTTTCTTTATCAATAGATTCTGTTTGGGGATATAGCATTTTTGCGACAACAATGGCACCTGGTGCAGCCATAACGGATGCTGCAAGCAGGTGTTTGGCAAATGCAAGGCGTAATACAGGATCGTTGCCACCCAAAAATCCAATGTAGGCCGCTAAAACGCCTCCTGCTACTGTGGCCATTCCGCCTACCATAACCAATAACATTTCCGATCGATTCATCTTTGGCAGATAAGCCTTGATAAGTAACGGCGCTTCCGTTTGCCCTAGAAATATGTTTCCAATTACGGAAAGGCTTTCTGCTCCTGAAATATTGAGGATCTTTGCCGTTCCTTTAGCTAGTATTTTAACAAAAAACTGTAATATACCAAGGTAGAAGAATAACGAGGTGAGTGCAGCAAAGAAGATGATGGTAGGGAGTATTTGGAATACAAATATAAAGCCGTAAGTGTCTGTATTCATTAGGTCGCCAAATAAAAACACACTACCAGAAGCAGTAAAGTCTAAAATACTAACAAATATTTTTCCAACCGCATTAAATATGCCTTGCACCCAACTTAATTTGAGGATGCTCAACGCCAATACAAATTGCAGTAATAAACCAAAACCCACGGTTTTCCAATTAATATCTTTCCTTTTGGAACTACATAAATATGCAATCATGAGAAGAGCTACGACTCCACCCACTGCTTGTATGGTCCCCAGTAATGTTATGCCTTGATGAGCTGTAATGGACTGCTGAGCTAAATGAAACAATGTCATTCTTTGGTTTTATTAGAACGTTTAGAAATTTCATCCCTTAAATGGGCTGCCAGCTCATAATCTTCTTTCTTGACAGCTTTTTTAATAGCTTTTTCAAGTTCTTGATTTGAGAGTTCGGTATAATTTATTTCATCAAACAATTTATCGCTAAGTGTTCCTTTAGCGGGTAGTTCTCCTTTTTCAAAAACAACCCCAGCTTTTTCCAACACACTTTCATGGGTGTAAATAGGTGCCTTAAATCGCAATGCCAAAGATACCGCGTCAGAAGTTCTAGAGTCGATAATTTCTTCGATTTTGTCGCGTTCACAAATAAGACTGGAGTAAAAAACGCCATCTACTAGTTTAGTAATAATTACTCTTTTGATGGCAACATCAAAACGGTATGCAAAATTCTTAAAAAGATCATGTGTAAATGGCCGTTGCGGTTTTATGTCTTTGTCCAAATTAACAGCAATAGATTGGGCTTCAAACTCTCCAATGACTACTGGTAGCTTGCGATTACCATCAACTTCATCCAATATCATGGCATATGCTCCACTTTGATTTTGGCTGTAAGTAATACGGTTTACGCGAAGCTGAATAAGGCTCATGATTAAACAAGTTATTTATGTGCCTAAAATACAAAATTGGGTATTACGATTGCGTTTTAAAAGCTTTAAGTTTTTCAGTCAAAACAGGAACCACTTCAAATGCATCGCCTACGATACCGTAATCTGCAGCTTTAAAGAAAGGCGCCTCTGGATCATTATTGATAACTAACTTTACTTTTGAAGCATTAACACCTGCCAAATGCTGAATGGCACCCGATATGCCAATGGCAATGTATAGGTTAGTCGAAACAGGTTTACCCGTTTGTCCCACATGCTCATCGTGTGTACGCCAGCCCATATCGGAAACTGGTTTCGAGCATGCTGTTGCAGCATCCAATACTTTAGCAAGGTCTTCGACCAAATGCCAATGTTCAGGCCCTTTTAAGCCTCTACCTCCAGAAACAACTACATCCGCGTCAGCTAAGGTAGCCTTTCCAGTTTCCTTGCTTATGGATAACTGTTCAAGATGAGAAGCTGTAAGTTCGATAGTTACATTTTCAACAACACAATCAACCACATGCTCAACCGTACCAAAAGCATTGTTCCCAACCCCAATAATATTAATCTCGGCCTTTGATGTGGTGTTTGCAAAGGCCTTATTGGTAAATATTGTTCTTTTAACTGTTAGGGGATGTTGTTCATGTGGTAAAGCCACTACATTGGGCACATAGGCAGCGTTTGTATTTGCTGCAACCAGCGGAGCTAAAAACTTGGCATCAGCACTACTACTTAAAATAATATGTGTAGCACCAAGGCTTTTAATGTAATATATCAATACACTTGCATAGACGTGAGCATCAAATTGTTGTGGTGCATTGTTTACATTGAAAACTTTTGAAACCCCAAACTGCCCCAATTCATGCGCGTTATCGGCATTAAAGCTAACGGCCACACAATCTTTGTTTAGCTCGTCAGCCATTGCAGATCCATAAGATGCAATCTCGGCTGCATTACGCTTGAGTTTGTTTTTTTCTGATTCGGCAAATAGGAGAATAGACATAATATTGGGTTAGATAACGTTAGCTTCTTTGTGTAATAATTCAATTAATTGGTCGATGTCACCAGCAGGAACTAGTTTAACAGCTGCTTTTGGGGCTGGTTTTTCAAATAGTAGATCTTTGGTGATGTTTTCCGAACCTTTTGGGCTTAGCACTTTAAAGGGTTTTTGACGTGCTAGCATTATGCCACGCATGTTAGGAATTTTAAGGTCTGACTCTTCAACAAGCCCTTTTTGTGCGCCTATAACCATTGGCAGTTTGCCTTTTAGTTTTTCACGTCCGCCATCAATTTCACGTTCAGCAACAGCGTTGTTGCCATCAACTTTCAAACCAATGCAGTTAGGCACAAAAGCAATATCTAGTAGTGCTGCTAGCATACCGGGAACCATGGCTCCGTTGTAATCAATAGACTCACGTCCTGCTATGATAATGTCATAGGAATTATCAGTTATAAAAGCTGCTAATTCTTTGGCAACAGACATACCGTCTATTGCAGGGGTGTCTATTCGAAAAGCTTTATCGGCTCCTATTGCCAAACATTTGCGTAGAGTAGGGTCTGCTGTTGCAGTGCCCACATGAATGACATGAACTTGTGCACCTCCTTTTTCTTTAAACCATATGGCACGGGTGAGGCCAAATTCATCATTGGGGTTGATTATAAACTGTACACCGCTTGTATCAAATTGTGTATCGTTTTCAACAAAGTTTATTTTCGAAGTAGTGTCTGGAACATGGCTTATGCAAACGAGAATATTCATGGTTTTAAATTTAATTCAAATGTATAAAAAAATACTATGCGCGCATAATAAATAGAAGTCTTTTGCTTTAAGGTATTTTATTGCTATTTTTGCGCCTCTTAAAATATTTATGAGGATCATTCAATTTAGAGAAGCAATATGTGAAGCGATGTCTGAAGAAATGCGTCGAGACGAAAGCATTTACTTAATGGGTGAAGAAGTTGCAGAGTACAACGGTGCTTACAAGGCTTCAAAAGGTATGTTGGATGAGTTTGGTGAAAAACGTGTAATCGACACCCCAATTTCTGAACTTGGATTTGCCGGTATTGGCGTAGGTTCCACCATGACTGGCAACAGACCAATCATTGAATTTATGACATTTAATTTTGCACTCGTCGGCATTGATCAAATCATAAACAATGCTGCAAAAATTCGTCAAATGTCTGGCGGGCAGTTTCCATGTCCGATTGTGTTTCGCGGTCCAACTGCCTCAGCTGGTCAGTTAGCCGCAACCCACTCACAGGCTTTTGAGAGTTGGTATGCTAACTGTCCAGGGCTTAAAGTAATAGTCCCTGCAAACCCATATGACGCTAAAGGACTTTTAAAAGCTGCCATTAGAGATAATGATCCTGTTATTTTTATGGAGTCAGAACAAATGTATGGTGATAAGGGCGAAGTGCCAGAAGGTGAATATGTATTGCCTATTGGGATTGCAGAAGTCAAGCAACAAGGTGATGATGTTACCATTGTTTCTTTCGGTAAAATCTTAAAAGAGGCCCAAAAAGCTGTTGATGTTTTAGCAAAAGAAAATATCTCCTGTGAGCTCATTGACCTGAGAACAATACGCCCACTTGATATGCACACCATCCTTGACTCCGTTAAAAAAACCAATCGCTTGGTTATTTTAGAAGAATCGTGGCCGTTTGGAAATATATCTACCGAAATTACATATCAAGTTCAAAGCCAGGCTTTTGATTATTTGGACGCTCCTGTTCAGAAAATCAATACGGCCGACACACCCGCACCTTATTCTCCAGTATTATTAGAGGAATGGTTACCAAACCACGAGGATGTTGTTCGCGCTGTGAAAAAAGTTATGAATTAAACCATTTATTAAACTAAACATGAATGAATTTGTTTTTTACCTTCCAATAGCACTTGCTCTACTTGGTCTCATATTTATGATTTTCAAAGCCCAGTGGGTGCGAAAGCAAGCCGCAGGCGATGCGAAGATGATTGAAATATCTAGTGCCATTAAGGAAGGAGCACTTGCATTTTTGGGTGCTGAATACAGACTGCTATCCTTTTTTGTTGTTGGTGCATCTGTTGCCTTATACATTGTATCAACGTTAGTTGAATCTACTCACTGGATGATAGTACCTGCTTTTATTCTTGGTGCGTTTTTCAGTGCATTTGCTGGCAATATCGGAATGCGTATTGCCACCGACGCCAATGCACGTACTGCAGAGGCTGCCAAAACAAGTTTACCAAACGCCCTAAATGTTTCGTTTAACGGAGGAACCGTAATGGGGCTGGGTGTAGCTGGACTTGCAATACTTGGATTGAGTTTATTGTTTTTGTTTTTTATTGGTCAGTTTATGGATCAAGTAGGAAGTTTTTATGACAATATGACCGTAGTACTGGAAACCTTAGCGGGCTTTTCGTTAGGTGCGGAATCTATTGCATTGTTTGCACGTGTGGGTGGAGGTATTTATACCAAGGCTGCTGATGTAGGTGCTGATCTTGTTGGTAAAGTTGAAGCTGGTATCCCAGAAGATGATCCTCGTAACCCTGCAACAATTGCAGATAATGTTGGTGATAACGTAGGTGATGTTGCTGGTATGGGCGCTGACTTGTTTGGATCTTATGTGGCCACTGTTTTAGCTGCCATGGTTCTGGGTAACTATCTTGTAAAAGACATGCTAGACACTGGTATTGAACTTACTACTTTCAGCGGAATGGGGCCTATCTTATTGCCCTTAGTAATTGCTGGAGTAGGTGTTTTAGCATCAATCATCGGAACCTTTTTTGTTCGTATCAAATCTAACGATTCGAAAGAGCCACAAGTACAAAAAGCATTAGACACTGGAAACTGGGCAGCAATCCTACTGACATTGCTTGCAAGCTGGTTTTTAATTGACTGGATGTTAGAAGACACCATCAACATGACTTTCTTTGGTGAAGGTGTGGAGAGTGTTCGTTCAATAAATGTATTTTATGCTGCTTGTATTGGGTTGGCAGTAGGTGCCTTGATTTCTATGGTAACCGCATATTATACATCACTGGGCAAGAAACCTGTAATGGACATAGTTCAAAACAGTTCTACCGGCGCTGCTACCAATATTATTGCTGGACTGGCGGTTGGCATGAAATCTACCTTCTTATCTGTTATTTTATTTGCAGCTGCTATCTATGGTTCTTATGCCTTAGCTGGTTTCTATGGCGTTGCACTTGCTGCTTCTGCCATGATGGCAACTACAGCTATGCAGTTGGCCATTGATGCATTTGGTCCTATTGCTGATAACGCTGGGGGTGTTGCTGAAATGAGTGAACTTGAGCCACAAGTACGTGAACGTACGGATATCTTGGATTCTGTTGGAAACACCACTGCTGCGGTTGGTAAAGGATTTGCCATTGCCTCTGCTGCACTTACTGCCTTGGCACTTTTTGCTGCCTATGTAACTTTTACAGGAATTGACGGAATCAATATTTTTAAGGCTGACGTATTAGCTATGTTATTTGTAGGCGGTATGATTCCAGTTGTATTTTCTGCCCTTGCCATGCAATCTGTTGGTAAGGCAGCAATGGAAATGGTACAAGAGGTACGTCGTCAGTTTAAAGAAATCCCTGGAATTCTAGAAGGTAAAGGAAAGCCTGAGTATGCCAAATGTGTAGATATCTCTACAAAAGCTGCACTAAAGGAAATGCTATTGCCAGGTTTGATTACTATAATCACCCCTATTTTCATTGGTTTATTGTTTGGTGCTGAACCACTCGGTGGATACATGGCTGGTGTATGTGTATCAGGGGTTATGTGGGCTATTTTCCAAAATAATGCTGGTGGTGCATGGGACAATGCAAAAAAATCATTTGAGGCAGGTGTAGAAATTGATGGTGAGATGACTTTTAAAGGAAGCGATGCCCACAAAGCTGCTGTTACTGGCGATACGGTCGGAGACCCATTTAAAGATACTTCAGGTCCTTCCATGAATATTTTAATTAAGCTCACATGTTTGATCGGTCTCGTTATGGCACCTCTGTTGGATGATAGTCATAGTTCAGACGTGCTTCATGTAGAGGTGCAAATTGAGCGCACAGATGAGGGTATGGCCAAAGGCACACTAACTGTTGTTACTGACCAAGACGGTCAGGAAGTTGAACAGGTAAAGGTGTTTGAAGGTACTACAAACCAAGTTCAAGAAGCCATTACTACCGCAGAAGACGAGCTTGGCGTTAAGAAGTAGTAATAAGCCCACTTAACTCCGGGTCAACTTTTTTAATTACAGTACTAAAATCTTCTTTGTTGTCTACAAAGTTGAGTTTATCCACATCAATGATAAGTAATTTTCCTTTGTCATAGTTGTGTACCCAAGCCTCGTATCTTTCATTAAGCCTGCTTAAATATTCAATACTAATTGAGTTTTCATAATCTCGACCACGCTTGTGTATTTGTGACACAAGATTTGAAATCGAACTTCTTAAATATATCATCAAGTCTGGGCCTTTAACCAAAGACTCCATAAGCTCAAAAACAGCTTGGTAATTTTTAAAATCACGATGGGTCATCAGTCCCATTGAATTTAGGTTGGGCGCAAAAATGTGAGCATCTTCGTATATAGAACGGTCTTGCACAACATCATTTCCTTTTTTTGAATCTCTAAGATTTGTCGAAAACGACTATTGAGAAAATAGATTTGAAGGTTAAATGACCAACGTTCCATTTCGGCATAAAAATCATCGAGGTATGGATTTTCAACAACATCTTCATAATGTGCTTCCCATCCGTAGTGTTTTTGTAAAAGTTCCGTGAGCGATGTCTTTCCAGCTCCAATGTTTCCAGCTATGGCAATATGCATATGTAAAATTTAGCCACAATATAAGTATCTTTCCAAAAAAATATCTCTCTTTAATAATTATAATTCAAATTAAAACTTTTTAAGACTTAAAGGGTCAAAAACATAAATTACATGAATAAAATTCTTTTACCCTTATTAATTTTAGTAGCATCTTATTCAAGTGCACAGCTTTCAAAAGCGACTTATACCATGAAAGTAAGTGCAAATATGGACTTTGCAAACAACCCTAATATACCTAAAAATGTGGTGGAGCGTATCAAAAAACGCATGTCCGAACCTCAAAACTTTCATTTGTTTTTTGATAAAACACAATCCTTGTATAAAAAAGAGGAAAAGCTTGACAGTCCACAGGGTGGACGTGGTGGTATGTCGATGCGTTTTGGTGCAGGTGACGGCAGCATTACACATACCTATCTAGCTACACGTGAGCAAACGACTCAACAAGAACTATACGGTAAGACGTTCTTGGTATCGAAAAATATGAAGCAAAGAAAGTGGAATTTTACCGGAGAATCCAAGCAAATTGGAAAATACACCGCATATGAAGCCACTTATGTTTACAAAAAAACACCAACAAGTTTTAACATGTCCTTTGGCAACCGTGATGTAGATAAAGAAAAGGAAGCAACTGAAAAAGTACCTGTAGTTGTTTCAGTTTGGTTTACACTAGATGTTCCAATTTCTGCTGGACCAGCAGGCTATTTTGGTTTACCAGGGTTGGTGCTTATGGCACAAGACGACAATAGGGTTTTGGTTTGTACAGAAGTTCAAATGAATGCCAAAGATAAAGTTAAGCTTGAAGCACCTAGAAAAGGGCAGTCAGTTACTCAAGATGAATTTACACAAATCAGGGAGAAAAAGATAAAAGAAATGCGTGAACGTTTTCGAAACAATGGAAACCGCGGCAACGGGAATCGTATGATGATCAGAAGATAATAAATGAAAATAAGAAATAAATTATTGCTATTTGTATTTGGTCTTTCAGCTAGTGCTTGGAGCCAAAATATTAGATTTGAAGGAGTTGTGTTAGACAGTCTTGGTGTGGCTATATCTACTGCAAATATTGTTGCTACTAACCAAGAAACTAATAGGATGGACAATTTTGCAATATCGGATTTGGAGGGTAAGTTTTCTATTGGCATAAAAAAGGATGTCCCCTACAATATAAAGGTTTCATATTTGGGTTATAAATCGGTAGCACTGACACGAAAATCAGCTACTGATCTTAACGAGGTTGTCGTAATTTACGAGCAAGCAGAGCAGCTTGAGGGCGTGGAGGTTACTTATGAAATGCCAGTGTCCATTCAGGGCGATACAATTGTTTATAATGCAGACTCGTTTAATACAGGCTCAGAACGAAAATTAAAAGATGTATTGGAAAATTTGCCAGGAATTGAAATTAATTCTGATGGTCAAATTGAAGTTGAAGGTCGTCAAGTCAGGAAGGTTATGGTAGAGGGGAAAGATTTTTTTGATGGCGACTCTAAAATTGCCACGGAGAACATACCCGCAAATGCCGTTGACAAAGTACAAGTACTAAAAAACTTTAATGAGATTTCACAGCTAAGTGGTGTCACAAATAACGATGATAACATAGCCATTAACATCAAATTAAAAGAAGGAAAAGACCGCTTTTGGTTTGGTGAGTTAGGTGCAGGCGGAGGTGAAAAAGATCGAATATTATTAAATCCTAAAGTGTTTTATTATAGTCCAAAAACCAGTTTAAACTTTCTAGGGAATAGAAATAATCTTGGAGAGAATCCGTTTACAAGACGTGATTACTTTAGATTTACAGGTGGATTCAGAAACCAAAGTAATCAAAGTGGTTCTTCAATTCAAATTCAATCTGACGACGTGGGGCTTTCAAACCTCCAAAATAATAATGCAGCTTCCATTGAAAATGATTTTGCAGCAACTAACTTTTCACATCAACCCAAAGAGGGATTGACTCTTTCCGGTTTTGCCATATTGTCTCAAAACAACACTCAAATCAAATCTATCCGTGAACGTACATTTACATCAACAGGTGTGACAGAAGTTACAGATAATGATTTTGATCAGTCAAGTATATCAGAACTATATAAGTTTAGTACACTTTACAATGCAAACCCTAATTTTCAATTTGAGTATGATATTTTTTATCGAAAAGCAGATGAGTCGGAATACAGCGATTTAACGTCAAATGCAGCAAGAATAGAAGAAATAAGTTCGCTACGAGAGCAAACACCAAATCAATTGAGTCAGAATTTAAATGCATATTTGACACTAAGTGAGAAGCATATTTTTGCGCTTGAACTACAGCATACGCTACAGGAAGAAAATCCATTTTTTGAATTGCAAAAGGAACGCATTCTTTTTCCAGATGTATTTCCTTTAATATATCAACCTGAAGGCTATTTAGTACAACAAAATCGTTTCACAAAAACCAATAAGCTCGACGGTCGTCTGGAATATTATTATATGCTGAACGACACTGCAAGTTTAAATTTGACGGTTGGTACAACCCAAGTTAGGCAAGATTATAATTCTAGTATGGGAAATACTGTTGATGGATCGCTTACCATCTTTGACGAACCAAATTTGATTAATGATGTTAAATATAATTTTTCAGATGCATACACTGCTCTTCGCTATAGAGTAAAGTTAGGGAAGTTTCTAATCAATCCAGGTTTTACTTTGCACAACTACGATATTAAAACCCTACAGATGAATCCTAATGCGAGCAAGGATACAAGGCTTTTGCCAGATGTTTGGATTCGTTATCAGATTCGCAAATCGGAATCACTGCGCTTTACTTATCGAGCACAACTACAGTATTCCGATGTGAGTAGGCTGGGTGAGAGCTATACTTTTAGCAATTATAACAGATTATATCTTGGTAATAGCTCGTTAAAGCCTGCCTATTTTCATAATTTCACTTTAAACTATTTCAACTTCAATATGTTCAATTTTACGAATATCTTTATTCGCATGAACTACCGAAAACAGTTTGATAATTTTAAAACGGTAAATGTTGTTTCTGGGATTGATCGTGAGTCCTCACCATTTAACTCTCCAAAAGCAGAGGAACGAATCAACATAAATGCACGTCTTCAAAAAAGGTTTAACAACCTTAAAACGAGCTTTACGCTTCAGGCTAATAAAAACAAATCTTATAATGTTGTTAATGGCGATTTACGCCAATTCAATTATTTTACACAGTTTGCGAGTGCAACCATTTCAACCAATTTTAGGGCTGCCCCTAATGTTGAGTTGGGTTATAGCTATAATAATAACCGCACAAAAGACGAAGACAGGATTCGCTACTATATTACCGAGCGTCCTTTTGTTGGATTAGATGCAGCTTTTCTAAATGGTTTTATACTTTTGGCTGATTACAGTTTTTATGATTATCGCTTGGGGAGTACTTCTCTTAATAAATACGACGACCTATCCATGTCTTTACTTTACAACAAAAAAGATAGCAAGTGGGAGTTTGGACTTTTAGCAAAAAATGTATTGGGCAACAGTAGCATCAATAGAGATAATTTTTCTGGGATCTCGCAAACTACTACCCTGTACATGATTCAACCGCGTTTTATCTACATTACACTCAAATATTTTATTTAGAGTGTATTTAATGTTAGGGTTTTTGTAAGTTTTTTCTAAAGTTTCTTTGAAAATTTTAATCTTGTTGTATATTTGTGATCAACAGAGGAAGGATTTGACTGATTGCAACCTCTCAAAAAAACTGCTAAAATAGCTTGCTTTTGACTTCTGCAATCAGTTTATATACTCCTCAAAAGCAAGAATATGCCTTACTTTTTTACATCAGAGTCAGTAGGTGAAGGCCACCCTGATAAAGTTGCAGATCAAATTAGTGATGCGCTACTAGATCATTTTATTGCATTTGACCCCAATAGTAAGGTAGCTTGTGAAACTCTAGTTACTACAGGTCAGGCTGTTTTAGCCGGTGAGGTAAAAAGTAAAACTTACCTTGATATACAGTCTATAACTCGACGCACCATTAACCGCATTGGATATGATAAAGACGCCTATCAATTTTCTGGTAACTCCTGTGGTGTAATTTCACTTATTCACGAACAATCCCCCGATATTAATCAAGGTGTTGATAGAGCAGAGCCAGCTTCACAAGGAGCCGGAGACCAAGGGATTATGTTTGGTTATGCCACCAACGAAACAGAGAACTACATGCCCTTGGCGCTTGATATTTCCCACAAAATCATGCGCGTGCTTTCTGATTTTAGAAGAGATAAAACAGCCATACCCTATTTACGTCCAGATGCTAAGTCACAAGTAACACTTAAATATTCGGACGACCACAGGCCATTGCGAGTGGAAACCATTGTTATTTCAACCCAACATGATGATTTTGATGAAGACAACGCTATGTTGGCTAAGATCCGAAAGGATTTAATTACATTAGTTATTCCTGAAGTTATTTCCAAATATCCAGCAAATATTCAGACACTTTTTGGTGATGATATTGTTTATCACATTAACCCAACAGGAAAATTTGTTATTGGTGGTCCTCACGGTGACACAGGTCTTACAGGCCGTAAGATTATTGTAGATACTTATGGCGGTAAAGGCGCACACGGTGGAGGTGCATTTAGCGGAAAAGACCCATCTAAGGTTGATAGAAGCGCTGCCTATGCCGCAAGACATATTGCTAAAAATTTAGTAGCTGCTGAGGTTTGTGATGAGGTGTTGGTTCAATTAAGTTATGCCATTGGTGTAGCAGCGCCAACTTCCATATTTATTAATACTTATGGAACATCAAAAACAACACAATCAGATGCTGGCATAGCAGAAAAAATTTCTGAGCTTGTGGATTTATCCCCTTTTGGAATTGAGCAAAGACTTAAACTTCGAAACCCCATCTATGAGGAGACAGCTGCTTATGGGCATATGGGTCGAAAGCCTATAAACGTAAAAAAAACATTCGAGTCACCCTATAACGGTCGCATTGACTGTGAGGTAGAACTATTTACTTGGGAAAAACTCGATTTAGTACAAACATTTAAGAATCAACTTTAATAATATAATATGAGTAATTCAAATTTTTCTACCGACGCCCTACACGTAGGTCATGATGTAACCAAAACACAAGGAACAAGAGCGGTGCCTTTGTACCAATCAACTTCTTATGTTTTTAACAATGCAGAACATGCTGCCAACTTATTTGCTCTTGCAGAACCCGGATATATTTATACCCGACTAAATAATCCAACAACCGACGTGCTAGAGCAGCGTATGGCAGCACTTGAAGGTGGAATAGCCGCTGTTGCTACCTGCTCAGGAACTGCAGCACTATCTACGGGAATCCTTACATTTTTAAAAGCTGGTGATCATATTGTTTCTTCAAACAGCTTATACGGAGGTTCTTATAACATGCTTAAGTCTATGTTACCAAGATTTGGCATTACCACAACTTTTATTGATCCTAACGATATTGCCAATTTTGAATCAGCTGTAAAAGATAACACCCGTCTTATTTTTGCAGAGTCTTTAGGAAATCCAAAACTGGATGTCCTAGATTTGGCAGCCATTTCTGAAGTAGCCAAGAAGCATAAGATTCCTTTTATGGTGGACAACACAGTTGCTACGCCTGCCCTACTAAGGCCTATTGAGTACGGAGTAAACATAGTTATTCACTCCCTAACCAAATACCTAAACGGAAACGGTACGGCAATGGGTGGTGTTATCATTGACTCAGGCACTTTTGATTGGTCGAGTGGTAAATTCCCAGAATTCACCTCTCCATCGCCTTCATATCACGGGCTAAACTACCATGAGGCCTTAGGTCCTGCGGCTTATATTGCAAGAATTAGAGTTGAGGGTCTACGTGATTTGGGAGCTGCAATCAGTCCTTTTAATGCATTCCAAATCATTCAAGGAATAGAAACCCTTTCAGTCAGAATGCAACGACACAGCCAAAATGCACTTGAACTGGCAACATGGTTAAGCGAAAACGATTCCGTAGCTTGGGTAAACTACCCTGGTCTTGCATCGAACAAATACAATGGTCTGGCAAAAGAATACTTAAAGAACGGCCAGAGTGGCGTTGTAACTTTTGGTGTTAAGGGGGGATTTGAAGCGGCTAAAAAAATTGCGGACAATACCAAGATTTTCTCTTTGCTTGCCAACTTTGGAGATTCAAAATCGTTAATTATTCACAATGCAAGTACAACTCATCAACAACTCACATCAGAACAGCAAGAAGATACAGGTGTCACAAATGACCTTATCCGCTTGTCTGTTGGACTAGAAGATGTTGAAGATTTAAAAGCCGACTTACAAGCTGCTTTTGACTTACTATAAAAGTAAAAAGAATTGAAGACAATATGTCATCACTCAAGAAACATAGCATCACGAACTTTAAGCTGCAAAGCGGCAAGGTCATTTCCTTGACATTATCTTATCAAATATTTGGTAAGGAACTGCATGAAGGACCTGTTGTTTTGGTGAATCATTCACTTACAGGTAATTCGAATGTATCGGGCGAAGATGGTTGGTGGAGCGATATTATTGGGCCAAAAAAATTGATAGATACTGAAGTTTACAGCGTTATTGCTTTTAATTTTCCTGGTAATGGCACTGAAGATGACTTTTTAACTTCCTATAAGGATTGGATATTACGTGATGTATCTGAGATATTTAAAATGGCTTTAAATGAATTTGGTGTTTCCGAACTCTTTGCTGCCATTGGTGGTTCCATAGGCGGTGCATTGGCATGGGAAATGGCAGTATCACATCCTAATTTTATTCGTAATGTTATCCCTATTGCTTGTTATTGGGAAGCCTCCGATTGGATTTTAGCAAATGTCTTGCTACAAGACCGATTACTGCATAATTCCCAAAGTCCACTTGAAGATGCGCGTATTCATGCCATGTTGTGTTACAGAACGCCACAATCTTTGAAATTTCGATTCGACCGCACCATTAACAAGGAACATAATAAATTTAACGTCGAAACATGGATGCTGTATCACGGCGACAAACTGGCTAGACGCTTTGATATTAGAGCTTACAAGTCTATGAACCATTTATTGGGCAGCATTGATATTTGCCACGAACGTGATTCGTTTGAAAAATTGGTAGAAAAAGTAACGGGTAATATCTTTATTGTGTCCATTGATACGGACTTGTTTTTTACCCACGAAGATAATAGAGATACATATCGTAGATTGTTAAGTGTTAAGCCCAATGTATTTTTTAAGACTATAAACTCAATTCATGGACACGATGCCTTTTTGATTGAACACAATCAACTAATAAATTTATTACAAGATATATTCACTCCAATACATGAACATGTATGAATGTAAAACTCACCCATCTGTCTGGCTATCACGCCAAGATCGAAAACAATACCGGTTATCAAATTTCTATTGATAATAAATCTGCAGAAAACCCTCAGGGAGCAAGCCCAATGGAATTGTTGCTTATGGGAGTAGCAGGCTGTTCTAGCATTGATATCATCTCAATTCTAAACAAGCAAAAAGTTATTTTTGACAGCTTAGAAATTGATGTTAAAGGATACCGTGCAGACAAACCTGCACCATCGCTTTTCACCAAGGTGCACGCGGTGGTATTCCTAACAGGAGATGTAAAACCTGAAAAAATTTACCGTGCAGCTGAATTGTCATTTACAAAGTATTGTTCGGTTTCTCTAACATTAGAAGCCACTGCAGAGGTAAGCTTTTCTGTAATTGTAAATGACACTTTATATGAGCCTAAAAATCCTATAAAAAACAAAAACTGGAGTGTCCAGTAAGGAGAAGTAGTTTGTTGCAATAAAAAAGATTTGGGTTCTATACTTTATTAAAATTAAAAAAAATTTGTTTATTTCGATTTTGAGTGTACTTTTGCCCTTGAAATGAAAATAAATACATATTATTCATCTTTCTTCTACTTCTATAACGGGAAGCAGCTGGGTGCATAATAGTTTTAACAAACGAATTTAAAACCCTGAGCTAACGTTCGGGGTTTTTTTATGTGCCCATGGGGCATGAGGTAAAAAAACAATGGAAACAAAAATTGCGATACAAGGAATCAGAGGCTCTTACCACCACGAGGTAGCAGCCAGGCTTTTTGGAACCAATATTGCATTGGACGAGTGCCTGTCGTTTGATGCTCTCGTCGCAGCGGTTATTTCGGGTGCCGTTAGCCACGGCCTTATGGCCTTGGAAAATTCTATAGCCGGCTCCATTATTCCCAACTACGCGCTTATAGACAAACACAACCTCCACATTGTGGACGAGGCTTACATCCGAATTGAGCACCAGCTAATGGCATTACCCGGAACGGCTATTGCAGACATCGCAGAAGTAGCTTCCCATCCCATGGCGCTATTGCAGTGTAAAGATTTCTTTGCTACCCAACCGCACATCAAACTCATTGAAGATGCCGATACCGCAGAAGTGGCACAACGCATTGCCGACAAGCAAATCCGCGGACTAGGCGCCATCGCTTCCAAAACGGCTGCTGCGCTTTACGGACTAGAAATTGTAGCACTCAACATCCACAGCATTGCTATTAATGCTACCCGTTTTGTTGTGGTTAAAACCACGCCCAATAACTCTAAAGACATCAATAAGGCATCACTGAAATTTGTGCTAGACCACAAACGTGGAAGCCTGGCAGCTGTGCTTAATATACTAAGCGATTGCAAACTAAACCTCACAAAGATTCAGTCCATGCCTGTGGTGGAAACCCCGTGGAAGTACTCCTTTTTTGTGGACGTAACTTTTGACGATGTGGCCTTTTATACCAAGACCATCCAGCTGCTGGAAATCATGACCGAATCGCTAAAAGTATTGGGAACCTATAAAAACCAGCGAATCTCATGAGAGCTGCTAACAGACTAAATAGCGTCCAAGAATACTACTTTTCGCGTAAGCTGCGTGAGGTCCGTCAACGCATTGGCAGTGGGCAAGACATTATCAATATGGGCATTGGCAGTCCAGACCTGCCACCACCCGCAGCTGCTCTATCGGCTCTAACGGAAAGCCTATCGCAGCCCACGGCACATAAATACCAAAGCTACCAAGGTACTCCTGCCTTGCGCCAAACCATAGCCACCTACTACCAAGATGCTTTTGGCGTAGCGTTAAACCCAGAAAATGAGGTGTTACCGCTTATGGGTTCTAAAGAAGGTATCATGCATATTTCCATGGCATTCCTCAACCAGGGCGATGGCGTACTGATTCCCAATCCCGGCTACCCGACCTATGCCTCAGTAACCGAATTGGTGGGTGCGCGAGCCGTTCCCTATATACTGAGTGCTGCAACAAATTGGTTGCCAAACTTAGAGGAACTCGCAAAACAAGATTTGACAGGCGTAAAACTGATTTGGGTCAATTACCCACATATGCCAACGGGCGCCAAAGCCGATACGGTATTTTTAGCCGAATTGATAGCCTTTGCCAAAACCCACGACTTGCTCATCATCAACGATAATCCCTATGCCAACATCCTAAACGATGCGCCCATGAGCTTACTTCAATTACCTGGCGCCAAGGAAATAGCCTTAGAGCTGCAATCCTTGAGTAAGGCGTACAATATGGCCGGCTGGCGTGTGGGTATGGTGTGCGGAAGTGCAGCCCACATTCAAGATATTTTAAAGGTAAAAAGCAATATGGATTCGGGTATGTTCTTTGGTCTGCAACAGGGTGCTATGGCTGCCTTAACACAAGGTACAGCTTGGTTTTCTGAGCTTAACGCTACCTACCGCAGTAGGAGAAAACTTATTTGGCAACTTGCCGAAGCCTTGGGTACCACCTTTGAGCGTGATACTGCAGGTATGTTTGTTTGGGCAAAACTTCCGGAAGGCGTGTTGAGTAGCGAAGCCTACATAGACGCTTTGTTAGAGGAACAGCATATTTTTATTGCTCCCGGAACCATTTTTGGTACTGCAGGGGAGGGCTATGTCCGCTTTTCACTTTGCGTAACCGAAGCCCGTATTCAAGAAGCCTTAAAACGCATTGCATCATGAACGTAAGTTTTGTAGGTATCGGATTGATGAACGGCTCGCTGTCGCTAGATTTGCAGCGCCTATATCCTGATGCGTTCATGCAGGGGATCACCCGAAAAGAGGCCACTCTAAGCCGTGCGCTAGATTTAGGATTGATTCACAAAATAGGCGATCTAGGCCACTTGCAAGATGCCGATTGGGTGTTTGTGTCTATTCCTGTAGAGGCTATTGTTGCACTGCTTCCCCGAATTTTAGATGCCATAGGCGAACAGACGCTCGTTGTTGATTTTGGTTCTACCAAAGCTTCCATTTGTGAGGCCGTAAAACACCACCCCAAGCGCGCACAGTTTTTAGCAGCCCACCCCATTGCGGGAACGGAATATTCAGGGCCCGATGCCGCTGTGCTAGAGCTCTACAAGAACAAAACGATTATGTTATGCGAGGCAGCACACACCCGTGTTGCACTGTTGCACAAGGCAAAAAAATTATTCGGCCAGTTGGAAATGAACATCCGTGAGATGGATCCAGTGGAACACGACAAGCACATTGCGTATGTGTCGCACCTGTCGCACATTACTTCCTTTATGCTTGGCAAAACCGTATTGGAAAAAGAGACCAACGAACAAAACATCTTTGATATGGCTGGCAGTGGATTTGCATCTACAGTGCGCTTGGCCAAGAGTTCACCCGAAATGTGGATGCCCATTTTTGCCCAAAACAAACACAACGTTTTGGAATCACTAACGGAATATATTTCAAATCTGAATGCATTCAAGGATAAACTGGCGGCAGATGCCCACGCAGAACTGCTTTCCGAAATGAAAGACATCAATAAGATAAAATCAATATTAGAACATAAATAAATACAACCATGGAAAATAATCCAAAAATGCGTCAATGGCTTAACAATTTTGAGCTGGACCACCCACTCGTAATCGCAGGACCTTGTAGTGCTGAAACCGAAGAGCAAGTGCTTAAAATCGCACACCAACTCAAAGACACAGACGTTACTGCTTATCGCGCAGGGATCTGGAAGCCACGTACACGCCCTGGAAACTTCGAGGGTGTAGGTGCCATTGGTCTTAAGTGGTTGCAACGCGTTAAAGAAGAAACAGGACTAATGACGTGTACTGAGGTGGCCAACCGCACCCATGTGCAACTGGCATTGGAGCACGACATAGATGTGTTGTGGATAGGTGCCCGCTCAACGGTAAGTCCGTTTATCGTACAAGAAATTGCCGATGCCCTTGAAGGTACCGACAAGATTGTATTGGTCAAAAACCCTGTAAACCCAGACTTGTCTTTATGGCTAGGAGGGATTGAGCGTTTGTACACTGCCAACATTAAAAACTTAGGAGTTATCCACAGAGGATTCTCCACTTATGAAAAAACAAAATACCGCAACAACCCAGAATGGCAAATCGTAGTGGAGTTACAAAACAGATTCCCTGACCTGCCGTTGATTTGTGATCCTTCGCACATTGCGGGACGTCGAGATATTTTACAAGACATCTGCCAAACGGCACTTGACCTAAACTTTGACGGTTTGATGATAGAATCGCACTGGGATCCGGACAATGCTTGGAGTGATGCTGCTCAGCAGATCACACCAGATACTCTGATTCAAATGATGGATGATTTAAAAATCCGCAAAGAAACAGACGACGACGCTGAATACAAAAACAAACTTAACACCATGCGTACGCAAATTGACGTGATTGATGCCAGTTTATTGGACAGCTTGAGCAAACGTATGAAAATTGCCAATGAAATTGGAGAACTCAAAAAATCGCACAATGTGGCCGTATTGCAGTCCAAGCGTTGGAACGAGATTTTGGGAAAAATGATTTTGGACGGAGATGAAAGGGGCTTAAGTGAGGAATTTATCCTGCGTATATTTAAGGCCATCCACCAAGAATCCATCAACCACCAAGAAGAGATCATCAACGGTTAATGTGTATAAACCAAAAATCCGTTAATTTGGCTGTATGACTGGCGTCGTATACAAATCAACAGGAAGCTGGTATCACGTAAAAGATGCCCATGGGAAACTTATCCCCTGTCGCATTAAAGGGAAGTTTCGCATTGAGGGACTTACCAGCACGAATCCTGTGGCCGTTGGCGATGTGGTGGAAGTTACACTCAAAGACACCCATGACGGACAGGAAGGCGTGATTACCAATATTCAAGCACGTAAGAATTACATCGTGCGCAAGTCTGTGAATCTGTCTAAACAAATTCATATCATTGCCGCCAATATCGACTGTGCTTTTTTATTGGTAACCCTTAATAATCCACCTACCTATCCTGCTTTTATAGATCGGTTTTTAGCCACCGCAGAGGCCTATGGAATTAAAACAGCATTGCTTTTTAACAAAAAGGATAGCTATAGTATTTCCGATAGCGAGCAAATGCGCAGCATGAAAAAGCTGTATGAAAATATTGGCTATACCTGTTTGGAGATTTCTGCCTTAAAGAGGATAAATTTAGAAGCTGTCAAAACAATGATGGAGGGCAAAACCTGTATGCTCTCTGGACACAGTGGAGTAGGAAAATCGACCTTGGTGAATGCCTTAGCACCAGAACTAAACATCAAGACGGCAGACATCTCTGCCCAGCACCAACAAGGACAACATACCACCACTTTTGCTGAAATGCACGATTTGGATTTTAATGCCCGCATTGTGGATACGCCTGGGATTCGTGGATTTGGTCTTGTGAATATGGAAGCAGCTGAAATGGGCGACTACTTTCGCGAATTTTTTTCTGTAAAAGACGCTTGTAAGTTTAACAACTGCCTACACCTAGAGGAGCCCAAATGTGCTGTAAAAGCAGCCGTTGAATCGGGTGAAATAGCCGCATCTCGTTATAAGAGTTATGTGCAAATGCTGGCAAAAGAAGATCAACACTATCGAACTGATTTTTGGGATTCATGAGAGCTGTACTACAACGTGTATCGTCAGCTAAAGTAACGGCTAACAAAACCCATGAGGCAAGCATTGGGCACGGTTTGATGGTGCTGTTGGGCATCACACAATCCGATACTGATGAAGACCTAGATTGGCTGCTTAATAAAATCATCAAAATGCGCATTTTCAACGATGAATTGGCCGTGATGAACAACAGTGTGTTAGATGTTGCTGGCGAATTGTTGGTCGTTAGTCAGTTTACGCTTTATGCGCAAACCAAAAAAGGCAACAGACCTTCTTACATACAGGCAGCAGGCCATGAAATAGCCGTTCCGCTTTACGAGCAATTTTTACAAAAAGCGGCTCAGCTTATGGGAAAACCCGTACAGAGCGGTATTTTTGGTGCAGATATGCAAATCGATTTGACAAACGATGGTCCTGTAACGATTATCATCGATTCAAAAAACAAAGACTTATGAATATTCAAGATGCCCAAAAAGCCGTTG
>MDTB01231366.1_pt1 | contig 21935 bp, 25 predicted proteins | sample 811161 | NCBI WGS metagenome assembly MDTB01 (sample SAMN05326650, study PRJNA326480) | marine metagenome | isolation source: seawater | place: Mediterranean Sea | collected 2009 | reverse complement strand
ATTAATAATAAGATATATAATTTATTTTTAATACAATTCATAATTAGCTCTATTTTATAATATCAAATAATCCTTTATATTTGAAAGTGTAATATAATGACTTTCAACAATCTAAATATATGATTTTCAATACAAAAAATATTATAAAAACATATCCTTGGCTTAAAAAGAAGAAAATGCCTATGATTATTTCAGCAAGCTATGATGGCTTGCTTTGCTCTGCATTACTAAAACATCATCTTGATTGGGATTTAGTAGGATATTATAATCATGAATCACTTTGGATTTCAGGTGAGGCAATAAACAAAAAAAAGGATATTATATGGGTAGATTTAAATATTCTCCCAAAAGAAGGTAAAGCAATTGGAGGCCATATTGTTTCGGTTGATGGATATATACCTAAGGGATTTGAAACCTCATGCAACCCAAATATATTAGCTGATTTAACAGCAAACTCTTTTAAATCTAAATTTCCATTTTCAACTCTTATTTTTCTATTATGGCTTTATGATATAAAAATAAATAATGATAAAATTGCAAAATTATTAATCTTAAATACTGATGCAACCTGGTTGAAATATCAAAATTATACTGAAAATTGTAATGAATGGATTGAAAAACTTTCAAACTATAACTTTGAAAAATTGTTTAAAAATGTAAATAGTAAAACATTTGATGATGAGATAGATAAAATATTGTACCCAACATTATTATCAATTAATTCAATGAAAGAATTTGGAAAGTTAAAAAGCAAATTTTTAAATATCTTAAACAAAGAATTAATTATTAATCCTGATTGGGATGAAGATTCAATTATGAGAATATTTGAATTGATTTCAAATCATTTAAATTGGCATGTTCCAAATCTACCCAAAATTACTAGAAGAATAGATGGATTAAAAAATAAATGCTCTCTTACAAGAGTTAAAGAAAAAGGGATAAATAATTTTATTAAAGAAAAAAATATTTTTTCATATGCAATTACTAATCCAAAACAGTTTAGCTATACCTCATTTGGAAATAATAAAAAAAGAGTTTTAGATGCAAAGCCTTGATCAGCTAATTAATAAAAATGGTGAACCGAATATATTAATTGACTCATTCAATGAAAAATATAAAAGATATGCTATTTGGGATTATTCTGAATGTATCTATTTAAATCGAACAGGATTTTATCTAAATGGAAATATTATAAAGGGTAATTTTGAAAATTTATTTCGAGAAATATTAGCCAAATGGAAAGAAGACCAAAAAAATCAACAAATTGCTGCTGTAGGTTTTATGTCTTATGAATTTAAGGATTATATTTATACTCACATTGATTTTGACAAAAAAAACATAATAATTTCCCATTATTATGGTTTTGTAAACCTAAAAAAATTATAGAATATTGTATTGATAATAGTAAAATTAGTGATTCAAAATCAATGTTAGGTGTTGTGAATGATATTCTTCCTTTAAATGAGTATAAATCAAAAATTGATAAGATAAAATCATATCTAAAAAATGGTGATGTATATCAAATAAATTTTACTGATAAAAAAATTCTTAATTCAACTCAAAATAGTTCATTTAAATTATATTCCATATTAAGAACATTAGCTCAACCTCAAGAAGGTATTTTTATTAAAAATAAAGACTTTGATATACTATCATTATCACCAGAGTCATTTGTTAAAGTAAAAAATAGAAAAATTCAAACATCTCCCATTAAAGGTACTAGACCATTTTCAAAAAATCTTTCTGAAAATAAAAAATTAAAATTTCAGTTGCAAAATAGTGAAAAAGATAAAGCTGAACATTTAATGATTGTAGATTTACTAAGAAATGACTTAGGTAAAATTTGTAAAATGAATAGCGTTAAAGTTGAAGATTTATACAAGATTAAATCATTTAAAACAATTAATCATATGGTAAGTAAAGTTGTTGGAGAGCTTAATTCAAACGTGGATGAACTTGATATTATCAATGCTTTATTTCCAGGTGGTTCAATCACTGGCGCTCCTAAAGAAAGTGCAATGAAAATTATAGATGAACTTGAAAATAAGCCCAGAAATATATATACGGGAAGCCTTGGTTACATTAAACCAAATGGAGATATGTCATTTAATATTTCAATAAGAACTTTGTTAAGATACAATAATAAATATGAATATGGCATTGGTGGTGGTATTGTATGGGATTCCAATGAAACTGAAGAATGGAATGAGGCACAACAAAAAAGTAAAATTTTGGAACCACTATTTTGATCTCATATTTCAAAAATCAATTTATAGATTCTGATGAAATTCAGCTTAATCAAAATTTATTAAGTGGAATTGGTGTATTTGAAACAATAAAATTTAATCAAAATAAATTGTTTTTTTTTGATGAACATATAAATCGTCTATTTTCTAATGATTTTTTTGAATTTACAAAACTCAAAAAAGAAAAAATTTATGATAACGTAATAAAATTAATAAAACAAAATAGCATTCAAGAAGGTTTAGTTAAAATTATTATAACTCCAAAATCAAATAACTGGAATAATTTAGAATACTATATATTTTTGAGAGAATTACCTAAAATAAATCAAGAAGTTGTTAAAGTTATATTTTATCAAGAAAATTTATATCCAATTTTGAGATTTAATCCAATGTATAAATCTTTATCTTATATGGGTAATTTTATGGCTAGGAGAGATGCTAGATTAGAAGGTGCTTTTGAGCCGATTTTTTATAATCAAGATAATATAATTACAGAAGGATCAATACGTAATATTTTTTTCATTAAAGAAAATATTATTTACACACCATGTACTAAGCTAGGAATTTTAAATGGTATTACACGTCAAAAAGTAATTGAATTAGGACAATCAAAAAATTATAAAGTAGATACATCTCCCATCCATTTTAAAAATATAAATAGTATGGATGAAGCATTTATAACATCATCTGCTATTGGAATTTTGCCCTGTAAATGGAATGGGTGGAACTCTGATTTTACAGTAACGAAAAAATTAAAAAATCTTTATAATAGCATATCTGAAAATCAGTAAATTCTTATAAATAATTAATCCTGATGAATAACAAAATAAAACATAAGATTGAATCCTTAATAAAGAAAATAAATTATCATAATACTCAATATTACATTCATGATAATCCTATTATTTCTGACAATGAATATGATGTGTTATTAAAAAAACTTCAAAGCTTAGAAAATCAATATCCTGAATTGATTTTTGAAAATTCACCAACTCAACGAGTTGGGGCTAAACCTTTAGATAAATTCAGTCAAGTTAATCATAGAATTCCATTATTATCCCTATCAAATGCAATGAATAATCAAGAATTAGAATTATTTAATACTCAAATGAAAAAAGGATTAAATAAAAAAATTGAGTATGTTGGTGAGCCAAAATTAGACGGCTTGGCAGTAGAATTAATTTATGAAAATGGAAAATTTACAAAAGGTTCAACAAGAGGAGATGGTCAGGTTGGTGAAGATATTACTGAAAACTTGAAAACAATAAAAGCAATTCCATTATATCTTAATAATGAACACTCTATACCATCTATACTGGAAGTTAGAGGAGAAGTTTTTATTAATCATATTGATTTTAAAAATTTAAATCAAAAAAGAATGGAAAATGGTGAATCACTATTTGCAAATCCTCGTAATTGTGCGGCTGGTAGTCTTAGACAATTAGATTCATCTGTAACTGCTACTAGACCACTACGGATATATTGCTACGCACCTGGGCATATTGAGGGATTAATATTTAATTCTCAAATAGAATTTTTAAACACTTTGCCTAAATGGGGTTTGCCAGTTAATCAAGAAACTCAAGTTGGATTAGGAAAAGATTTTTTATTTAAATATTTTGAATATATTGAATCGAAAAGAAATGATTTGCCATATGATATTGATGGAGTAGTTTTTAAAATTAATTCATATGAAGATCAAAAAATATTAGGTACTAGAAGTCGTTCGCCTAGATGGGCAATAGCTGCTAAATTAAAAGCTATACAAGCTACCACAATAATAAAAAATATAATAACAAGTGTTGGACGTACTGGAGCTATCACGCCTGTTGCTCAATTAAAACCAGTAAATGTTGGTGGTGTAATTGTATCTAATGCTACATTGCATAATCAAGATGAAATCAATAAAAAAAATATAAGAATTGGTGATACTGTTGTTGTACAAAGAGCTGGTGATGTTATACCAGAAATTGTAAAAGTTATTATAGAAAAACGCTTAAAAAATAGTGAAGCATACATTATTTCTGAAATTTGTCCAAGCTGTGGGTCAATATGTGACAAAAAAGAAGATGAAGCTGTTTTAAGGTGTTTAAATCCTCATTGCCCAGCACAGGTAGAAGGTAAAATAAAACATTTTGTATCTAAAAATTGTTTAGATATAGATGGTTTAGGTGAAAAAATAGTTCAACTTTTAATTAAAAATAAGTTGATTGCAAATATTTCAGATATTTTTGAATTATCACATGAACAAATTTCATCTCTAGAAAGAATGGGGAATAAATCGGCTGAAAATATTATTAATTCAATAAACAAATCTAAAAATACAACAATGGCTAAATTTATTCATGGTCTTGGTATAAGAAATGTTGGAAATCATCTATCAAAAATATTAGAAAAACATTATAATTATAATTTTGATAGTTTAATTAATGCGCATTTTGATGAATTGATTTCAATTGATGAAGTTGGAGATATTGTTGCTGATTCAATTATCAATTTTTTTAAAGATGAAAATAATTTGAATATTATAAATCGTTGTTTTGAACTTGGGGTAACTTTTTCAATTCCTCAACAAGAATCAGTTAAATTAAATAAACAAATTTTTGTAATCACAGGCACATTGTCTGAATTGAAACGAAATGAAGCCAAAGAATTAATTGAAAATAATGGGGGAATTGTTTCTTCATCAGTTAGTAAAAAAACAAACTATTTATTATGTGGAAAAAATGCTGGATCAAAAAAAAAGAAAGCAGAAGATTTAAAGATTAAAATCATTAATGAAATACAATTGAAAGATTTATTAAATGGATAATATTCAAGAAATAGATGCGCTTACATTAAAAAAGCAAATTGATAACCATGCAAATATAGAATTAATAGATGTTCGAGAAGAATTTGAAATTGAAATATGTAAGATAAAAGACTCTACACATATACCCATGAATCAAATTCCAAACCATCTTAAGGGTTTGGATATAAATAAAAATTTAATCATCATTTGCAAATCAGGTGTTAGATCATATCATGTATGTCAATTTCTACATGAACAGGGATTTAAAAATATATATAATTTAAAAGGTGGTATAATTAATTGGGCTTTAGAAGTAGATGATAGTTTAGAGTTATATTGATTACTGAAAATTATATAGGAATAGTTTTTGCATTATCTGCATCAATTTTATGGAGTATTACAGTTGTAACTATAAGACCCATTACCAATAATATATCTCCATTTTTAATAAACCCTATTAAAAACTCAATTGGATTTTTATTATTTTTTATCAGCTTTATTTTATTTGATATACCCTTATGGTATAGTCAATTAATACCATATGAATATTTCATTATATTGCTAAGTGGAACACTTGGAATGTTTTTGGGCGATACTATTTTTATATATGCGCTTAATAAAATAGGTGCCAATAGAGTTGCTATTGTAGATGCATTTTCACCAGTTGTAATTTTTACATATTCATTAATTCTACTTCCTAACCAATCTTTAGAATTCATTCAAATAATCGGTTTTATTTTAACAATTATTGGTTTACTTATATTAACCAATGAAAATGATTTCGAAGATATAGATCCAAATATAAAGATAAAAGGAATCTTGCTAGTATTAGGTGCTATGTTATGTACTGGTTTTGGTGTTGTATATTTAAAAACTGTTTTAAATAGAATTAATGAAACAGGTTATGATATCAAACTTAATTTATGGGTAACAGCATTTAGATTAATTCCTGGTGTCTTATTTTCATGGATTTTATTTTTATTGCAAAAGAATAAGTTAAAAAAAATTAAGCCATTAAAATTAAAACAGAATCATATTCCTTTAATTATAGCATCTGTAATTGGACCATTTTTTGCATTAGGATGTTGGATTTTAGGTTATGCATTTATTGATAAGCCATCAATTGCTAGTATTATAGGTCAATCTTCAGTGATTTTTATAATTTTGTTGTCATGGTTTTTTTTAAAAGAATCTTTAACAAAATTGCGAATACTTTCTGCAGTACTAGTATTTTTTGGAGTTATTTTAGTCAGTATAAATTTATAAAACTAATTTCTCTTCTTTATATAAATGTGCAGGACCACATAACCATACATGATCCCAATTTTTATCAAATTTTAAAGATAATCGACCTCCTGGAGTAGTAATATTAACAGGTGATTCAATTTTATTTATTGAATGCGCATAAAATGCAGCAGCTACAGAACCCGAACCACAAGATAACACCATATTTTCTATTCCTTTTTCATAAGTGTAAATAGTAATATTATTTTTATCCATTACTTTTAAAAAGTTTACATTAACACCACCATGATTAACAAATAACTTGTTATATCTAATTTTACTACCAACTTTTTTAACCTGAGATAAAGTAATATTATTTACCTCAGTAACAAAATGTTTTGCTCCTGAATCAATAAATCTCCCTATGCAATCATTTGGTTTAATTTGTTTAGTTACAAATGATGGTTTTATCATGGATAGATCAATTGAATCACTATTATTAATTATCACTTTATGTACACCATCTCCAGTTATAAATTTACTTTCTTGTTTAATCTGATTTTTTCTAAACATATATAAAGCGGCGCATCGTGCTCCATTTGCACACATTGTTTCCCAAGTACCATCATTATTATAATAGTCCATTTTATAATCATATTTATTATGTTCAGATAATAATAATAGTCCATCAGTTTGATATGTTTCACAAATTTCTAAAATATTAGACTTTAATAGACTTTGATGTATTCTATCAAAGATAATAACAAAAGTATTTTTTGTTCCATGAGCTTTAGTTATATTAATTTTCATAAAGTTTTACAATTTGATTTTTTAAATTACATTTATAAATATATATATTATAATGAATATAGAAAAAATATTATCAAAAAGTGCTAGTAAATTTAGGGAGACTGTTCGCTCTGTTACACCACTCATTATATTATATACAATATTATCTTATATATTCACTCCTAGTATTTTAAGAGATATACAAATAGAACAAAACTTAGATAATTTAATGAGTGAAATGAAAAATCATGATATTTTTTCTAGTTTACTTTTAGTGCTAACCTTTAGTTTTTATACCATCTTCATTAATCAGTTTATCATTACAAATATCAAAAAACAAATTTTTAAAATTTCTGATTCAATAAGTGCTTTAACATATATGTTAGTAATGTTTATTTTGTTATTTTTATTGTTTTTATTCCTAGTTATTATCATACCAATACCTGATTTGGTTATTTTATTTATTTTAATTTTATATGTATATACGTTTTTTGGATTTTATATAAAGATTGATACACAACAATCAAATATAGAATGTCTGTTAAACTCTTATATTTTATGTTTAAAGAATTTAAAAAATATTTTTAAACTGATATTGTTTCATATTCTTGCAATTATAATTATTACATATAGCATTGTTATTTTAGGTCTATTCACATCACAAATTGCAGGATCCTATAGTATTATTTTAATTAATATTTTATTTTACATAGCTTCATATTTTTTATCCATTGTGTGGATATATGCTTACTTTGATTTTAAACAAAAATGAATACAAAAAATAAAATAGAAAAAAAACTAAAAGAGTATTTTAATGTACATACTTTACAAATAATCGATGAATCACACAAACATATAAATCATAAAAAAGATACTCAAGGTGGTCATTTCAAATTATTAATCATTTCAGAAGATTTTGAAAATATTTCATTAATAAAACGTCATCAACTCATATATGATGCTCTTTCTGAAATGATTAAAATTGATATTCATGCCATATCAATAAAAGCTAAGACAATAAAAGAAAGCCATTTACAATAAATGAAAATATCAAAAATTGCTCAGCCTTATATCTTTAAAAGAATAAATAAAAAATTAAATAATCGAACTGTTTTAGCAGCGATGACAAATAAACAAAGTCATGATAATGGAATAATTTCAAATGATGAAATAAAATGGTTACATGAGAGAGCAAAGGGTGGTTTTGGAATAATTACAACTGCAGCTACAAATGTCTCTATTGAAGGAAAAGCTTGGGAGGGTGAGTTTGGTATTTATGATGACATTCATATAAAACAATTGGTAAAATTAACTTCAGCTATTCATAGTACTAAAAGTGTTATCATTGCCCAATTATTTCATGGTGGAATTAGATCTCCTCAAAAAATTACAGGACATATTCCTTTATCATCAAGTGTATTAGAATGTACTGAGTCATATACAGGCAAATCAAAAAAAGCCACAGAAAAAGATATAAAAAAAATAATTAATGACTTCACAAATAGTGCTCTTAGATGTTATGAGGCTGGCTTTGATGGAATTGAGCTACATGGTGCTCATGGATATTTAATTTCACAATTTTTAGGAGAAAAAACAAACTTAAGAAATGACAATTGGGGTGGAAAATTAAAAAATAGAGCACGACTCCTTTTAGATATAATTGACTCAATTAAAAAAAATGTTCCAGAAGATTTTATTGTTGGTGTTAGAATATCACCAGAGATAGAAAGTATAGGTATTAAATTAAAAGATACAATAAAATTAGTTGGTATGTTAAGGGACCTGCCAATTGATTTTATACATTTATCTTGTTGGGATGTATTTTTAAAATCAAAATTTTTAACTGATGAAAAACGAACTTTAACTCAAATTATTACAGAAAGATATACAAATTTACCAACAATTATAAGTACTGGTAATGTATGGTCAAGTAAAGATGCAGAAAATTTATTAAAGCAAGGTGCTGACTTAATTGGAGTTGGTAGAGTTGCAATAGGTCATCCATATTGGGCAACAAATATTTCAGATTTAAATTATAATCCTCAAAGGCCTCCGTTTACAGTTTCTCAGCTAAAAAATGCAAAGCTAAATGAAACATTCATTTCATATATGAAAAATTGGAAAAATTTTGTGGTTGAAAAGTAATCTATTTTTTGGTTGTCAAAAATAATATTACGAAGGTTCCCCAAATTAGCTGTTCTACATAAAAAGCAGTTGTCATAGGTACAACACCAGAAAAAGCTTGATAGAGATTTAATAATATGGGTAAAGATACAAGACAAGCATATGTCATTGATACTTTAGTAAGATCTTCAACCCAGTTTGAAATTTGTAGAGTTAAAATTATAAAAAAGATTTGACCCATTAAAGCAAAAGGTAAAATAACAGCAGCTTCTTTTGTATAAGACATTCCAAAACTTTTCATCATCTCTTCAGGTGCTAATATTCCACCCAAAGTAAACAAAATCATAAAGCCACATAAAATTTTTAATAATAATTTTAATTTCATTTTAACCTTTCCTACTTATCACACTTACTATAGCCGCAAGCCATACATGTATCACAACCATTTTCTGTTTTTAGTGCTTTTGCACCGCAATCTGGACAAATTTTAAACGACGCATTTTCAGAAGTATCGTTATCTACTTTTTTTTTTGGAGGAGAATCTATAATCGCTAAGTCACCATCATTTTCTGCACTCCATGTATTTGGTTTTTCCAAAATGTCAACATCATAGAAAAATCTTTCAATGACATCTGCTATTTCAGCGTAAAAGGAATGATAATACTTCCCTTCCTTGAAAGAACCACCATTAGGATCAAAAATTCCCTGCAGTTCTTCTAGTATGAACATTGGATTTGCTGATCTTCTAAAAATAGCTGAAATTAATCTAGTTAATACTACATATTCCGGTGCTCGAGTTAAGTCTTTGGAATTTATAAAAATTTCTATTGGCCTAATTTGATCTTCATATTTTATAAAACTTAAAGTAACAAATACTGAATTTTTAATAAATGCACTCTTTAATTTATATACTTTAGCATCTACAACTTCAGGGCGAATACTTTTAGGATCTGTTTTGTATTGTGGCTTAGAAGCTTCTGCTACTTCTCTTATTTGAGCTCCTTGAGGTAATTTATACATTATTTATCTCCTCTTTAGCTACTGCCTGCGTTGCATTTGTTGGTGCTTCAGATAAATTATTCATGTGATGATATAATGTTGTTAGTCTTCCATATTCATTTTTTAACACATGATCACCTCTTACTTTGATGGTTTCACCTTCTTCATTCACTATTTCAAACTTCTTATCTTTGTATGCTTGGAATGGCGTTAATTCATTTTCAACACTAAGTATAGGAAAACGACTACCATCCCTATAAATAGTCACACCTTTTAATTTTTTCTGCCACGCCATAAAATATATATCTGAAATTACTTCTGGTTCAACATCTTCTGGTAAATTGATAGTTGAAGAAATACTATGGTCTATATATTTTTGAATGACACCCTGAATTTTTACTCTTTTGTCAGGCACAACTGTATGTGCTGTTCTGAAAAAGAACTCTGGTAAGGTTTCTTCTTCTGATGCATTGTTTTCTATATCCATTAAATCCATATAAGCTTGTACTGTTGCATGAAATACTTTAAATCTTTTGTTAAACGATTCAGACCTTCTTGTATACGAAAGTGCAAATATTGGCTCAACACCACCTGAAACACCAATATAATTTTTTCCATTAATCTCATATCCTAATACTATATTTGATATTGAACCAGTAGGTGCAATTGACATGATTGCAATATTTCTTAAACCATTTTTAATTATGAGATTTTTAGTTTCATCATTTAGTGCTTCTTGATAAAATGGACACTGTTTATATCCATCTAAATTAAATATTGGAGATGGTTCTTTTTCTTTTGCAATCATGGCGGATGCTTGATATGATGCGTTTGTAATAAAGCCCATCACCTGTTCTATGCAATCAATTGCATCATCTGAATCATAAGAAAGACCAAGCTGATTCAACATATCAGCAATACCCATAACACCTAAACCTAATCTTCTTGTTTCTTTTGCAGCTAACCTTTGTTTTTCTAGTGCGTTAAGATCTTCATTCCAAGTAACAACATTATCTAAAAAACGTACAAGTAGCTGTGAAGATTCTGCAAGTTGATCCCAATTTATTCTTGCGTTATTTTGGTATCCATCAATTACAAAGCGTGACAAATTTAACGAGCCCAAATTACAAGCACCTCCATCTTCTAAAGGTACTTCAGCACATGGGTTTGTACTAACGATTGGTCGTCCAACATAATTAGATGGAGAGTAGTCAGACATCGTAGACCAGAAAATAAGTCCAGGTTCTGCTGTCTTATAGTTTCCTTCAACAAATTCATCCCAAATTGAACGCGCTTTAACTAATTGTTTAATTTCGCCCGTGTCTTCATTATTAAAATACAACATAAAGTCACCGGCTTGTCTTATTGCTAATTCATAATCATCACACGTAACTTTATAATCACCAAACTTATTTCTACAATTTACATCCTCAACTAATTTTTTGCTGATGTTTTTATTGTGTTCTGCTTTGATCCATTTTTTCATAGCTGCAAAAGATTCAAAAGTTTTAATAAGTTCATAATCGTCTACTTTTTTAGAAGGCATTTTTACAGAAAAGTGATCATATTGGTTTGCAGTTGATCCAGCTGTTTTTTTATTAAGATAGACTAAATAAGTATTAGAATCATATTTTCTTTCTTCATCAACAGAGCTCATAAATTCATCACTTACTTTAATCGAAATATTTGCAAAACGAACCTGAGTATTTTCCATTACTTGCTTTTTGATAGTATCTAATTCAAATTCATCAAAAAGACCAGACCAGTTGCATTGTTCTACAATTTGATTGGTAACCCAATTTGGTGTTTTCTTGACTTGTAAAAAATGCATAACATCAGGATGTTTTACATCAATAGTCAGCATTAATGCACCTCTTCTGCCGCTTTGCCCAATCAATCCTGTAGTTAAAGAATAAAGCTCCATAAATGAAACAGCACCAGTTGAGCTATCAGCTGCATTGTGAACTATTGCGTCTTTGGGTCTCAAACAAGAAATATCAACACCAATACCACCACCATATGAATAAGTTCGAGCACATTCAAATGCAGCTTTATATATTGAGTCTATATCATCTGTATCTATCTGTGAAACAAAGCAGTTTGCCAGTGTTTTTAGTCTATATAAATCTCCTGCTCCTGCTAAAACTCTACCGCCTGCAATGAATCTTCCATCAAATAATTCATTATAAAATCTTTCTGAAAATTCTTTTTGTTTTGATGGTGTCTCTTCAACTGTAGACAAAAAGGAGGATAATCTTTTAAAAACATCTTCGGGTTTGTCTTCAATCAAATCGTTATTTAAATCTTTTACATAATATTTTTTACTATATATACTTTTTGCTAATTCATTATCATCAAGATAATTTTCATGTGTTTTCACAGTATTATTTTCTTGAAGAGTTCCAATATAATCATAAAGTTTTTTATAAGTGGTGATGCGTTTTTTGCCAATTATTTTATTGGTTTTACCATCATGAGAGAACATAAGAGGGAAATTTTTCATAAACGACAGACGGCTCCTTCCATTTTAATTTTTATTAAATTCACAAGCTAGTGATACTAGAGAGTATTACATTAAGCTACAAAATCTTTTTACTTTTTCTCGTCGAGGACTGAATACAAAAGGTATACAAGATATAGTAAAAAGCAATAAAAATATACTGTATATAGTGTTTGCTTGCCAAACATTATTTTTGATTTTTTAATAAAAAAATGTTTTTTAGAAGAGATTTTTTGTAAAAAAATTATTAAATTAATCACGCAATTATCGCTTAAATTAAATTTAACTATAAAATTTGGAAAATCATGAAAAAAGCAAAACTAATATTAAATAATAATCAAACAATTGAGTTACCTATTATTGAAGGTACTGAAAATGAAAAAGCAGTTGATATCACCTCATTAAGAAAAGATACAGGGTACATTACCCTTGATCCAGGATATGGAAATACTGGGGCTTGTATTAGTGATATAACATTTATTGATGGAGAATCTGGTATCCTCAGATACAGAGGCTACCCAATTGAAGAGGTTGTCAAAAATACAAACTTTACTGATTTATCACACTTACTGATATATGGAGATCAAGAGAATGACGATAATTTAATTAAATTCAAGAAAAGTCTCAGAAAGCATGCTGTCATTCATGAAGATATGAAAAGATTTTTTGATGGTTTCCCACCTAATGCACATCCTATGGCAATATTATCTTCGATGGTAACAGCACTTTCATCTTATCATCAAGATGACGATATAAGTGACCAAGAGAAAATTGATATAAATATTGTTAGATTACTTGCCAAAGTAAAAACAATAGCTGCATATTCTTACAGAAAATCTCATGGCCTACCTTTTATTTATCCTGAGCCAGAGCTGGGGTACGTTGAAAACTTTTTACATATGATGTTTGCGGATTCACAAGAAGACCACCATAGTGATGACATCATAATAGAAGCTCTCAATTTATTGCTTATTTTACATGCAGATCATGAACAAAACTGTTCCACATCAACAGTTAGAATGGTTGGAAGTAGCCATGCAAATATTTATGCAACAATATCAGCAGGAATTTCAGCATTATGGGGGCCTCTACATGGGGGTGCTAATCAAGCTGTAATTGAGATGCTTAAAATGATTAATAAAGATGGTGGTAGTTATAAAAAATTTATTGATCTAGCAAAAGATAAAAATTCTTCATTCAGATTAATGGGATTTGGTCACAGAGTGTATAAAAATTATGACCCAAGAGCTAGAGTCATAAAAAAGATGACTGAAAAGGTCCTAAATAAATTAAATATTAATGATCCTTTACTGGATATTGCAAAAGAATTGGAATCAGTAGCATTAAATGATGATTATTTTATTCAAAGAGGATTATATCCTAATGTAGATTTCTATTCGGGTATTATATACAGAGCCTTGGGATTTCCTACTAATATGTTCACGGTAATGTTTGCTTTAGGGCGCTTGCCAGGTTGGATTGCTCATTGGAGAGAAATGATGTTAAACCCAAATAACAGAATTAATAGGCCTAGACAAATTTATAATGGGCTAAAGAAAAGGGACCCAAAATAATGAAAGCCTATCTTGATTTAGTTGAACATGTTCTTGATAACGGAATTATAAAAAAAAATAGAACTGGTACTGATACATTAATGTCATTTGGATATCATTACAAAATAGATTTATCAAAAGGGTTTCCATTGTTGACTACAAAAAAAGTTTTTTTCAATTCAGTAGTAAGAGAGCTTTTATGGTACTTATCTGGAGAAACTCATATAAGAAATCTACGTCAACATACCAAAATATGGGATGCCTGGACTTCCGAAGAAAAAGATTGGGAAGTTGGAAAAATGTATGGATATCAATGGGTTAATTGGGAAAAATTTACTGAAAATCCTAAGACTGGTGAAATTAGAAAAGAATATATAAATCAAGTTGACGAAGCTCTTAAATTAATTAAAAATAACCCTGATTCAAGAAGGATTATTGTGTCAGCATGGAATCCTTCAGTGCTAGATCAAATTGCACTTCCAAGCTGTCATGCCTTTTTTATTTTTAGTGTCACAAATAACAAATTAAATTGTCACCTTACTCAAAGAAGTGGGGATATTGCTTTAGGCATTCCATTTAATCTTGCATGCTATGCAACACTAACTCAAATGATGGCACAAGAAGCAAATTTAGAGCTTGGGGAATTTTCTCATTATATAAATGATGCACATATATATGTTAATCATATAGATGGCCTTAAAGAACAATTGAAACGTGAGCCACATGATTTACCTCAACTTATAATAAAAAATAAACCATTTTGGGATTTAAAATTTGAAGATTTTGAATTAAAAAATTATACTCATCATCCCGTTATAAAATTCCCTGTAGCGGTATAATGAAAATCCACCTAATTTGGGCTCAAGAGCATGATGGAGGAATAGGTAAAAATGGTCGTCTTCCTTGGCATATACCTGAAGATTTAAAAAATTTTAAAAAAATTACACTTAACTCTACCATTGTAATGGGAAGAAAAACCTGGGATTCTTTGCCCTTTAAACCACTTCCTAAACGAAAAAATATCGTTTTTTCTAGTAATAAAATTGATGGTATTGATACCTATGATAATATTGATAAATGCATCGAAACTTTAAGTAAAAATAAAATTGATGAAATTTTTGTCATTGGTGGTTCTAGTATCTATAAAGTTTTTTATGAATTTGCTACACACCTACACATTACATTAGTAAAAATAAAATCAAAAAATATAGATACTTTTTTCCCAATTGATCATAAAAAGATTGAACAAAAATTTGTGAAAGCTGAAGAAAAACAGCTTGATAAAAATGCAATCTATTCCTACTGGGTAAAAAAATAAATTAGATCAATGAATTCGTTAATAAAAAAAATAATTAATCCCTTAGAGCTAATTAAAGCTTATAAATTTCATAAAAAGCAATCAAATCATATCAAATCTTCTGAAGATTTAGAGCTTATGTTATATTCTAAAATTATTAAAAACGACATGCTTCACTATGGTTATTTTGAAGATGTCAATATAAATCCAGAATCTATTTCATTTAAAGGTCTAGAAGATGCACAAATGAAATATGTTGATTTAATATTTAATCAAATAATAGATAAAAAAAATAACTTGCTTGATGTGGGTTGTGGAATGGGTGGTTTGTCTAAAATGCTTTACGATAAAGGAATAAAAGTGCACTCATTGACACCAGATGATAATCAGAAAAATCATATTAAAATAAAATATCCTGAATTAACTGTTCATCATACTAAATTTGAAGATTTTAATGCTAATGAAAAATATGGAACTATTATTAATTCTGAATCATTGCAATATATAGATTTAAATTCTGCTTTTAATTGCGTATCAAAAATATTATCTAAAAATGGAAGGTGGATAATCACAGATTACTTTCGAATTAACAATGATGGTATTAATAAGTCAGGTCATTTACATAATGAGTTTATCAAAAGTATTGATAAAAATGGATGGAAAATTACTTATCAAAAAGACATAACATTAAATTCATTACCAACTCTTAAATATGCTATTACATTTATAAACAGATTTATTAAACCGCTAGCATTTTTTAGTAATGAAAAATTAAAACATAAACAAGGATGGCTATATTATTTAACTGGTGATTTTAAAGATAATATTTCTAAAAAATTTCAAAGAGAATTTGCTGCAATGGACCCAGATAAATTTATAAAAGAAAAAAAATACATGATTTATGTTTTGGAAAAAAAATAATAATCTGCTTTTTATATTATAGACAATGAATCAAAAACATTTTAAAAAAATAATTAATGGATATCATTCTGCTCCAATTAACAAAATTTTTAATCCAACTATGGAATTAAGTTTAGGGCGCTGTAAAATTAAAATGAAAGTATTAAAAGATTTTCATCATTCAGCTAATAGTTTACATGGATCTATATATTTTAAAATGTTGGACGATGCTGCTTGGGGGGCTGCAAACACTTATATTGAAGATGTATTTTTATTTACATATAATTTTAATCTCTACTTAACTAAACCAGTATCAAGAGGCCTGATTACATCAAAGGCAAAAGTTGTAGAAAGAAAAGATGGTAAAATTATTTCTGAATCTATACTATATGATTATAAAAATAATGAAATAGGAAGAGGCTCTGGAACATTTATGAGAAGTAAATATTTATTAAAAGATGCTATTGGATTTTTTCAAAAAAAAGAGAAATAATTTTTTTATTTTAAATCCATAATTTCTAGTACACCCTCCCCTTCGAAGCTTTCCTGATTTGGTAATTCTAACTTTACTTTACTTTTATAACGAGTATAATATGGGTCTATATTTGAAAATTGAAACAAATTAGGTAAAAGTGGAATATTATTAACATCAAATAAATATAAATTTTCAATAACTTCTTTACCTTCTATCTCTAAATAAAAATCATCTTTAGTAATAATTTTTAATTTTGAAAAAAGGGGCTCATTATTACTTTTGTAGAGATCAGTTATTAAATTTTCTTTTGCCGTAAAAATACCATTTTGTCCATAGTTCTCATAGATAATTCCAGTACTATCTGCAATAAAGATTCCAGGAATTGAATAGCCTCCTCTTGATGAAATTGTATTTAATTCATAACCAATGATTGTATATTGACCTACTGTACCTCTGAACCATAACCAATTATCAAATAATTTTTGCAACTCAATGTTACCCCAGTTATGATCATGATAACCATTACCTGAAATATTGTTTTGTTTGTTATCATAAGTTAAAGTGCCAGTTACATCACCATTTGGTACAGCTGCAAGCCATGCAAAATAATCTTCACCAGCATTTATGATGCCATCTTGTGGTCTATAGGCACTTATTTTTGACTCTAAATTTATATCTAATCCAAAACCATCAAAATCATTAGGGTCAATTTTTATTTTATAGCTATCTAAATTTCCAATAAATAAGTTATTATTATATTTCACATTACAACTATCCTTTGAAAAAAATATATCCTTAGATTTAAAAAATTTGATTTTCTTATATTCAGTACCATCAGGCTTGTTATAATTAACACCAATATAATAAATATCTTTAATTGCATTAATCTTCCAAAAATAAACTACTGCTATACTTCCATCATCTAGCTTAGTATCAAAATACCACCACTCATACTCTTTTGGTTGCCCTGTAGTTCTAAGACCATCTTCATATGGTAATACTATTTCACCTAATTGATTTGCCTGTAATTCTGGATTAAAATCAGGATAATCTTTTTTTCCTAAATATATTCTGGAGCAGCTACTTAAAAAAAATATTAATATAAATAGGGTGAGATTTAATTTATTTTTATTCATTTAATTCTTTCATATTTTTCTAATGCTCGTTGTCTTGAATATCTATATTCTATTATTGGGCGAGGATATTTTAAGTTATGCTCAATTTCCCAAGGCTCATTCAAATCTTTATCAGATAATGAATTTAATTCAGGAACATAATGTCTAATGTACTTACCGTTTGTATCAAATTTTTTACCTTGAAGTATTGGGTTAAAGATTCTAAAATATGGAGCAGCATCAGCACCAGTTCCAGCAACCCATTGCCAACTAGCTACATTAGATGCATAATCTGCATCAACCAAACAATCCCAAAACCATTTTTCTCCTAATCTCCAATCAATCAATAAATTCTTAACCAAGAATGATGCTACTACCATTCTTATTCTATTGTGAATAAATCCTGTTTGCCATAGTTCACGCATACCTGCATCTACAATAGGATATCCCGTCTGACCTTTTTTCCAAGCGTCAAAGTATTTAATTGAATTTTCCCATTCAAAATTATCAAACTTAGGCTGCATATTTTTGTATTGTAAATGCGGAAAATGGTGTAATAAATAATATGAAAACTCTCTCCAACCAAGCTCTGATTTAAAATGATCAATACTTTTGTTAGAATTTAATTTATCTAACTCATACCACATTCTATTTAATGAGATTAAACCAAATCTAATATAAGGAGAAAGTGAAGAATTTTTGTTTAAAGCAGGGAAATCACGTTCTAATTTATAATCATTTATTTTAGTCCTAATAAAATCATTGAAAATGTTTAATGCAGTTTGTTCATCTATATTCCAAATTTTTTCAAATTTACTATGCCACTGAACATTATCTAATAACTCTAATTGCTCTAAATAGGTATCATTTTTACAATCATAATAATTGATTTCTTTTGGCTTGCCAACAGGTTTTTTTGGAATATCTGATGTTAAGCATCCTTTGCGGTAAAAAGGTGTGAATACTTTATAAGGTGTATCATCACTTTTCAATATATGATAAGGCTTCCATAGTAATGTGCAATTTTTAGTGCTTAATGAAATATTTTTTAAACTACATAGATTATCTAGCTTATCAAAAAGTGTTATATCCATACTCAAAAAAGCTTCTTCACAAAAAATGTTATCAATTGAGTGAATATCTAATAATCTATCAATAATTTTTATAGTGTCACCCTTATAAAATTGTAGCTTATTATTTAATTTATTATTTAATGACTTCAAAGAGTGATGGAGCCAATATTTAGAGCTAGAACCAAGTGGCTTATCAGTATTTAATTCATCTAAAATATAAATCGGAAGTATTTTGTCATTATATTTGCAGGCCTCAAACAAAACATCATTATCATTTAATCGTAAATTATTCTTGAATAAAACTATAGATACCATTAGTTAATCTTGGTTGTTTGCATATTTGAATAATAAGGGCACTATCAAAGCCCAAGCAATTGCTAAATAAATATAAGAATAAGTAGTTAATATGGTAATTGAGCCTATACCAACTCCAGCGCTGTAAGATAGCGGTCCTCCAACTAAACCTAATAAAGATGATAATATATATTTTTCTCTAATGCTTTCAAGTGTGTACAACATAGATAATGCAAATCCAGCCCACATAGATAGTATCCATAAAGGAGATAAGCTGTATTTAGCCAAGATGCCGCCCTTATAGCTAATTAAAGATAAATTTGAAAATGACGAATCTAATATTAAACCACATAAAATAGCTATAATAATTACTTTAATATCTCTTGATCGAAAATTAACAAAGAAAAGATGAATTAATATAAAAAGTAATGTTGCAATAGGACCTAAGTAAGGCTGGTTCCATATAGAGCAAAAAGCACATAGAACCCAACAAACTTTAAAGCCAATTAAATCATAGAGTTTTATATATCTAATCATTTTTTCCTAAGATATGATAAATTTTTACTATTAAAATCAATAGGCTGAATATCAAAATCAGAAAAAAGATTTGAAGAATCACAAGTATTTCCTTCCAATAACATCGTCAATTGGTCTCTTGTGATTGGAAAAAGCTTAAATCTATCAAATAATGCTGCTACTAATTTTATAGGCATTACAGGTGCAGGTATCATGAACTTATTTTTCTTAAGGGCTGAGGCAATTGTTTTAATAATTTCTTTCCAATTAAATGATTTTGTTCCACCTAATTCGTATGTTTGCATATAATGTTTTTCATTTTGTATTGATTTAACAAAAAAGTCAGCTACATTTTCAACATGTATTGGTGACATTGAAAATTGACCTGCACTGGTAATGTTTAATCCTGCGAAAAAAAGCGGAGCAGGAATAGGTAATTTTAACATAGTATCTCTAAGTTGAGAGCAAAATTCTTGGTCGTTTTTTGGTTTTCCAAATACTAAAGAAGGTCTAAATATTGTATAATTAAGGCCTGTACTTTTTAAATATTCTTCAGCACGATATTTAGTTGATTGATATCCAGTACCTTGTTCTTTGACTCCATTAGCACTCATTAAAATAAAATGTTTAATATTATAATGAACTGCTCTATCTATGACCATTTTAGCAAATTCATAATGCAATTTCTCAAATGTTATACCCTTTGATTTAAACTGTCTTATAATACCAATATTATAAATCACTGTAGAACAATTCATCATTGTTTGATCTAAAGATGTATTGTTATATACCTCACCATTAATAATATTAATACCATCAATATCACTTATTTTTGATTCACTTCCATTTCTTATTAAGGAATAAATTTCATGTTCATGATTTTTGAGTGATTTTAGGATATATTTTCCTACAAATCCTGTACCTCCAAATACTGCTACTTTCATAATGATTTTCCTGATTGATTTTTAATTTCTGAAAAGATTGTATCTAAAATTTTATGCCTATACTTAAATATTCCTTGAATGTCATGTCTAATATAAAAGAAGTTTACTATCCTGCCAATTAATCCCATAGGTATTGCATAGGTTAAATGATCTTTGATAACAGTTCCTCCATCTTTTTCCTCAAATGTATGAGTATGGTGCCATAGAGAATATGGACCTTTAATCTGCTGATCTACAAATTTTCTTGGTTTATCATAGTATGTAATTAATGTTCTCCAATGTAACTTTATTGTATATAAAATTGTCAATGAATAATCTATCAACTGCCCATCTTTCATTTCCAATGGAGTTGGTGTAATTATATCGAACTTTAATCTTGGAGGCGTTATTAATGAAAGATTTTCTGGTTTAGAAAAAAAATTAAAAACATCATCAATTGGTAAATCTATAAATTGCTCAAATTCTAGGTTGTATGTTTTCATTATTGCTTCTCTGCTTTTAAATTGAAAAAGAGCTCAAATATGTCATTTATAAATCTATCTCCAATATCTGGAAACCAAGATATTGATTTATATTTAATCCCATACTTTGATCTATCTATTTCTATTTTTCCTGTTGCTAGCCCTATATTATTATCAAATGAAATATTTGCTACAAACTCAATTGGGTGAGTTTGATTTTTTATAGTTAAATCTCCTATTACTTTATATTTATTATCACCCTCATCTTTTACATTTATTATTATAAGATTTGCTGTGGGAAACTTGTCTGTAGAAAAAAAGTCATCATTTTTTAAATGTTTAACCAAATAACTGTTAGAACTTTCATTTTTTATATCGGTGCATACAATAGAGTTCATATCAATGATAATTTCACCACCAACTAAAAGATTATTTTCATCAAATTCGATTAAGCTGCTTTTAACATTTATAAAGCCATCATGGTAGGAGCCTGTAGATTTTGTTCCTTTCCATTTGATCAATGACCTATCAACATTAATTTCTAAACTGTTCTGACAAACCAATGATGAAATCAATAAGATTAAATATAAAATTTTCATAAAAGTTTCCTCTATTTACACGTTTTGCACGTTTT
>MDTB01103502.1_pt1 | contig 21938 bp, 22 predicted proteins | sample 811161 | NCBI WGS metagenome assembly MDTB01 (sample SAMN05326650, study PRJNA326480) | marine metagenome | isolation source: seawater | place: Mediterranean Sea | collected 2009 | reverse complement strand
ATGTGTCTGGCGGGTAACTACTGCGACAGTGATAAGAGTTCTGCCTCCCCGGGGGGGTATTTCTGCTCAGCTATACAGAAACTTTGGACAACATTTTGGACAATATTGGTGGATATTTGTACAATACCACGCTAAAACCATTGCTGCATATGGCTTAGCAGAAGGGCTAAATATAGATACGTTACCGGCCTCCGGTACCAACCCCATGATCGATCAGCAAATATTAATTGCGATAGCACAGGTTGCTATCACACTTGCTGGGTTTTCAGGGGTTGTGGCGACCTTCTCCGGTTCACTGCCCCAACAAAAACTCTTCGAGTTCCGCGAAGAGCAAACGAATAAACCGAGCAAAGCGAACATAATGATCAATTACCCGCCCCGCCTCGAGACAGTCACTGACTCACTAAGCGGATGAACGCCAGCGCGTTTAACCAGACACGGAATCCGACCTGCTGTTAAGTCAGCTCTCGACTTGCCTGAACAAATGCACTAACGGCTCGATCGAGATCGTCTCGCGTATGCCCTGCAGAAATCTGTACACGGATTCGTGCCTTTCCCTTTGGCACCACCGGGAAGAAGAAGCCGATGGCATAAATATCAAGCTCCAACAGTCTTTCCGACATTTTTTGAGCCAATACCGCATCGCCCAGCATCACGGGAATAATAGGATGATCACCCTCCGGAACAGCAAAGCCATTTTCCTGCATGCGCTGTCTGAAATAGTGCGTATTGGCCTCGAGACGATCGCGAAGTTCGGTGGATGCCTCGAGCATATCGAGTACTTTCAAAGAAGCTGCACAAATTGCTGGAGCGAGCGTATTCGAAAACAGATAAGGCCGCGATCGTTGGCGAAGCAAATCAACAATTTCCTGCCTAGCTGCCGTGAACCCTCCAGAGCCGCCGCCCAGAGCCTTACCGAACGTTCCCGTGATGATGTCAACGCGATCCATAACATCACAGTATTCGTGAACGCCTCTGCCTTTGGCGCCCACAAATCCAGTGGCGTGACAGTCGTCGTGGTGAACCATAGCATCGTATTGATCGGCTATATCGCAAATCTTATCAAGCTGTGCAATGGTGCCATCCATCGAAAAAACACCATCGGTAGTGATCAATATTCGACGTGCCCCAGCCTCTCGCGCAGCCTTAAGCTGAGTCTCAAGATCACCCATGTCGTTATTCTTGTAACGATAGCGACTAGCCTTACAGAGCCGAACCCCATCGATGATCGAGGCGTGATTCAACTCATCGGAGATCACAGCATCTTCCGGACCCAGAATAGTTTCAAACAGGCCCGTGTTGGCATCGAAGCAAGCTGCATAGAGGATGGTATCTTCCGTACCAAGAAACTGGCTAACGCGTTGCTCTAGTGTCTTATGAATACCCTGCGTGCCACAGATGAATCTCACCGATGCCGCGCCGAAGCCCCACTTGGAAAGACTGTCGCTGGCAGCCTGCATGACCTCCTGGTTATTCGCGAGACCCAAATAGTTGTTCGCGCACATATTCACGACATTCGAGCCATCCTCGAGTGTAATGCCGTTTTTCTGATCCGATGCAATCACTCGTTCGGTCTTCCACAAGCCTGCTGATCGAATTTCCTCAATTTCAGTTGCAAAGCTCGCCCTTGCTGATTGGTAACTCATATCAATCTTTCCAGTTGAGAATTATTTTCCCGGATTGTCCCGAGCGCATAATGTCGAAGCCCTCTTGGAACTCGGTATAGTGCAATCGATGCGTGATAATCCGCTCAACAGGCAGACCGCTCTGCACCATCATTACCATCTTGTACCAAGTCTCATACATCTCTCGCCCATAGATGCCCTTGATATTCAGGCCTTTGAAGACCACATCGGTCCAGGCAATGCCGGTATCGTCTGGCATCAGTCCGAGCATGGCGATATTGCCGCCGTTGATCATCTTGTCGAGTACATCGCGAAACGCCATAGGCGACCCGGACATTTCGAGGCAGACATCAAAGCCCTCGAGTATTCCCAAGCTTTCCATAAAGCTTCGGGTGATTTGCTGCTTCGCGACATTAATCGGCTGTACCTTGGGTACGATGCGCTTCGCTAAGTCGAGACGATACTCGTTAACGTCAGTGAGAATCACATTGCGAGCACCGCAGTGGCCGGCCACCATAGCGGCCATGATTCCGATGGGGCCGGCGCCGGTGATGATGACGTCTTCACCCACCATATTAAACGACAACGCAGTGTGCACAGCATTACCGAAGGGATCAAAGATACTGAGTAGGTCGCTTGGAATATAAACATTAGGCCGAAATACATTGGTAGCCGGGATGGCCACATACTCCGCGAATGCCCCATCACGATTAACGCCAACACCCAATGTATTGGGGCATAAATGCAAGCGGCCTGCGAGGCAATTACGACAGCGACCACACACCACGTGACCCTCACCCGACACAATATCACCGATCTGTAGCCCCGTTACATTGCTGCCAAGTTCAACGATTTCACCCGCGAATTCATGACCGCTTGTCATTGGGACGGGGATCATTTTCTGCGCCCAATCATCCCAGTTATAAATATGAACATCGGTGCCACAGATTGCGGTTTTGTGGACTTTAATCAGGACATCGTTTCCTGAAATTTCGGGAATGGGCACATCCTCTAACCAGAGCCCTTCCTCCGCTCTCTTTTTCACCAAGGCTTTCATGATGGAGACACTCTTCGACACTCAACATCAATTGTTCGCTAGTTGGACAAAGTCGGATGACAAGCATCGAGCGATCCAAACAGCTTTTGCTCTACAAACAGCTTGAAGTGATCAATGCGGCAAGCGGAACCTCGCCATCGGGCTAACCCCGCTGGGCCTTCATAAGGAAAGAAAGGTTAGGAAGCGATAACCCGAAAGCTATGCTCGTTTCGGGTGGGTGACAAATGCTCTGCAACTAATTCAACTGATGTTTTTTCAACAATTACCTTAAGACAAACAACCGCTTCGGACTCTTCGACAGCCACCTCGCCATTCGCCGGTTCTGGCGCCATCAGCGTCCAACCAATACCGGTATCGTGCACACTGAAACAAACCTCGATAACGCTGCTATCACGCTCCTCTGCCCACACTCGCACCTCGATGAAACCGGCCTCTGTGGTCTCTCCGGAGGCGATAATCGCGCCTACCAAAGCGGCCGCAAACCAATACCCTGAGCAGGGAATTTCTTCAGGAAGTTCGTGATCAATCAAGAGGCGCACGTCGACATCCGAATCTGTCGTTGCCGCCTTTAGCGTTCGGTCTGCAATTAGCGCAATACGATCTCTGCTGAACATTTCCCAGTTAGGGATATTCAACGCTTCGACGTTTCTGTCTTCAGAGAGATAAAGTTTATCGAGGTTTAACCAGGTCTCGGCAAAATCCTGAGCAGCAAGACGATAGTATCGACCTTCAGCACCGTCTGGATCACGCTCATACATGCTCCACGCAAACTCCACCATACCATTCAATCGTGTCGTCATCGTCTCGAAAACAGAGACCGAGAGAGCATAACTATCATCGAGTGACTGCTGCGTCGCACGCAGTTGCTCATTCAAGGCCTGTCGCCGATTCTGAGAAAACAGGATGCCAAAGAACAGAAGAAACGCAGCGAGAATAGGCAGAGTGATGAACCAGCGGCTTGGCAGCGCATCTGCGACTTCTTGCAGCGAGCGATAGGTAGGCGTCGGCAAGTAATCCGACACAACGCGAATATCCCCATCCGCTGTCGTGTTGGCTGTTTGATAGCCTTTAAAACCCGCATCGATTGGATGGTCGCAGCCACGCGGGCCAACCCTGACCTCATAGACAAACATGCAGCGATCAGTGCCCGGCTGGTAGGTCTTCACTAAAATCTGCGTGGCGCCATCCAACATACCACTGCCGACATAATCGATTGATCGATGCATCGCCGACAGGCCTGCACTAATGACCAGAAACCAGCCAGAGTCTTCCATGGTGCCTGGCGTCAGCATAAGTCGTCGTAACACGACGGGCTGAGATTCATCGATAGCCAAGATGGGATCTGCATTAAACATGGAAATATAGTTTGATGAAGCAAACGGTTTCATTGCGCTAGCATCAAAATTGAGCAGCGCCGGGTGACTACTGATGTCCACTCCCTCGACAAGGGTATCGCTGGGATAGACTCGACGTACAATTCTGGCGGCTGGCTGGTCCAATGGCATTTCTATCAGCAACACCCGAAAGAACTGATATCGAGGATCATTCAGATGCAAGTTCAGAGGCTCAAAAGCGGCTTCCAGTAGTGTTAAGTCACTCCCGATATTAGCCGCGAAATCAATCGATGCAGCGCTGGTCAGTGACTCAGCCACAAACTCCCGGACATCGCTTGTTAAGATATTTCTCATGCCCTCTCGGCGCATGGCATCCCGCTTAAAGTTGCGCTCGAAGGTCGCATTGGCCCGATCAGCAACACGATCTAATTCCGTGACGATATTCAAAATCCCCAGGAAAAGAACCAAACTAGGAAGCAAGTACAGCAATGGAAACCGCTTAGACATTTAACCCCAGCTCAAATTACGGGCATCTTTGAAATAACAGCAGCAGAAGCAGGCGTCATAGTATCAGTAAACATTCTGCTCCTAACGACTTATTCCCAACCTCTCAAACAGCACTGAATGAACAATCACAACAGCGCGCGCATCGATTTGACCCCGTGGAGCACAACGCTGATCAGATAACGTTAATACGCAAGAGGCTTGCAAGCGATCCAAGCGAGGGAGTTAACGCCAGGGACGCCACCACGCGCGACCCGAGAACCACCGGTTGAGTAAGCCCACGCTTAACCAAACGAGGAGAATCAGATGGGTATCTGAGATCAAATCTAGCGCCCAAGCTTGTTGTTCGGCCTGACTAGAAAATCCAGCGTTCCCGATATCTATCCACTTGAGATTTTCAAGTTTCCAGAGCGCAACCGGTATAAACTTTAATACGCAGGCCATCAGCAATACGAAATTGAGCCAAGCGATCAATAGCCCGACCCGGTTCCTTAATGCATCTGAACTCATCAACGTTGACCTCAAGTTGTTTGTTGAGAATGAATGTGCCCGCGACTGACTTTGATATTGGTCTGTCACCGTCTGACTACGATACGCCAGATAACCACGTGAAACATTCCCTCAATAAACTTGTCGACAACGACTAATATCGCGGTTTTACTCAAGCGACTGAACTAAGCCCATCGATCCCGAGATAATAAAATCATGATTCCTAGCCCCGACGTCATCCTCAAACGATTTGAGCAGCCCGATGAAATCCGTGAATTCGACAGAGGGAAGTTTGAAATCATTCACCTGGGCGGAATGACGATTGGCAGGGCGACTTACCAACCTGGATGGCGGTGGTCAAGCGACATCGGTGCCGCGCAGGGCGAGGCGTTCTGCCGGGTAGAACACCTTGGGCTGGTAATATCGGGTTGCGCAACTGCGGCTGTCGAAGGTGAAGCGCCGATTGAAATGCGCGCTGGAGACCTTTTTTACGTCTCTTCAACACCCCATGACAGCTGGGTAGTCGGCGAGGAGCCCTACGTCTCCCTACATTTTTTGGGCGCCGACCACTACGCGGCGGATCATTGAGCGATAATCATTTCATCTGGACTATCTAGATTAGCATTACAGCCACTTAAGAATCCCGCAGGTACATTCCATGAACACCAAAGATCTACTGCATATTACCGTCGCATACCTAATTACCCTCGCGGCTGCGGGAATCCTTCTGTATGTGCTTGACGGCTCTCTAGTGTGGGACGTGTTGTGGGCTCACTTGCTGGCCACAGTGGTCATTTTCTTATTTAGCAGAGGTTATAAAAACTCCAGCTTCTACGACGCGTATTGGAGCGTTATCCCGCCACTCATTGCACTGTATTGGGCTATGGCCTCACCTGCTAACGACGTCGATCTGACCCGACGTTGGTTGGTTGTTGTTGTGGTGTGGCTGTGGGGTGTCCGCTTGACTACCAATTGGGCAAAATTCTGGCCGGGCCTTCATCACGAGGACTGGCGCTATGGTCCCATTAAACAGGGTGCTGGACGCCTTGATATCTTGGCTGATTTTTCAGCGATTCATCTATTTCCTACAGCAATCGTATTTCTCGCTTGCCTACCAATCTATGCGGCAGTTGCGATGCCCGCACGCGAAGTCAACGCGCTGGATTGGCTGGCGGCACTACTCACTCTGCTCGCTGTCCTCATTTCCCTCGTCTCGGATATTCAGCTCCATCGCTTCCTTAAAACTTGTCAAGAAGGGGAAATCATGGCGCAGGGTCTATGGCGTTATTCCCGCCATCCCAACTATTTTGGAGAATGGTTGTTCTGGTTCGGCCTCATGCTGTTCGGATTGGCAGCTCGACCTGAAAGCTGGTTGTGGATCACACCGGGAGCCATCGCCATGTTGATCATGTTTCTTGCGGCGAGCATACCCATGATCGATAAGCGCAGCCTTGAACGCAGACCCAACTATGGGGACCACATGAAAGCTGTATCGGGGTTTCTACCGCTCCCTCCGCGCAACTAGTTCAGCACCTCAATCCACCCCGCGATAAATGATGCGCCTAACGACCAACGGCAACAGTAAGCGGTCGACCAAGCGGCGTGTGAGCCGCTGGATCCCACCAGACTGGCCGTGAATGCGAAGACCATCGTCTTGGGGACCGACGACTGAGCCCCAGCGATGGCTCGGTGGTCTGAACATACGATTGGGCTCCTTGCCCTTGGCACATCGTCCGAGATTATGGACTAGCACTCGATACGCCCAATTGCGTGCTGAGCTGCGTAGCGGATCCGTGGCAGCCACGTCACCGATGGCAAATAAGTTGTTTTGTCCGGAGACTTGAAGCGTAAGATCTGTCACTACGAAGCCCTGCTCGTCGAGTAACTCATCGGGTAAAAAGTCCGAATGAGGCCGCATTCGCCCGATAGCCCAGACAATGGCATCAGACTCCACCACGGCACCATCTCCAAAGGTCAGCTGCCCCGATCCTAATTGATCGATTTGATGGTCAGCCAACAGGGCTCGCCGATTAGGGTGCACTTTGACGCCTGCCTGCTCGAGGGCATGCGCATAGTAATCCTGGGTCAGGGCGTGATAGCCGCGGAGCAACTTCTGACCTGAAAAATGCAGAGCAACGGTTGACTCGGGAAATTGACGTGCTGTGTTTAATGCCACACTGACAGCACTTGGGCCACCGCCTACAACATCGATTTTTCTTGCGTTTCGCAAGCGCTCGGCATTGGTCTCGATACCCGCCTCTATTTCATCGTCACTGCTGATTCGGTCGTTTCGCCAAAAGCCATTGCTAGCACCTGATGCAATTAAGAGGTAATCATAAGGAACACTCGACGCCTCGCCAGAAGCCAACTGAACTTCGACATGCTGGCTGACAATATCGATGGACTCGGCGCGGCCATGGACTAGCCGAACTCCCTGCAAACGACGATAGCGCTGTAAGGAAATCTTGTAGTGCTTCCGCCACCATGCAGGGTTGGTTAATCGCATTCCCAACTCCTGACCACTAACAAGGCTAGTCTTGGTGGTGATGGCTGTAACATCGAATTGGCGCGATAAGCGCACAGCACAGAGAACGCCAGTATCGCCCATCCCAATAATGACTAATTTCTGTTTTGCCTGTGGCATTGCCTGTCCTTGTATAGAGCTGGCAGCGAAAGAGCGGCTCTTCTCAACCATTCAATATCTACGCTCGACGGGAAGCGCTTCCGACGTCCGCCTCAAAAGTCTTGCCTCTATACGCATCTCAACTACTTTGAGATGGATGCCTATCTGGCGTTGGGAGCAACCAAAAGCGATAGAGCCGCCGCCTCGCGATCGATCGTGTATCCTGCAATAAAGCATCTGGGGCGAAACAATGAATACCATCGCGGAATCTATCGAATCGATCATGGCGCCAATCTCCGCAGCGCTCTCAAGTTTTGTATTTTTCGCTGTGCCCATTGGGGGGCAACAAGTACCGCTGATCGTCATGTGGCTCGCAGTGGGCGCGCTCTTCTTCACCTTTTATTTTAGGTTCATTAACGTCCGAGGGTTTTGGCTCGCGATTCGCCACATCCGAGGGGATTTCAAGGATGACGGCGCTGAGGGTCAGATCAGTCACTTTCAGGCGCTTTCGACCGCAGTATCCGGGACTGTGGGGGTCGGTAATATTGGTGGAGTTGCTGTAGCAATTACCATTGGTGGTGCGGGCGCCGCATTCTGGATCTTTCTGGCCGGCATTCTGTCGATGTCCACCAAACTCATCGAGTGCACGCTTGGTGTTAAATACCGACGAGTGAATCCTGACGGGAGTGTGTCGGGTGGACCAATGTTTTACCTCGATGCCTACTTCAACGAGCGAGACAAACCAAGAATAGGACGCATTTTGGGTGCTAGCTACGCGGTTGCGCTAGTGATCGGCTGTTTGGGTATCGGCAATATGTTTCAGTCAAACCAAGCCTTTGCTCAAATGCTAACTATTACAGGCGGTGAGTCGAGCGTGCTTGCTGACCACGGTTTGCTATTTGGGCTCGCCTTGGCTGGTACCGTGGCATTCGTAATCATTGGTGGCATTCAATCAATTGCAAGAGCTGCCGCAGTCCTAGTTCCGTTCATGGCCGCCATCTACATCATTGGCTGTTTGATTGTGATCAGTATGAGCTGGCAGCACATACCCTCGGCTATTACCACCGCGGCGCAATCTGCCTTTGGTTTGGATGCCATGGGAGGAGGTGCGCTTGGAGCCATGATTATTGGATTCCAGCGCGCTTTGTTTTCAAATGAAGCGGGACTGGGCTCAGCATCGATCGCGCATTCTGCTGTTAAAACCAAGGACCCCGCCTCAGAGGGACTAGTCGCATTGCTAGAACCATTTATAGATACCGTTGTGGTGTGTTCCTTGAGTTCACTCGTCATTCTCACAACAGCGGTACCCAATGGACTCATGGGTGGTGAGCTAGCAGGCATCGAGCTCACCTCCGCGGCCTTTGCATTCCACTTGCCTTGGTCACCCTATCTGATCGCGGTTGCAGCCATTCTCTTCGCCTTCTCGAGTGCTCTGGCATGGTCTTATTACGGGCTAACCGCCTGGCATTACTTGGTGGGTGTAGGAAAAAAACGCACCATCATATTCCAGACGGTATTCTGTGCGTTTCTGGTGCTTGGGTGTATTTTGGAACTCAAGGCAGTTCTCGACTTCTCAGACGCCATGGTCTTCCTGATTTCGGTTCCCAACCTGATCGCACTGTATCTGTTTGCGCCGTCTGTGAAACGTGAAGTCGAGAGCTATATGCGCTCGATTCAGGGCTAATCAGTAGGGGGCAAAGCCCTCACTGACAACCCGGTGTAGCGCGCGCGGCGCAGGTAAAAAGTCATTCACCGGCTTATGCTGCGTGCTTCGGTTATCCCACATCACGATGCTGTTTTGTTGCCAGTGAACACGACAGGTGAACTCAGGCAAGACAACGTGCTGATACAGGAATCGTAAAATTGAGTCGGATTCGAGTTGCGACACACCCTCGATATGCGAAGTAAACAACGCGTTCACAAAAATCGCTTTCTTGCCGGTTTCCGGATGAGTCTGAATCACTCGATGCCGAATAGGCGGATTGTGGTGGAGCGCATCCTTAAGGCGCTCGCGCCCACCGGGCTCAGACAGACTCTCCTTGAACCCTTGAGCGAAGTCATGGGCCGCGTATAGCGGCTCCAAATAGGCTTTCATGCGTGCAGATAGGCCGTCATAGGCCGACGTCATACTGGCAAACAGCGTATCACCGCCAACCGGAGGAATCGTGACCCCCTTTAACACGGTCACTGAGGGCGGATGCTCACGAAACGTCATATCCGAGTGCCATACCTCGATTTTAGAAGGCTTCTCTTCGGTGCTTTCGAGGAGCATCACCTCGGGCAAGCCGTCAACTGTGCCGTAGGCTGGATGCGTCTGAAGCGGACCGAATATCGACGCGAGGTCACGCTGCTGAGCAGGGGTAACGGTTTGATCACGAAAGCACAAAACCTCATGCTGATTGAGCAAATCTCTGATGTTTTGCTCGGCACCAGAACTCACCGCTGCCATCACATCAAAATCTGTTATCTCAGCGCCCAATGCTCCTGATAACCCAGTGACCTTCATAACTACTCCCCTCCTGTAGTAGAGCGGAAAATACCAGAAGCCATCCTAGCCACCCAGCCTGCGATTTCGGCGATATGGACTATGAGCGGAGCGGTCAGACGAGATCGATTGCGTAGGGCTTCAAGGTGCTAAGTGGTATCAACTGAAGCGTCACGATATTGGTAGCCTTTAGATAAACTTTGGGCGCTTTGCTGGCAGCGTGGGCTTGCTCCCAACGCATCGCACACAAGCACCAACGATCCCCCTCTTTGAGACCCGGAAACTGAAACTCTGGACGGGGAGTTATGAGGTCGTTGCCTGCGGCCCGAGAATACTCTAAAAACTCGGAAGTCATTTGAGCACACACCGTATGAGTACCAACATCATGAGGTCCAGTGCGACACGAACCATCACGAAAGTAACCGGTCATTGGATCCACACAGCAGGTCTCGATTGGGTCGCCAAAGACATTTCGCTGCCCCTCAGGTAGTCGCTCTGCTTTCATTAAGTTTCCTCTCCTGTCGGCACCAAGCCGACTGCCCGCAAAGGACCGCCGCTGCCGCCTCGAATTTTCGTTGGCAACGCGATTAGATACGCACCGGTAGCCGGTAACGCATTCAGATTCGCCAGATTCTCTAGTCCAATCACATTATCCTCAAATAATAACTGGTGCACGATAAAGTCCTTGGATTGACCGAAATCGATGCTCGGCGTACCCAGGACTGCGCCGACAATGCGACGCTCCTCCATCAAGAACGTCGCTGTTTCAGCTGAGAAGCCAGGAAAGTGAAGTGCTGCCACTCCCTCGGCACCTAGCTTTGCGGTACCCATGTAGCGCTCTCGATCGGGCCAATATTGAGAAAAACCTGTATTCATCAATACTGTAGCCCCCTCTGGAACACGCCTTCGATCACGTGGTTGTCTGGTGCGAAACCTTCAGTCAATTCATTACATCGGGCAGCTTAACTCAGGATACTTGAAGGACGGCCGCTGTCATGTCGTCGAACTGAGCCGTGCTCCCAACAAAATCATCGATGGAGTCAAAGACGTTATCAAGTGTTGCCCGCGCAGACAAACCCTCTGAGCGTTTGAGCGCGGCGATTAATCGCACCTCTCCGAACTGCTCGTCGCGAGCATTGATCGCCTCGTTGATACCGTCTGTGAAAAAAAATAGCGTATCGCCCTTCACCAGCTGGTAACTCGACTCCTGAAATTCCACATCAGGTAGGATTCCCAGGGCTACACCTTGGGCACAGCGAAGAGCAGCTACCGGCTCTCCCTCACGCCGCAAAAATGGCTCCAAGTGCCCGGCGCTAGCCAAAACGATAGTTCGTCTTCTGAGATCGAACACGGCGTAGTTCAATGTCACGAACAACAATATTGGATTTCGCGCAAACAGCTCCCGATTGGCGCGAGCCAGACACTTCGCTGGCGACAACTCGGTAGCGGCTGCCTCGCGTACCGCGTTCCGAGCCATGGTGGCAAAGAAGGCTGCTGCGACACCCTTGCCGCTGACATCTGCCATCACAATGCCGAGTCGATCATTTGACAGCGGAAAGCAGTCATAGAAATCACCACCCACCTGCAAAGCCGGAATCATTCTCGCGCCTCCGCTGAGGTAAGCGTTTTCGAGCGGGAACTGAACCGGCAGCGCTGCTGGCTGCAGCGAATTGGCAAAGTCGAGTTGCTCGTTGATACGTTCCTGACTGACCTCCAAGAGCGCGTTTTTACTCTCAAGCTCTTGGGTTCTGGACTTGACTAAGCCATCAAGAATCTGCTCCCTCGCCTCTACCCTGCCTGCCATATCACGAAACGCCGACGCCAGACGATCGAGCTCGCTATTGGTTTTAGCATTGCTGTGTAGCTTCGCGGCCTGACGATAATCGCCGCGCTGCACAGCAGACGCCGCTTTGGTGAGTTGCTAAATCGGCTCAGCGACCCTTCGAGAGACAAGGTAGCCCGTTCCCAAAGCCAACATCACACCACCAGTAAACAACAGCAGCGAGACGCGAACAATTCGTGCGAAAAGCGGCGCGTCCAGACCCGATCTCGATAGAGCAACGAAAAAGCCACCAGACACTGTCTTGCCATTCATCAATAGTGGGGCAGCCACGTTTATCGAGTTAGGTCTTATGTCGGTAACAGGGCTACCGATATCGAACATTCGCGCAAGTAACTCACGCTCAATTGCCGTAAACCCAGACAAGCCCGCGCCCGCTCTGTTATCGCCGCGAAGTGGCATGAGTTCACTGTCCACCAAAAAGAGTGCTTCGATAGACTCCTGAGCAACTAAGGCGCTAATTAAATCAGCGACCCCCACCGCCTCACGAAGTTGGTTGATATCAGAGGCATCCCTACCGACCTGAACGATGCGGGGCCTGTCGACCCCGGTCACACCCACATATTTGAACCAGTTGTCATCAATTTCTCGCTGCTGTGTCTGCTGTATCACTGGCGATTCGCGACCCTGCAACAGCGGGTAAAACTCAGAGGCTTGCGGTTGTTCGGTGGCGTCGGGACTGAATCGAAAATCAACCCCATCGACCGTCGTCAGATAAGTAAAGCCAGACTCATCGGTCACCCAGACTTCGTCCACATCGCTGCGAGTAACCAGTTCCTTCAATCGCTCTCGAAGTTCCGCCGAGTTGCTCTGATTAGACTCGGCCATGGCGACCCACTCAGCCACGGCATTGGCGGTGTTCGCCATATTTTGGCCAATAATAAATTCAACCTGATCAGGAATTTCACCATCGCGCTGAATTGCGCGATCGATAACGTCGCTGATCAAACCCACATCACTCACCGACTGCTCAAGCACGGACTGCCGGGCGAGAAGCCCCATCACCACCACTACCGCAAGCACCACAAGGGATAGCAATGCAGTGAAAGCAAGAAAAACGCGAAGCGGTAAATCAAATTTAGGCATAACTTTATTGGCTATTCATTCTGTATCCCCTTTGAGAAGTATCGCACAGCAAAAAAAGATTACGCACTGACTAGCGTCAGAGGGCATTTGAAAACACAATGTTGATTAAACGGAGGGAATACCATGCTGTCACTGCACCAAGAGTTACTGCTACTAGCCATTAATGACCAGGGTGACATCGAATTCACCGCGGGCACGTCCACCTTCCGCTTGGCCTTTGTTGGCGCCTGCATCGTCACCCTGACTCAGAGCAATCATTTAGAGTGCGATCTCGATGAGGTCAGAGTCATCAATCACAGCGCTCCTCTCGATCCCACCCTGGCTCTGGTGCTGGCAAAGATCAGCGAGCCGTCGACACCTCAGCGCCTCCGATATTGGCTGTCAGAATTGCAAGAGGACTTTCAGGAGTTGATCAAACTCGCACTGCAATCGCTCTGCGAACAAGGTGTTTTGACCATGGAAGAAAGTCGATTTCTCTGGATGCTGTCGTCCCGGAAGTATCCAATCGCCGATGGCAAAGAAAAAAAAGAGGCAAAGCTTCGTATTCTCGCTGTTCTTCTCGGCGAAGACATTCCCGGTGCGGAAGATTCAGTGCTTATTGGTTTGGCAAGGGTTGGCGGCCTACTAGAGGCATTCCTAACGACCTCAGAGATTGCAAGCCTTGAGACTCGTATCGAACAAGTAAGCAATCTTGACCTGACCGCTGGCCTCGTCGAAAAAGCGATCCAAGAAGAGCAAGAAGCGATTGCACGCGCCATGCTCGCCAGCCCCTACCCCGTATAGATAACAAAGAGGTGTCTATGGAAATCATCACAAGAACTGAAGGTCGATTTATTATCGTAGAGCCTTGCGGACGCTTGGGCTTCGACGAAGCCTCCGCCACACAGCTTGACTTTGAGCAAGCGGTTGAAAGAGCAGAGGCTGGCGTCGTGGTCGATTGTGCCTCCCTCAGCTACGTCTCATCAGCGGGCTTGCGAGCCTTTCTAGTAGCGGCGAAAGCAGCCGAGACCAAAGGTGTGAGCTTCAGCGCCTGCTCACTCGGTAGCGACGTGGCATCCGTGTTCACAATCAGCGGATTTGACCGGATCGTGCCGATATTCGACTCGATCAGTGAGGCAACGGCAGCTTAAGCGAGCCCCGTGACAGAGTCATTTGAACTGCTTGCCGAGACAAATCGGCTAGGATTCCTGCAAGAGAAACTCCAGAGCTGGTGGTGCGAGCAGGAGCTCCCCGAGGCCCAAAAGTTTCCGTTCGAGCTGGTGTTAGAGGAGTTATTTGTCAACGTTGCCACCCACGGCAACCAACAGTTGGGGGGGATATGCACGCTTACTATTAGTTTCGGCTGCGAGAGAATCGATAGCAACTGCAGAGTCAGCCTAGCACTAGAGGACAACGCGCCACCGTTTAACCCATTAGATGCTGAGATCGATCTCTCGGGAGACCGGCCGGCCGAAAAACCGATTGGGGGGTTAGGTATCCATCTCACGAAAACCCTGATGGATAATATCGACTACGCATTCCTTAATGGATGCAACCAAATCACGGTGTCCAAAGTGCTGTGGCGAGAGGAAATACCGCAGGCAGTGCTAGGCGACTGATTGCCAAGCAAGCCTAAGCCCCACCAAAAAAATCAATACTGCTGTCGCCCGTTTGACCTGCCGTTGATCGATTCCCTCGATCACGACCCGTGCGCCAACCATCCCGCCTATCATGACGGCTAACAGGAGCAATACATTGGTGCTCATTGCATCAAGCCACGCGTCAGCCCCGACCTTCACGATCTGACCTAACAAGCCAGCGCTCGAGTTCACCAAAATAAATAAGCTACAAATGGCCGCGATGGTCTTGGCTGACGACCAGCGCAGGTAGTGCAGGATGGGCGCAAGAAAGATGCCGCCGCCGATACCTACCATGCCTGATAACAAACCGAGAAACCCACCAATGCCAAGGGCCAGTGGCCACTGTGAATGTCTTAAACCCTCAATATTTTCTGTCCGTGTATCAACGAGCATAAGGACTGCCGATATCAACAAGCTGACAGCCAACAGTAGAAAGAACACCTGATCTGTCAGCCGTACTGTCCCGCCGATAAAAGCCATGGGGACCGAGGCAAGAAAGAAAGGAGCGGCGATCCTCCAATCAACGCCGCGCCGCACGAGTGCCATAAAGCATCCAATCGCGACGACTATTAAGTTGCAAGACAATGCAACGATCGGGATATAGGCAACAGGCTGATCGCTGACCGCGAGCAGTGCTATGTAAGTCGATCCACCGCCAAACCCCACCGACGAATAGATCAAAGCAACCAACAAAAAGCCAAGCGCTATGATCATGCTGCATGACACCTCGAAAATAACGTGTCCACACTATCGATAGTCAATGCATGAAGCTAGCCACCAACCTCTCAACTAGGACTCGTCTAGTATAGTTTCAGCGATTGCTGAGCCAAACCGATTCATAGGGACCCAATTCGATCACCGAGCTCTCATCACTGATGACATCGCCACTGAGCAAGTCATACCAATGATCAGTCCCCACCAGATTCAGGCGATTGGAGTCTATCTGCTGCGGGATGTTGGATACATTGTGCAAGCAGAATATGCTCTGACGCCGATCCATACTCTGACGCCAAAAACCAAAAACCTCGCGTTGCAAATGCAGCGTGTACTGGGTCGCATTCGGGTGAAATGCGGACTGTTTCGATCGAGTCTCAATCATCGTTTTCAGCGCCTCGAGTACCTGCCGATGCGAACTCTGCTCGCCACCAAGCGCTGCTTCAAGCTCGTCCAGTGACCACTGATGTCGATTGATTGCGCGGTTATGACCGGTATTATCGACCCGGTTGAGATCGTTGGGAGTCCCCAAAAAACTGTGGATATAGATCGCGGGCACCCCCTCAAGGCCGAGCATAATGAGGTGAGCCAGAAGAAAGCGCTCAAGCCCAAAGCCATCCACGCCCGAATGTTCGGTCCCACTCAGAGCATCAATGAGTGACACGTTGATTTCATAAACAGATTCGACGCCGTCAGCATCGCGCTTCCACGACAACAGTGCACCAAATGATTGCAAAGTATCGATCATTCGATCCTTTTCCTGGTCTGACAGAATGCCCTCAATGGGTCGCAGACCGATACCATCGTGGGAGGCAAGAAAATTGAAATAGGTCGTACCATGGAATGCCGGCGGCATGCTCATCAGCCACCTCGACAGCCGCGAACTATGGCCACTGATAAGGGTATGCACCAGCAGAGGGGGCAACGCAAAATTGTAGATGGCATGCGCCTCGTTGCCCTGCCCAAAGTAGGCGAGGTTCTCGATATTCGGGACATTGGTCTCTGTAATCACCACGGCATCAGGGGCGGCATGTTCGATAAGCAACCGCAGTACCGCCACTAATTCATGTGCTTCAGGCAGGTTGATACAACTTGTACCAGAGCGCTTCCAAACAAACGCCACAGCATCGAGGCGAAAAATCCGCACCCCGCGATCAAGATAGAGCCTTATGACTCGACAAAACTCGACCAACACCTCGGGATTTCGAAAATTGAAGTCAACTTGATCGGCGCTAAAAGTACACCAAACATCTTTGTCACCATCAGGGGTAATAACCGTTTGCAGTAACCGCGAAGTCCTCGGTCTCACAACATTCGATGTGTCAAAGGAGTCATCAACGACAAAAAAATAACTGCTACCGGGGGATCTACCCGCGCGAAAGTTTTCAAACCAGATCGAGCGACTCGAGCAATGATTTAAGACCAAATCCGCCATTAATTTGTAGCGTGCTGCCAACAGCTCGATGTCTTCCCAGGTCCCGAGCGCCTGATTGACACTCGAGTAATCCATCACCGCAAAACCATCGTCGGAGGTCCATGGAAAAAAGGGCAGGATGTGAAGCCAGGTAATCGCGTCACCAATCCATTTGTCGAGAAAACGGCTAAGCACCAATAGCGGCGCCTCTTTGCCACTAACGATAGTGTCACCGTAAGTGATCAGAGCGATATCACGCTCTGACCAGAGGTTGTTGTAATCTCCCTGCCGGGTAGCGCTCTCGCTCAAGCACATCGAGTCAAGCAATTGTGCGGCAACACGACCGACGTCGACATCAGGCACCGTGCTGTAGATGCTGGAGAGGTAAGTATGCAGTTGCCGACTCAGAGACACCTCAGTCGAGCTCCGCTACAAAATCGGTATGATCCTCCTCAACTGCCGATTTCAAACGCTCAAAAATATCGGGCATGGCGCTTACTACTCGGGCCCAGGTCGGCATAAACGGTGCATCCATCGGGCGCTCGAGATATTGCCGACCGGCTTCCATCACATTGGTGGCGAAGAGTTCAACCGCCTGTTCCTCTAGGTGGGTGTCGAAGGCCAAACCATTCATGATGGCATCGCGTCGATAGCTTTCTACATAGTCGAGGGCGATCCGATAGTAGGTAGCCTTCAGTGTCCGGAAAGTCTCCTGATTAAATACGACTCCCTGAATAGCGAGCTTTCTAATCAGCGACCTAGTGATATCAAGCGACATTCTCGAAAGGCCTCGACTAGCGTCCTCGATCGATAATTCCTGATGTTTGTGATCATAAAAGTCAGCGACCTCGACCTGACATATTCGATTCGTACTGTTGTTGCGGTACATCTCGGCGGCAACACCCATTTCGAGCCCCCAGTCGCTGGGCACTCGCATATCGGTCAAGAGGTCGCGGCGAAAGGCGAACTCGCCAGCGAGCAAATAGCGGAAGCTCTCGAGATAGGACAGGAACTCGTTGTCGCCCACGACGCGTTTGGTTGCGTGAATCAAGGGTCCAACGAGCAACCGGCAGGCGCGACCGTTGAGACGTTGATCTGCCACGCGCGCATAATAGCCCTTGCAGAATTCAAAACTGAACAAGGGATGAGCCACTGGGTAAATCAGTCTCGCTAGAAGGCTGCGATCATAGGTGGTGATATCGCAATCGTGCAGAGCAATCGCATCCGCCTTTTCCGTCGCCAACACATACCCCATGCAATACCAAACATTCCGACCTTTTCCAAATTCGGTGGGCGCGAGACCTAGCTTCGCCAGATCAGAGTCGATCTCGCGCAGCCGCGGACCATCGTGCCAGAGCACTCGATGATTTTGAGGCAGACATCGAAAAAACTTCACGGCCTTGGCGTACTCAGCTCGATCAGCTCGATCGAGACCAATCACTATCTGCGATAAGTAGGGAACGTGGCTGAGCTCATCAACGATACGCGTCAACGCGTCTCCCTCTAATTCAGAGTAAAGCGATGGCAATATCAGGCCCAGCGGCCGCTTGGCACTGAACTCAAATAGCTCGGCTTCCATCTTTTCGATGGGTGCATCATTCAGATTGTGCAACGTGGCGATATAGGGACTTTGGTAGAAATCAGCCATACAGAGAGTCCTTGGTGGTAGGCAAGAGTTCAGCCAGAATCTGGTTGATTGAATCTGCCCAGCCTCCGGGTCCTGAGGACATGCTGTGCCAGACGTTTGCCTCGCGACTCAACTGGAACTTGAGGCCGGTTGCGCTCGGCATGAGCAATGCGTAATCGGCGGCTTCCAACATCGCTTTATCGTTTGGCGCATCACCGGCAGCAATGCTGACCATGTCAGCATCGATTTCCTTCCGGAATTTTCCATGGAGCCATTGCATGGCGATAGACTTATCGTTAGGTCCCATTAAATGAATGAATCTACCGCCGCGCGAGACCGCGAAGCCAATATCAGTGAGCGTAGTAGAAAATTCAGCCAACCGCTCTGGCGTATCGCGCCAATCAATCGTTTCAGAGTAGCGACGATCTCGAGCCGCAGCAGAAGCCAATGGCGACAAGCCCGTTAGTTCGCTGATTTCCTCAACGGACATCTGTGTCAAGGACTTGAACTGATACTTAGACCCCATATCGAGTGCGTCGAGTACGTCTTCCAAGACCTGACGACTCACGCCAAATTCCCGCGACCAGAAATCACCCTCGAGTTTGCTGCCAATTGGGCAACGCAAGTTCATAGTCGCAGGCACAAAGACAGCAGCACCGTTCTCAACGATAAAGGGGCCATCCAAATCGAGCTCTCGTCGTAACTCGACTACCTCCGAAAACGTTTTACTCGTCGCAGGGACCACCGGAATACAGCGCTGCTTCAATTCGGCCAATAAAGGTAATGCGGCAGTCGCCGAGTAATCATTATGGTCGAGTAAAGTGCCGTCCAGATCGGTAAAGATCACGACGGGATGGGTCATATACTACTCCACTGATCCGTGATTAAGCGATCGGCCCTGAGGTGCCAACCAAAGTCGGCAATACCGGGTAGCGCATCGATTGCGTGCAAACTGACTCGCCTGAAGTTTTCGACGAACTCTCGGATCTGCCTAGGATTCATGCCTTTGGCATCAGGGTCAGTACCCATTGAAGACCGAGCTTGCACCAAGCGCATCTCCTGATCGACTCGCCAGTCATAGACAGTCTCAAAACTGGGGGGGTTCAACATGCTTAAACAATCGAGCTCAGAAAATAAATCGGCGTAGTCGGTAGCAAGTGACTCATTGACGTAGTGACGCCATATCGCCTCGGTATCGTTGACCGACTCGAAATTGCTTATGGGTTGGCTGAGTACCTCGGTCGCCTGCGCCGGCACACCAACGCACCAGCCCTCTACCAGTACAATGCTGCGCTTCGCACCAAAATTCATCGTTTGCACCGTTTTGGCGCGATCGTCAAGCAGCTTGTCAAACACAGGAAGTTCGATACTGCCGAATTCATTGCTTTTGAAACGATCGATAATCGACCGCATGGCGCCAACATCGTGGGTACCGGGCACGCCGCGCGTTGCTAGTAGGGGATGGACATTGCTAGCCAAGGCCTGACGTGCGTCTTTTGTTAGATAAAAATCGTCGATCGATATGACATGACAGTCATAATCCGAGCATTCGTTGATAACACGACGTAAAAAGGCAGCGAGTGTACTTTTGCCCGATCCCTGTGAACCATTGAGACCCACGATCAGTGGTCGATCTAGGGAGCGAGCGTTCTCCAACAGCATTGCTGCGAAGTCGAAAAAATAACCGCGCGCATTGCGCACAAAAACATTGTTAAGTACCTCGGCATCGGCAAACTCCCTGAGTACTCGTTCGATTTCAACATCGGTTGCCTGCAACATAATTAAGTCCCTTCCCCACCTGTGACCTAAGCAATACCCGTGCCGATTTTGCAGTGATCGAAAAACTGGCCCCCTATTAGCCAAATCGGGGCACATTTCTAGGCCATGACTAGCGGCAACTATAGACAGCCGCTCGATCATCAACTGGTGTAATCTTGTGGTATGAAAAGTCTGCAGAGGCCGGGTTAATGTTTAACAACAATGAGTGGCTAAATCAGGTAACCGAAGTAGTTATCGACCCAGAACGGGAGATTGTTGATCCACACCACCACCTCTGGCCACCCGGGCCGCTCCGCTACGATTTACCGGAATTACTCGCCGATACAGATGGTGGTCATAATGTCACGCAAACTGTGTTTATAGAGTGCGGTGCTTCCTACTTAAACGATGGCCCCGAACATCTGCGATGTGTGGGTGAAACGCGCTACGTAGCCGCTGCTGCTGAAACATCGAAGTTACATTCAGAAAAGGCAACGATCGCGGGCATCGTGGCTCATGCGGATCTCCGCTCCGACAGCCTAGAAGAGATACTCGATGCGCACGAAGAGGCTGCTGGCGGGCTTTTGAAAGGCATTCGACACCAGGCTGCAAGCGATAGCACGCCAGACCTAGCCATCCCGTCACCCGCTACACCCAAACTATTAATGTGTGAGGACTTCCGGCGGGGCATAACACAGCTGGGCGAGCGGCAACTTAGTTTTGATGCTTGGATTTATCATCATCAGTTGCCAGAGCTTATCGAGCTCGCCAAAGCAATACCGACGACCACGATAGTACTCGACCATTTTGGAACACCGCTGGGCGTGGGACCTTATGAAACTAAAAAGTCTGAAATCTTTAAGCAATGGAAAAAGGATGTCATACAGCTCGCAGAATTACCTAATACCTATGCCAAGCTGGGCGGCTTAGCCATGCCCGATAATGGATACGGTTGGCACACCCAGGCTATGCCGCCGTCTTCCGATGAAATCGTGGCCAGTCAACGCCATTACTACGACTTCACCATTGAGTGTTTTGGGCCCTCTCGCTGTATGTTCGAGAGCAACTTCCCCGTAGACCGCCTGTCACTTGGCTACAGAGTGCTGTGGAATGCGTTTAAAAAAATGACGGCATCGTTTTCAGACTCGGAAAAAGACAAGTTGTTCAGTGGCGTAGCGCGGAGAGTCTATCGTTTATGACATCGTATCTACTAAAAACTATGAGCACTTGGGAAACCATTGTATTTGTTCCCACCCGATCCCCTACATTAACAAAAGGCTTGTAATAGCGTGGCGATGCTTACCGATTCGGAGAAAACAGATTTTTTTGACCGCGGTTGGTTTATTCGCCGACAGCAATTCTCCGTCTCGGAAATAGAGACCATGAAACGCTGCTTCACCAGCCTGGAAAACAAAGCCCGCGCCTTATGCGGGACTGAGCTCAGCGACGGCGCCTTTTTTGTGCTGGGCGAAAAAGATGGTGGGCAAGTCATCAAAAGAGTAGTTTGGGCTGGCGGTACAGAACCCGAGCTATTGGCCATAGGGAACGATGAAAGACTCACTCGGCCCGCCGCTGATTTATTGGGATCCTCAGCGATGGAGCAGCTACTCAGCCAGGCCCATTTCAAACGACCACGCGATGGCGTCGCCTTTGGCTGGCATCAGGACATTCAGCATCGTGATAAAGGCAATGACACCTGGTCAGACCCCAACGGACGAGGCAGCTTTGTCCAGACGCTGATAGCCGTCGACGACATGACACCT
>MDTB01091489.1_pt1 | contig 21943 bp, 27 predicted proteins | sample 811161 | NCBI WGS metagenome assembly MDTB01 (sample SAMN05326650, study PRJNA326480) | marine metagenome | isolation source: seawater | place: Mediterranean Sea | collected 2009 | reverse complement strand
TGTCTCTATAACATCTCTTGTCGTTCCTTCTTCTTCTGAAACAATCGCAACTTCTCTTTTAGAAAGCAAGTTTAACAAAGATGACTTGCCCGCATTTACTTCTCCTGTAATAGATACCTTGAAACCGTCTCTTATTTTTTCACCAACTTTATTATCTTCTAAAATTTTTTGTATATCTTGATGGATATTTTTAATGGATTTATGAACTTCTTTTAGAACTTTTTCTGGTAAATCATCTTCTGCAAAATCAATTTTTGCTTCTATATATGCCAGGGATTTTATAAGTTTATCTCTTAATTCATTATAGTAACCTGATGCATTCCCCTGAACAAAATTAATGGCCTGCTGTCTTTGAAGTTCTGTCTCAGAATGAATTAAATCTCCAATACTTTCTGCCTCTATTAAATCGATTTTATTGTTATGAAAAGCAGTTTTGGTGAATTCTCCTGGTTCTGCCATCCTACAATTTTGCTGCTTAGATAAAATTTTTAAGAAATGTTCAATAACTGCGTTACTGCCATGTATGTGAAATTCGGCAAGATCATCTCCTGTAAAGCTATTGGGTCCAGGAAACCAGAGAAGCAGTCCTTCATCTATTAAACAATTATCTTCAGGATTGTAAAATTTACAAAAATTAACGCTCTTTGTGTCTAAAGAATTTGTTTTAGTTATTAATTGAGCAATCTTATATGTGTCCTTGCCTGATAACCTAATTATCGCAATTCCTGAAGGGCCCTTTCCTGACGATAGTGCATAAATATTCATATCTACTTTTTAAATAGCATACAAGGACAACAAATAAAGATAAAATTTAATGATTAGTATTAACTTGTCTTGTTCATAGAGTCGAAGAAATCAGCATTATTTTTTGTATTCTTTAACTTAGAAATTAAGAATTCTATACCATCCATTGTTCCCATTGGACTAATAATTCGTCTTAATACGTTCATTTTAGATAGATCATCTTTTTCAAACAGTAATTCTTCTCTTCTTGTTCCAGACCTAGTTATGTCCAATGCAGGATAAATTCTCTTATCTGCTACTTTTCTATCCAAAATTAGTTCTGAATTACCTGTTCCTTTGAATTCTTCAAATATTACTTCGTCCATCCTTGACCCAGTATCTATTAACGCTGTTGAAATTATAGTTAGAGAGCCACCTTCTTCTACATTTCTAGCTGCCCCAAAAAATCTTTTAGGCCTTTGTAGTGCATTAGCATCTACACCTCCGGTTAGCACTTTTCCAGAACTCGGTATAACTGCATTGTAAGCTCTACCCAGTCTTGTTATCGAGTCCAATAAAATCACTACATCTTTTTTATGTTCGACTAATCTTTTTGCTTTTTCTATAACCATCTCAGCAACAGCTACGTGCCTGGAAGCAGGTTCATCAAAAGTAGAAGCAACAACTTCACCTTTAACTGAACGTTGCATATCTGTTACTTCTTCAGGTCTTTCATCAATTAATAAAACCATTAAAAAACATTCGGGATGATTTGCGGTAATTGATTGGGCTACATTTTGTAGAATTATAGTTTTGCCGGCTCTTGGAGGCGAAACTATTAAAGCTCTCTGACCTTTGCCAATAGGACTTACGAGATCTATTAATCTTGCAGTATTATCGGGTTTTTTTTCAACTTTTGTAGTTTCGACTTCAAGTTTAATTCTTTCATTTGGGTAAAGAGGAGTAAGATTATCAAATGCTATTTTGTTTCTTACTTTTTCAGGATCTTCATAGTTGATTTTGTTAACCTTTAACAAGGCAAAATATCTTTCAGCGTCTTTGGGACCACGTATTTCTCCCTCCACTGAGTCTCCTGTTCTTAAACCAAATCTTCTTATTTGACTGGGGCTCACATAAATATCATCTGGGCCTGGTAAATAATTTGACTCAATAGCTCTTAAAAAACCAAAACCATCTTGCAAGACCTCTAGAACACCTATTGCAGTAATCTGCTCATTTTTTTCTGCAAGTTTTTTTAATATAGCAAATAAAATCTCTTGCTTTCTTAAAGTGCTCGGATTCTCAATGCCTAATTTTTCAGCCTCAGATATAAGCTCCGACGGGTTTTTTTGCTTTAGTTCTTGTAAATTCATATGAAATTGTTTGATTAGTAGGTAAGTAAGTTAAATATATGCTTTTTAAAAAATATTTCAAGTCTATAAAGGTTTAAAAATAGCCATAAAAATAATGATTATTAGTAAAACTGTGGGGACTTCATTTATAATTCTATAAAATTTGGAAGATTTTGTATTTTTATTGATTGAAAAGATTTTAACACATTTTCCTAAATAAAAATGGTAATGAGTTAACAATAAAACCGAAATTCCCTTAACTATGAACCATAGCTCAGAAAATATTGAAAAACCAAGAGTGTGTATTAGCGCGACACCGAAAAACCAAGTAGATAGCATTGCTGGCATCATTATGTAATTATAAAGTTTTCTTTCCATAGTTTGAAATGTTACGTGTTGCGCTTCGTTTCCTATCGTGTCTGAATGGTAAACAAATATCCTAGGTAAGTATAACAGTCCTGCCATCCAAGATATTAAAGAAATTAAGTGTAAAGATTTAAACAATAAATAAAAATTCATTTTAATTTAAAACCAAGTATTTTTTAACAAGATTTTCGAGTAATCTTATATGTTCTTCGCTATCGTTTAAACATGGAATAAGATCGAAATTTTTCCCGCCATGTTTTATAAAACTTTCTTTGCCTTGAATATTAATTTCTTCTAGAGTTTCAACGCAGTCTGAAGAAAACCCAGGGCATATAACTAATATATTTTTTTTACCTCTATTTGGTAAAGACTCCAGAGTTTTATCAGTATAAGGAGTCAACCATTCTTCAGGTCCAAACCTCGATTGAAAAGTTGTTTCTATCGGTATGTCCTTAAATTTTTCCTTCAAAAGTCGAGATGTCTTTTGGCAATAACACTGATAAGGGTCTCCTTTTCTAAAATATGATTTAGGTATACCATGATATGAAGCAATAATTAAATCCGGTCTCCAATCTATTTCAGAAATTTTTTTTCTTATACTATTAGCTAAAGCCTCAACATACATAGGTTCAGATTCGTAGTGAGGAACGATCTGAAGACTTGGTTGCCATCTCATTTTCATCAAACATCTATAAACTTCGTCACATACTGTTGCCGTAGTAGCGGCTGCATACTGCGGATAAAGAGGTAAGATAATTATGTTTTCACAACCATTTTCTTGTAGAAACTTCATTTTCTTTCTGATGCTTGGATTTCCGTATCGCATCGCATATTCAACGATAATATTTTTGCTTATCATTTTTTTATTAAGTTTTTCTGTTTGTTTTTTTGTATAAAACCGTAATGGGGACTCATTCGTTTCTTTCATCCAAATCTGTTTGTATGCGTGGGCAGTTTTTGATGGTCTAAAAGTTAGTATAAATAGATTTAAAATAATTTTCCAAAGAATTGGATTTACTTCGATTACTCTTCTATCTGATAAAAATTCCTTTAAGTATTTTCTAATATCCCACCAACTTGTAGAGTCTGGTGTTCCCAGGTTGATTAGTAGTATACCCGTTTTACCAAACTTTACTGGTGGATGACTGTTTTCTATTTTCATATTTTGTTTTCTCTTATGCAGTTTATTAGTTTCATTACTTTATCAGGATTTGTTGAAGGCAACAAACCATGTCCTAGGTTAAAAATATATGGCTTATTTTTAAATATATCTAAATATTTCTTTGTCTCGTTAAAAATTATATCCTCATTCTCCAATAAGATTTTAGGATCCATTCCGCCTTGTAAACAAGTACCTTCTATATTGTCCCTTGCCCATTTTGGATTGATATTATAATCAATATTTATAACATTTGGGTTCACAACCTTAACAAAGTCTTTATATTTTTTATTAATACCTTTAGGAAAAGATATAACAGGAATATTTTTACTTTTACAGTAATTCACTAAAATTTTGTTAGGAGTATAACAAAAATTATTTAGATCATTCTCAGGGAGTAAACCCGCCCAAGAGTCAAATATTTGAACAACATCAGCTCCTGCGTTTATTTGATTTTGTATATGAGTTTTTAAATATTCTATTAATTCTAACAATATTTTGGAAAGATCGTTTTTAACTTTATCAAATTTAGCTTGATCTAATTGGTTGTCACTTTTTTTTAATGTAAAAATATAAGTTAACAAGGTCCAAGGTGCTCCAACAAAAGCTATTAAAGATTTTTTTTTATCTAATTTTTTTCTTGTTTTTTCTATGGCTTTGTAAACAGGATTAAGCTTTTCTGAAAATTGATTTTTACCTATTCCTAAGAAAGTATTATTGTCTAACCTTGATAGTACTGGCCCTTCATTTTTTTTAAAAACTACTTCTTGGCCAAGAGCATATGGAACAATTAATATGTCTGAAAATATAATAGCAGCGTCTAAATTAAATCTTTTTATTGGTTGAAGAGTAATCTCCGCACTTAGATCACTATTCATACATAATTTAATAAAATCTGGATTTTTTAATCTTATTTCTCTAAATTCAGGAAGGTATCTACCAGCTTGTCTCATAAACCAGATAGGTACACAAGATCTATTTTTTCCTTCTATAAAGTTTGTTAATATACTCATTAATATAATTATATATTTATAAATATATTATTTGTAATAGGTCATGTTGGTTAGTGATATAAGTATTTATACCTTTATTTACACATTTTATTCATAATCAATATAGTAAAAAACCTTTATATTAAGGTATTTTAAAATTATTATTAACATAATGATCATAACAAAATAAAAATTATCAACAGAGAACAACATGTTATATGTATGTTAAATACTGTTAATATCTTTTAACGATAGAAACTTTAAATGTATAATCAAAACTTACTAATTATTTATCAACAAACTTATGACCGAAAAATACAATGTATATCTAGTATCTGACTCAACCGGAGAGACACTTGATAGAATATTTTTATCTCTTAAGTCTCAATTCACAAATTTTGAGTACAAAAAAAAAGAATACGTGTTTGTAAGAACAGAGCAGCAGATAAACAAAATTATTAAAGATTGCATAAATGTTGAAAATTCAATTATACTTTACACTATTGTAGAGACCAAATTAGCTAAATATATTTCTAACAAATCTGAAGAAAATAAGATTCCATGTTTTAATATTCTAGGTAATCTAATTTTGACTTTTTCGAAACTTTTAAATCAAAAGGCCACTCACACTCCAAGCGCGCAACACGTTTTAGATGATGAATATTATAAAAGAATTGAGGCTATTCAATTTACCATGTCACACGATGATGGAAAAAAAACAACTGATGTAGAAAAAACCGATATAGTACTTCTTGGAGTAAGCAGAACTAGTAAAACCCCTACATCAATATACTTGGCCAATCGAGGCTTTAAAACTATGAATATACCCTTAATACCAGGACAGAATATTCCTGAAAGCTTAAAAAGTCCGTCTTTGAAAGCTTGCGTTATAGGACTTATAGCTGATTCATCAAGGTTATCTGATATAAGAAGAAATAGAGTAGCAATAATGAATGATAAAGACATGAGTAGTTACACAGATATTGAATTAATAAAAAAAGAAGTAGAAGAATCAAAAAAATTATTTAAAAAATATAACTGGCCAATTATTGATGTCACGAGAAAATCTGTCGAAGAAACAGCTGCTTCAGTGATAAAAATATTAGAAATTCGTAAAAGTAAATGAAACTCATTTTAGCCTCCAAGAGTGGAGTTAGAAAAAAAATACTTGAACAAAATAGTGTTAACTGCGAAGTAGTCCATTCAAATGTGGACGAAGACCAAGCAAAGGAATCTTTAATAGCCGCAGGTGCAAACCCTTTATTGATATCAAAAAATCTTGCAGAGTTAAAATCAACTAAAGTAAGCAAAAATTTTCCGGGTAGACTCGTACTAGGGGCTGATAGCGTAATTTCTCTTAATGATAAACTGGTTAATAAGCCGAATAATCGAGAAGAAGCATTTAAAATTCTATCTGAATTAAATGACTCAAAACATTTTTTAATTTCATCAGTATGCATAGCAAAGAATGGATCTATGATCTGGAATCACTCAGAAACATCAGAGTTAATAATGAAGAAATTATCAGACCAAAATTTAAGAAGCTACCTTGAAAAAATTGAGACTAAAACTTTATTGGCATACGGAGTCTATCAAGTTGAAGCAAATGGACTAGACCTTTTTAAAAGTATAAAAGGTGATATGAATTCAATTATGGGCTTACCCATTAAAAAAATTAAAGAATATCTGCAATTACAAAAATGATGAAATTTTTAGTTATTGGCAATCCAATAAAACACTCCTTATCTCCTAAGCTTCATAATTATTGGATTAAATATAATAAAATAGATGCAGTATATGAAAAAAAAAATTTAGAAGAAGAAAATATTCAGATATTAGTTGACGAAATAAGAAATGAAAAAATAACAGGGATAAATGTGACAATTCCTTTTAAAAAAAAAATTATAAGTTTTATGGACGAACTATCTCCTACCGCAAAAGAAGTTGAGTCAGTCAATACAGTTTATAAAAAGAATGGTAAAATAATAGGTGAAAATACTGATGCTCAAGGATTTGAAGAAGCTCTTAGTTCTATTAAATATGACGTTAGTGGGAAAAAAATTTTAATTCTTGGTGCTGGTGGTGTAGTAACTTCACTAATTTACACATTAATAAAACTAAAATCTGGAGAAATTACGTTGAGCAACAGAACAAAATCTAAATGCTTTATCATAAAAGATTTATTTCCTGCTATTAAAATTATAAATTGGGGGGAAATTACGAATTTCGATATGATTATTAATGCGACCAGTATTGGTTTAAAAACCTCAGATAAAATTAATTTAGATTACTCAAAATACAAAAATAAATTATTTTATGATATAATTTATAATCCAGTAGAAACGTATTTTTTAAGAAAAGCTAAAGAAGAAGGAAATTTAGTAGAGAACGGAAAACTTATGTTCATACATCAAGCAAAACTTTCATTCGAGATGTGGCACAACAAAAGACCAAGTGTCAATGAAGAGGTTTTAAAGATGCTAAATAATGATTAGAATTGGTGTAACAGGATCTATTTCTTCTGGTAAGAGTTCTTTTGCAAAAATGCTAGCGCAAAAAAAATATCCAATATTTAATGCAGATTTGATAGTAACTAAATTATATAAAAAAAAACATATAATAACATCTTTAAAAAAAAAGTTTAGATTAAAAAATAAAAATAAAATTAAACAACAAATTAAATTATTAATTCAAAAAAATAAAATCAATTTCAAAAAATTAGAGTTGATTATCCACTCAAATGTTAGAAAAGAAATGATAGTTTTTTTTAAAAAAAAAAAAAAAGTTCTAATTTTAGAAATTCCTCTACTCATAGAAAATAATTTAATGAAATATTTTGATGTGATTATTTTTGTGAGGGCAAGTAAAAAAATAAGAATAAAGAGGTATACTTCTAGAGGTGGTAATAAAAAAATGTTTGAATATTTAGACAAAAAGCAACTCAAAGCGAACGAAAAACTTGCTTATTGCCATCATGTTGTAAATAATATTGGTACATTAAAAAATCTAAAAAAAAAGGCACTCAAAGTTATTAAAAGATATGAATGAAATATTTTTAGACACCGAAACAACTGGTCTTTCGTATAAGGATAATCATAGAATTGTTGAAATAGCATGTGTAGAAACTAATGATTTGATCCCAACAAAAAAAAATTTTCATAAATTAATTAATCCACAAAGAGAAGTTCCAGATGAAGCTTTTAAAATACATGGGTTTTCATCTGATTTTTTAAAAGACAAAGAAACTTTTGAAAAAATTTCAGACGAATTTTTAAACTTTATTAAAGATAAAAAGATCATAATCCATAATGCTCCCTTTGACTTAGGATTCTTAAACCATGAATTGAGATTAGTAAAAAAAAAGGAAATTTCTAAGGATAATATTATTGATACTTTAGAAATAGCGAGAAATAAATTTCCTGGAACGTCGAACTCACTAGACGCACTTTGTAGAAGGTTTGGTATAGATTTGTCCAAAAGAACCAAACATAATGCTTTGTTAGATTGTCAACTTTTAAGAGAGGTATATATAAATTTGTTAGACCTAAAAGAGCCACGTTTAGCTTTTTCAAATGATTTGACTAATAACAACAGTAGTAATGAAGTACAAACAAACTTGAGCTACAACAAAAAAATTGTAAAAGCTAGTGATGAAGAATTAGAAAACCATAAGAATTTTATTAAAAAAGAAATAAAAAAAAATTATTACTGAATAGATCTTTGTTCATACAATTTTTGGAAATCTATATTCTTGTCAATTTTTATATCTTTAAATCCTGATTGTTCAAATAAAAAAACAAAACTTTTTCTTAGTTCTGGATATATATCTGTGGGTACTTTCACTAGTATAATTTTCTCTAAACTTTTTTTATCGTCAATCACTCCTTCAACTTCAACAATTGCTGAATAGATTATTTTTGTATCTATTTTTTCTTTTGCAGTCTCAATCGTATTTAAGTTAAGAGTAGTTTGAACCTCAATAATTCTTTCTTTAACTTGTTTACTTTGAATATCGATATTAATCTTATAATTAGATATATTTTTAGAAAGTGTAAAAAAAGTGTTTGGATTCGGAATTTCAAATTTTAATTCTTTGATATATTTAGCTATAATTTTATAAGTCATCTTTTTTATTTTCAGGATCAACAATTTCTCCATCTAAAATATTTTCGTCATTCACTCTTTCATGTACTTTATTTTTTTTTAGCCATCTATTTATTAAAATTTTCCTTGAAAAAGGGAACAGCAAAACAAAACCTATCAAATCAGTAATAAAACCAGGTATAATCAGCAAAATTGCCGCAACTGCTATTGAAGCACCCGAAATCATTTCGTAAACTGGCACCTTATTTTTATATAAATTTACAAATCCTGATCTAATCGTATTCAATCCTTCTATTCTGGCATAGTAAACACCAACTATAGCAGTAAATAAAATCAACAAAATAGTATTAATTGCGCCTACTTGCTGACCAAGGTTAATCATTACAAGTATTTCTAATATAGGAATACCAATAATTATGAGTATTAATGCGTTCATTTATCTATTACAAAAATATATTATTAATGTATATTTATCAAATAATGAGTGATAACTTTGGATATATAGACATAATTCTGCTTGCTATGATTGCAGGCTTCATAATTTTAAGACTTAGAAACATCTTAGGTCGAAAAACAGGACATCAAGAAAAAGTCTTTACCGATTTCAATGATAAAAACTTTGAAAAGTTTAAAAAAAAGGACACCAACTTTACTCAAATTAAAGATAACGTATTAGAAGGTGAACAAGAAAAGCAATTTTTAAAAGGTGCGGAAATAGCTTATGAAACTATAATTACTGCATTTGCAAAAGGAGATCAAAAAAAATTAAAAAGTTTACTTACACCAGAAATGTTTAATAACTTTGAAGAAGCAATTAACAAAAGAAACGAAGATAATATAAAATCTGATCTTACATTTATTGGCATTAAAGATTCTAAATTACAAAAGTATGAAAAAGTTAAAACAGAATTATTTGCTACAGTAAAATTTGTTAGCGAAATTATTTCTGTTAAGAGAGACAAAACAAATCAAATTATTGAAGGAAATCCTGATATTATAAAAACAGTCACGGATCACTGGAAATTTACAAAAAGTTCATTTAATAAAAATCCAAATTGGTCCCTTTCTGAAATTATAAACAGGTGAAAAAGAAGAATAATATTTCTCAAGCCGATAAAGAAATTTGGAGTAAATATATAAAGAATCCAAATGATATTTTTGATAAGGATTTAAATTCAAAAAAAAAAAAAATTTTTGATAAAAATCTAAGATATAAATTCGATTTACATGGCTATACATTAGAGGAAGCTAATCATAGAGTAAAAGAAATAGTTCTTGATTGTTTCAAAAATAGATATTCAGAAATTTTATTAATTACTGGTAAGGGAATTCATTCGAATACAGAAGATAATATATATGTTTCAAAAGAATTAAGTACTTTAAGATATTCTATACCAGAATTTATTAATTCAGATCCAGAACTTAAAAAAATTATTACCAGTATTAATGAAGGAAATAATAAAGAAGGTGGTGGAGGAGTTCTAGTTTTAAAGTTGAAAAAGTTATAAAATGAATTTAGATAAATCTGTATCCTTCACCAAATCACCTAAATTATTTTTTACATAGGCCGCATCTATTATAATTTTTTCTCCTGATTTATCTGTTGCGTTAAAGCTTATATCATCTAATACTTTCTCTATGATAGTATGAAGACGTCGTGCGCCAATATTCTCTACAGAGGAATTCACTTCAGCTGATAATTTGGCCAGCATATCAATGCCATCGGATGTAAAGTCAAGTTCAACATTTTCTGTTTTTAATAAAGCTTTATATTGTTTTATCAAACTGTTATCAGGTTCTTTTAAGATTCTTTTAAAATCTTCTTCATTTAAAGCGCTCAACTCAACACGTATCGGTAATCTTCCTTGTAATTCAGGTAATAAATCAGATGGTTTTGCTAATTGAAATGCTCCTGAAGCTATAAATAAAATATGATCCGTTTTTATTGGTCCATGTTTTGTGCTTACAGTTGTGCCTTCAATCAAAGGTAACAAATCTCTTTGCACACCCTCTCTAGAAACATCCCCGCCAACTCTGTCTCCACGTGCTGAAACTTTGTCTATTTCATCTAGAAAAACAATACCATTTTCTTCCGTATATCTCTTAGCCTGCTTAATAATTTTATCTTCCTCAATCATTTTATCAGATTCTTGAGCAACAAGAATATCGTGAGATTCTTTAACACTCATTTTTTTCTTTTTGCCCTTTTTATTACCCATAGATTTACCTAAAATTTCTCCAATATTTACCATACCCACATTTGCTCCAGGCATTCCAGGTATCTCAAAACTTTGCATGTTGGAAGGAGTGTCACTAACTTCAATTTCTATTTCATTATTATCTAAGTCACCGCTTCTTAATCTTTTTCTAAAACTTTCTCTAGTTGCTATACTAGCTTTATTACCAACTAGTGCGTCAAGGACTTTTTCTTCAGCTGCTTGCTGCGCTTTAGCATTTACTTCTTTTCTTTTTTTTTCACGTTCCATAGCAATAGCTATTTCAATCAGATCTCTGATAATTTGTTCCACATCTCTTCCGACATAACCTACTTCAGTAAATCTAGTTGCTTCCACTTTAATAAAAGGAGCTTCAGCTAATTTAGATAATCTCCTAGAAATTTCAGTTTTGCCAACACCTGTAGGTCCTATCATTAAAATATTTTTAGGAAGCACTTCTTCTCTCATTTCATCAGTCAAGGCTTGTCTTCGCCATCTATTTCTTAATGCTACCGCTACAGCTTTTTTTGCTTCTTTTTGCCCAATTACATATCTATCCAACTCAGAAACTATTTCTCTAGGAGAAAGAGCACTTACACTTGTACTAGATTTTTTTTTAGTTCCCTTAACTACATTTAAATTTGTAACTTTTTTAGTTCCTGACATAAATTTATACCTTTTCAATAGTGACATTATTATTTGTAAAAACACAAATGTCTGATGCAATTTTTATTGATTTTCTGGCTATTTCTTCAGCTGATAAATCTGATTCTATTAATACTTTTGCAGCAGCAAGTGCATAGTTGCCGCCAGAACCAATTCCTATAATCCCGTCCTCTGGTTCTAAAACATCGCCAGTGCCAGAAATTATAAAGCTACTTTCTTTATCCGCCACTGCCATTAGAGCCTCAAGCCTTCTTAAGTATTTATCTCCTCTCCAATCTTTAGCTAATTCAACTGCCGCTCTTGGTAAATTTCCAGCATGTTTTTCTAATTTTGCTTCTAATCTTTCAAACAAAGTAAGAGCATCTGCAGTAGAACCGGCAAATCCAGCAATTACTCCTCTTTTTTCAATTTTTCTAACTTTTTTGGCTTTGCTTTTTAAAACAGTGTTGCCAAGACTAACTTGTCCATCACCCGCTACAACGGTTTCTTTGTTTTTTCTAAGCAGAACAATCGTAGTACCATGCCATTTTTCAGCTGTATTCATGGTATTCTATGTGGAGATTAATTTTATTTCTTCAATAGGTATTTAGGATTTATTGATAAAATCCTTAATTATATATATATCTTTAAGAAATTTTCTAATTTTATGAAAAGAAAAGCAAAAATATCTAGAAAAACAAAAGAAACAAATATTGCAGTAGAGGTAAATCTTGATGGCAAGGGGAAATATAGCATTAAAACTGGGATAGGCTTTTTAGATCATATGTTGGAGCAACTTTCAAAACATTCATTAATTGATATAAATGTTAAAGCAAAAGGTGATACACATATTGATCTGCACCACACAACAGAAGATACCGGTATAGCTATTGGAGAAGCTATTAAAAAAGCTGCAGGTAACCGAAAAGGAATAACAAGATATGCATCTACTATAATACCAATGGATGAAACATTAAGTAGAGTTTCGGTCGACATCTCTAATAGACCCTATTTAATTTGGAAAGTTGATTTGAAAGTAGAAAAACTAGGCGAGATGGATACAGAACTCTTTAAGGAATGGTTTCAGGCATTTTCTCAATCTGCAGGTATTACATTACACGTAGAAAATATTTATGGCGAAAATAGCCACCATAAAGTTGAGTCTTGTTATAAAGGATTAGCTAGGTCTTTAAAAGATGCCCTAACTATTGATGCAAGAATTAAAAACTCAGTACCATCTACTAAAGGCAAGCTTTAACTATAAATGTTATTAACCGTTGTTGATTATGGTGTTGGCAATTTAAGATCAATTGCTAAATCTATTGAAAAAGCAAACTTAGATAATAATTTAAATTATTCAGTTAAAGTTAGTTCAGATGTAAATGACGTTAAAAAATCTGATAAGATAGTTCTACCAGGCCAAGGTTCTTTTAAGGCTTGTAAAAGTGGAATTGATAATATCAAAGGACTACAAGATGAACTGAATGAAAGTGTCCTTGTAAAAAAGAAACCAATTTATGGAATTTGTGCGGGAATGCAATTATTTGCTACCACTGGATATGAGGAAGAAAAAACATCTGGTTTAAATTGGATACCCGGTGAAGTAATAAGAATTGATATAAGGTCATCAAAACTTAAAATACCACACATGGGCTGGAATGAATTAAAAGTAGAAAATGTATCCAAAGTTTTTAAAGATGTAATTAATAATAATCACGCTTATTTTATTCACAGTTATGAATTTATTCCAAAAAATAAAAAAAATGTATCTATAACAACTCATTATGGAAAGGATATAATAGCAGCAGTATCTTTAGATAATATATTTGGATCCCAATTTCACCCAGAAAAAAGTCAGAACACTGGACTAAAAATTTTAACTAATTTTTTAAATTTTTAAATGAAAATTTTTCCAGCCATAGATATTAAGAATAAAAAATGTGTAAGGTTAATTAAAGGAGACTTTAACAATAAAACTGAATATGAAACTTCACCAATTGATCAAGCTGCAAAGTATAAAGATCATGGTTTTAAAAATTTACACATCATTGATCTAGATGGAGCTTTAACAGGAAATACAGTTAACCTAGATATTATTCAAAAAATAGTAGTTAAACATGATTTAAAGATCGAAGTAGGTGGGGGTGTCCGATCTATTGAAAGTATTAAGAAGTATGTCGACTCAGGTATAGAAAAAGTAATTTTAGGAAGTGCTGCAATAAACAATAAAGAATTTTTACAAGAGGCCTGCGTTAAATTTAAAACAAGGATTGCTTTAGGATTAGATGTTAAAAATGGAAATCTTTCTATTTCAGGTTGGAAAGAAGATCTAAATATTAAAGCTTCAGATTTTTTAAAAGAAGTGAATGATTTTGGATTTGGCAGAATAATTTTTACTGATATTAATAGGGATGGTACTAAAGTAAGTCCCAATTTTAGTGATACAATTAAAATAGCAGAGATAGCGAAATGTCCTGTAATTATTTCTGGAGGAGTTTCTTCAATCAACGATATTAAAAAAGCAAAAGAGTTAAGCAGTAAAAATATTGAAGGTATTATAGTTGGTAAAGCGATATATGATGGTGATATAAAATTAAATGAACTAGCAAAAGAATTAGATGCTTAAAAATAGAATAATACCATGTTTAGATGTTAAAAATGGAAGAGTTGTTAAAGGAATAAACTTTGTAGATTTAAAAGATGCTGGTGATCCAGTTGAGCAAGCAAGTATTTATGATAAAGGTGGTGCTGATGAAATATGTTTTCTAGATATCACAGCGAGTAATGAAAATAGAAATACCATTATAGATGTAGTTAATAAAACTGCAGAAAAATGTTTTGTTCCTTTAACTGTTGGAGGAGGAATTAGGACCATAGATAATATAAGAGATTTGTTGCTAGCAGGGGCAGACAAAGTCTCTATTAACACCGCTGCTGTTAAAGATATTAATTTTGTTAAGGAGGCGTCAAAAAAATTTGGAACCCAGTGTATGGTAGTAGCAGTTGATGCCAAGAAAGTTTCAGATGGAAAATGGGAAATATTTACTCACGGAGGAAGAGAAAAAACAGGAGTCGATGCGATTGAGTTTTCAAAAAAAGCGGAAGCAAATGGAGCTGGTGAAATTCTTCTCACCTCTATGGATAAAGACGGCACTAAAACTGGTTATGATATAGAGCTACTGAATATTATTTCTAAGTCTATCAGTATTCCTGTAATAGCATCTGGTGGAGCTGGGAATTTAGAGCATTTTTACGATGCTATTAAAAAGGGAGGTGCAAGCGCAGTTTTGGCCGCATCTGTTTTTCACTATGGTGAATTTACTATCAAAGAAACAAAAGAATATTTAAAATCAAAGAATGTTCCTGTAAGATTGTAGTATGTTTGAAAACTTAGAACAATTAATTAAGACAATTAGAGAAAGAAAAAATTCTTCTCCAGAAAACTCATATACCAGCAAACTTCTCAATGATAAAAATTTAAGTGTTGCTAAGGTAAAAGAAGAAGTTAAAGAACTGATCGAGTCTATTGAAAAAAATTCAAATAAAATTCATGAAGCTGCTGATGTAATCTACCATTTAATGGTTTATCTTGAGGCTAATAACATTAAGATTGAAGATGTAATGAATGAATTAAAGAAAAGGCAAAAATGACTTACGACAAAAACAATATTTTTGCTAAAATTCTAAGAAGTGAAATACCTTGCCAAAAAGTTTATGAAAATGAATATGTGTTAGCTTTTCATGACGTTAATCCTCAAAAAAAAATTCATGTTTTAGTAATTCCAAAAGGTGAATATATTGACTTAGACGATTTTAATAATAAAGCATCAAACAAAGAAATAGTTGAATTAAGTAAGGCTATTACGCATGTTGCAAATTTATTAGGATCAAAAGATGAAGGTTATCGAACTCTTACAAATATTGGTAATGATGGAGGGCAAGAGGTCCCTCATTTACATTTTCATATATTTGCAGGCGAAAAGATAGGAAAGATGGTTAGTTAATGATTTCAAGAGTAAAAAGATATTTTTTAGAGTTAAAAGATTTTTCAAACCTAACTAAACTTAATACACCTGAGCACTATCAAATAATTCTAGATAAAAAAAAAAATTTTAAATTAAACAAATTTTTCTACAAACAAATTGGAATTGATCATTACTGGAGAGATAGATTAATTTGGTCTGATAAAGAATGGATAAAGTATGTAAAAAATAAAAATCTTGAAACATATACTTTAAAGAAAGGGGAAAATTTTGTTGGATTCTATGAACAAGAATATCACCCAGAGTCTAAAGAAGTAGAACTAATAAACATGGGAATTCTTAAAGACTTTAGAGGCCATAAACTTGGCTCAGTACTTTTAAATCATGCTATAGTTTGTGCATCCAGTAAAAGTCCAAGTAGAATGTGGGTACATACTTGCAGTTTAGATCACAAATATGCTTTGCAAAATTATAAGTCCAGAGGGTTTGAAATATTTAAAGAAGAAGAAATAGATTTTGTTGCTTAATTTATGTTCGGAATTTCAAAGATTGCTTTCTTATAGACCTCATTTTTTGTAAGGATATTCAAAGAAAAATTAATATTGTTATTGTATTGATCTATAATTTTCCAACCTTTTAGGTCTAAATTTTCTTTATCGAAGAGTACTGTAATTTTATTCTCATTAATGTAAACAAGTTCAATAAATTTATTTGAAAATTCTAGTTTTCCTGAATTTACAATCTCTAAAAGTTTATCTTTATATAAAATATTGAGAAAAGGTGAATTTGAAACAGGGTAATAATAAGTTTTTTTATATCTTTTTTGTGTGATTGCCAGTCTTTTATTATTTATGATCAGTTCTTTTTGTTTATCATCGAAGTATTCACACTTCAGTTTTCCTGGAAATTTTAGAAGACAACTTCCAGTTTCTTTTTTATTATTTGTTGTTTGTTCAAAAGTAAACTCTAAAGAATTTAAGTTATTTAGATTAGATAGAATTGTATTTTTTTCCTTTGCAAATAAATTTAAAGCTAAAAGACTGAATATTATAGTAAAGAAAATATTTTTTAAGTGCAAAACTATAAAACCTCACGTTTACCAACATGGTTTGCCTTGCTAACGACACCCTTTTCCTCCATCGTATCAATGATCCTAGCTGCTCTATTGTATCCTATCTGAAGTTTTCTTTGCAAAAAACTTGTAGAAGCCTTACCCTCTGTTTGTACAATACTTAATGCTTGAGAATATAATTCGTCACTATCTTCGTTATTTGTCTCATTATAATTCTCATTTTTCACGTTTAATGTAATATCCTCTAAGTAATCAGGATCGCCTTGAGCTCTTAGAAAACTTGTAATCTTTTCTATTTCCTTTTCAGAAACATAAGGACCATGAATTCTAAATATTCGGTTGGCGGATGACATAAAAAGCATATCCCCTTTACCTAGCAATTGTTCAGCACCTTGTTCACCTAAAATAGTTCTACTATCTATTTTTGAACTAACTTGAAAAGAAACACGAGTAGGAAAATTAGCTTTAATTGTTCCAGTTATTACATCAACACTTGGTCTTTGAGTGGCCATTATTATATGTATTCCTGCTGCACGAGCCATTTGAGATAGTTTTTGAATATAATTTTCTATTTCTTTTCCTGCTACAAGCATTAAATCCGACATCTCATCAACAACAACAACTATATAAGGCATTTTCAATTTATGTTTTAAATTGTATCCGTCTATATTTCTAACTCCTACTTTGCTCATTAATTTATATCTGTTATTCATTTCTTTAACTGTCCAACCAAGGGCAGCTGTAGCTTTTTTTGCATCTGTTATTACAGGTGAAAGCAAATGCGGTATACCTTCGTAAGATGATAGTTCTAACATTTTAGGATCTATTAAAATAAATTTACAATCATCCGGGTTCAACTTATAAAGTAATGAAACTATAATTGTATTTATACAAACTGATTTTCCAGAACCGGTAGTTCCCGCAATTAGTAAATGAGGCATTGTAGTTAAGTCCCCTACAATGGGTTGTCCAGAAATACTTTTGCCTAAAGCTATTGGTAATCTAATATCTTTTTTTTGAAACATTTCATTAGAAATTATTTCTTTTAAAGCTACATTTTCACGTTTATCGTTGGGAATTTCTATACCAACTGTATTTTTACCCGGGATAACCGAAACACGAGCAGATGTTGAACTGGTATTTCTAGCTAGATCATTGGACAAATTTATAATCTTTGACACCTTAACACCCGGCGCCGGCTCAAATTCATACAAACTAACCACAGGGCCATTATTAATTTTTTTAATTCTTCCCTCTATGCCAAAGTCTAATAATATTTTTTCCATAAATTCTTCATTTGGTCTATTTTTGAAAAGTTCATCAGGACTTATTTTAAGTTTATTATTTTCTAAAAATTCAATTGGAGGAAATTTAAATTTATTATTTTTTATAACTTTTGATTTATTTTCTTGAGAAAATATAAATGACTGTTGAGGTTCATTTATTGACTTTACATCTGTAACAATTTTAGAATTCTCATCTTCAAGGTTCACCTCATATCCTTTTTTATTTTTTGGAATAAATAAATTTTTAGTAAAATTAAATAAAAATTTAAAAATATTTATAATTTTTACCTCAGATGCTAGTATGAAAGTTGTTATTGTCAAAAAGATCAACATGAAATTAGCGTATTTGCTCTCTATAAGTGGAAAATATTTTGAACTATAATTATAAAAAATTTCACCTACAAATCCAGAATTTCCATTATCGATTAGCCAAAATGAATTATTAAAAGTCATATAGATAAAAGTGCTCCCAAAGATCAAATATAAAACTACAAAAAATGTACGTAGTAAAAATTTTGAAAGCTTTTTTTTAATTATCAAACTTATTCCCCAAGAGATTATTGTTAATAAAAAGAGGAAAGATATCAAACCAAAGCTTTGTAATAAAAAGTCAGATACCATACTTCCATAAATACCAAAAAAATTTGATACAGGAATATTTTTGTCACCATATACAAAAGATGGATCATCAGGCGAATAAGTAATAAATGAAATAAACAACGCAATACTTACAAATACTAATGATAATCCCAAGAACTCAAGGGTTCGTTTTTTTAAAAAATTTGTTAAAGTAGTATAAAAATTAATATTCATTTTACGAATCAATAAGTTTACTTTTAACATTTTTACGTAATTGATAAAATTTTATAAATATGAAAAATCAAAAAATTTGCATTATAGGGGATGGTTTGGCAGGATTATCTACCACTTTAACATTAAAAAATTTGAATATTGAAATAGATGTTTATTATAAAAAAAACCATAAATTTATAACCGATAGTCGCACAACCGCCATATCAGAAAGTAATTTTCAATTTTTAAATAAACAAGAAAGACTTACAAAATCACTATTTTGGCCTTGTAAGAAAATAAATTTATACTATGAGAATAAAAATAATCAGAACAATTTTTTGAATTATTCAAATGATGATAAAAATTTGATGTATATATTTGAAAATAAAAAGTTTAAATCATTTTTAAATTCAAAACTTAAAAAACAAAAAAATGTTAAATTTATTAAAAAAAAAATTAGCAACATTGACCATGAAAATTCTTCTATAATTGTAGACAAAAAAAAGTATTATTATGATTTAATAATACTTTGCTTGGGTAGCAATTCAAAAATTTATAATAATTTATTTAAAAATAGAATTGAAATAAAAAAAGATTACAATGAATTCGCGTTTACTGGGACCATTCAACACAATCATAAAATAATTAATCCAAGCCAATATTTTCTTCCTAAAGGTCCTTTAGCAATATTACCTTTTTCTAAAAATAAATTTTCATTTGTCTGGAGTTTAAAGAAGGAATTGATCTATAAAAATAAAAATAAATTAAAACAATTAATTAGTTCTGAAATAGAGAGAATCTATAAAAAAATAAAGTTTAAAGTTTTAAATTTTCAAACGTTTCCCTTAAACTTAAATTTAAAAACTCAATATTCAATTAATAACGTTTTGGTATTTGGTGAAGGAATTCACTCCATTCATCCTGTGGCAGGTCAAGGATTCAACCTAGTAATACGAGACATTAAAAAATTAAATGAGCTCATAAATGATAACTTAAAACTTGGTATGGAAATTAAGAACTCTTTTATACTCAAAGACTTTTATAACTATAGGAGTTCAGAAAATCTTATGTTTGGGTTAGGAATAGATTTAACTCACTCTTTTTTTAAAAATAGAAAATATATAGAACCAATAAAAAATATTATTTTAAATAATATAAAAAGTAACAAATTAGTTAAAAAACTAAGCACCTCGATTTCTGATAGAGGTTTTTTTTAATTATTGTATGGTATTTTTTTTTGAACTACTGTCATACAAATAAAATTCTATAATCTCAGATAATATCTTCACTTTATCTGTAGATGAAATTGTTTCTAGCAGTTTTTGTTTTTCCTCGTTAGATATAGGAGCAATCATTGCTAAAGTATTAATTTGTTCTAGGAACTGTAATTTTTCAAATTCTTTCCAATTTAAAAGTAGTCCAAATTTTTCAAAAAAGCTTTTCGATTTATTAAATAATATCTGTCTTTCTTTTTCATCTATATTATTATCTAATTCTAAATCATTTTTAAACTTATTATAATTAACTTCAAACTCTCTATAAAGTTTGTCACTATTAATTTCTTTTATTATTTCAAATCTAGTTAGACCGTTTAAGTTTAATAAAATTCTTCCGTCATCAGTTTTTTTTAGTGCTTCGATTTTACCCAAACATCCGACTCTATAGACCTTATTAGTATCTCCGATTAATTGCACCATACCCATTAATTTATTATTTTTCATACAGTCGTTTACTAATTCTAAGTATCTTTTTTCAAAAACATTTAAGGGTAAATTTGTTTTTGGGAAGTAAATAACTCCACTGAGAGGAAAGACCGGAATTTTATTTGGAAAGATTACTTTCATAATAGTCTTCTAATAGATATTTGGTCTTTTCCATAGTGACATTTTAACAACTATTATAACGCACAACATCACGACTTGTAATCTCTTTTCTATATGTTTAAATTGATTTCAAATATAATTGCGGGCATAGCTCAGTGGTAGAGCGTCTCGTTGCCAACGAGAAGGTCGAGGGTTCGAATCCCTTTGCCCGCTCCAATGAAGCGACTAAATATCTAATTAAAATTGAGTTAATTCGTGCTATTATTCATAATTAAAACTAAATGAGTGATTTAGCAGATAAAAAATGTGTTGCTTGTAACGGAGATATCCCTCCGTTCGATAAATCAGAAATACATAAATATTTAAAGAAGGTAGATGGATGGGATGTTAAAAGTGATGACGAAAAAAGTTTTTACTTAATGAAGGAATTTAAATTTCAAAATTTTATTGAAAGTCAAAATTTTATAAATAAAGTTGGAAATTTAGCCGAAAAAGAGAGTCATCATCCTGATATTTCATTTGGATGGGGATATTGTAAAATTAAGATATTTACTCATGCCATCAAAGGTCTTGCTGAAAGTGATTTTATTTTAGCTGCTAAAATCGATAATATTTAATTAATGATTGAAATGACGAACTCCAGTAAATACCATTTTAATTTTTGACTTATTTGCTTCATCTATTATTTCTTGATCTCTTATCGATCCTCCAGGTTGAACAATAATTTTAACGCCTGCTTTTATTAAAATTTTTACTCCGTCCGTAAAAGGAAAAAATGCATCCGATGCAGCTATAGAATTTTTAATTTTTTCTGGCTGAAATTGCTTTGCTTTTTGAGAGGCTATTTTGCAACTATCCAATCGGCTCGGTTGTCCTGCGCCGATCCCTATAGTTGAAGTTCCGTTTGATAAAATTATTGCATTTGATTTTACATGTTTACAAACATTGAATGCAAACTCTATATCGGTAATTTCTTTTTTTGACGGTTTTATTTTTGTAACACATTTTAATTTTTTCTTATCTAAAATTATTTTATCTTTACTTTGAATTAAAAAAGAACCATCAAAATGTTTTACAGAAGTTATATTTTCTAATTTGAATTGAGAAGTATCGATTATTCTCAAATTTTTTTTTCTCTTTAAAATTGCTAGAGCATTTTTATCAAATTTTTTTGCCAAAATAACTTCAAGAAAATTTTTGTTAATTTCTTCTGCAATTTTTTTATTAACTTTAAAATTACAAGCAATTACACCTCCAAATGCACTCAATGGATCACAAGAATAAGCTTTCTTAAAAGATGCTAAATTTGATTTATCAGTCGAAACTCCACACGGGTTTGCATGTTTAACAATAACTGTCGCAGGTTTTTTTCTTATGCTAAATAGAATCTCTAAAGCAGCAAATATATCATTATAATTATTATAACTGAG
>MDTB01236293.1_pt1 | contig 21948 bp, 19 predicted proteins | sample 811161 | NCBI WGS metagenome assembly MDTB01 (sample SAMN05326650, study PRJNA326480) | marine metagenome | isolation source: seawater | place: Mediterranean Sea | collected 2009 | reverse complement strand
CATGTAATCTAAAAGAATTTTCAAAGACTCTGGCTTTTGACCCTCTAATTCAATTAATTTTTTTGCTTCTTTTATATCTATTTTATTTTTTCTTAATTCATCAGCCATATTCTGACTTATTCTACTGTATCCCCTCTTTAAGTATTTGATATAATCTCTTGAGCCTTGCATGAAACATTCTATTTTGGAAAAAGACTTATTTGCTTGATCTGGAACTCCTTCTAATTCATCACCTTGCCAATCTAATTCTTTTTGTATTAATTTTACTTGCTCCTGATAATTCCAATTAATATAATTTCCTAAATATATAGGCTTAATTTTACTATTTTTAATTTCTGATTTTGAAGGAAATGTATAAGGAAACAAATCTCTTTTTTCTAAATTTACTTTTCGTGATTTCAGCATCGAATACATATCTTCGGCTGTAATACCAAGATTCCTAAACATATTAAATTTTTCCTCATTTTCCTCCTCTAATTCATCATAAGTATAATATGCTGTCATTTCTGCGTTCGGCTCACCCCAAATAATCAATGGCACACCAATTTTAATTGCCATTCTAACTGGGAAAGAATAAATTCCACAATGACAATGCCAACAAAAATCAGTTTTACGATTAAAGCTCTCAAACATTAATTGCTTCACTATTTTCCAATTTGGAGTGAAGTCAATAAAATCAGCTCCAAGTTTTTTTAACGTGGTTGTAGTATTGTCCAAAGTCTTAGGTCTATAAAATCCATGATTAAATCTAATCACTAGTGGCTTAAGTTTTAGGTTGTTGACTACATAATAAAGCTGGAAAGTGCTATCTTTGCCCCCTGAAAAAGGGATAATACAGTCATAATCATTTTTACCTTTATATTTCTTTACAATTTTTAAAAGTTCTTCATGTCTATTTTTCCAATTAATTTTTTTTTTTGAATCTATAGAATTACAAATATTACAAATTCCTTGCTCATTAAATTCAATCGTTTCATAGGTTTCGGGTAACAAGCAATTTTTACATTTTTTCATTTAAAGTGTAAATCCATCATCAAAGCAAAAGTCTTGACCAGTAAACTTCATAGAATTGCTTTTAAGCAAGTATAATATAAAATCATTAATATCATTGCTGCTAAGTAAATTATTTGATCCAACAAACTTTGAATATTTTTTAATAAATTTTTTATCTTGTTTATCAAATATACCACCTAAACTTATAGTATTTATTTTAACTTTATTTTTAAGATATAATTTCGCATAAAATTTTGATAATTGTATGATCAAATTTTTACTTATGGCATAATCAATAGGCATCTTAATTCTTGATGATCTATAAATTTCAAATCTAGGTAAAATTTTTCCGTAAATTGATGCAAAGTTTATAATTTGTCCCCCTTTTTTTTTTGAGAAATACTCACCAAATTCTTTTGTAAGTTTTATAAATGGCTCTAGATGTTTTATAATATCTTTATAATAATATTTAGATTTTTGTTTTGCGGGATAAATACAATTTATGACTACGTCTATATTTTTAAATTTTTTTAAGGAGTACTTTACTATTTTTTTATAGTCAGATTTTTCATTAATATTAATTTTTAAAAAATTATTCTTTTCAAATTTTTTATTTTTTTTTCTATCTATAATATAAACATTAAATTTCTTTTTTATAAGAAAGTTTGATATTGAGGCACCAACTAAGCCGGATCCACCAATTATTAAAATATTTTTATTTATCATTAATTAAATTTTCTAAATACAGGTTTGATGGTATTGCCTTTAAAGTATTTTTTAGGTCCTTTTAATAAAGCTTTTTTATATACTATTATTGCATCTTTTAAAGCTGAGAGTGTTGTGTTTAATATTTTCAAAGAATGAGCATTTGATAAAGCCACCCATGGCATAAAAATTCCTTTCTTTATCATCTCTTGTTGAAATAAGGTCCGCATCTCAAATGAATTTTTTAGGTTAATATCCTTAGTAACATAATAAGGTGAACAAGGCACTCCATCCATATAAATGTATTTCTCTATTCCATGAGATCTTGAAATTTCATTAAATTTTTTTATTAATTTGTTCCCATAATCCCATATTTTTGGTATCACACTTTTTGATCTTAAAAAGTCAATTGTGGCTATCATTGCTGCTAATGAATTCATTTCAGAGCCATGAGTGCTTGATAACAAAAAGAGTCTTTTATTCCCTTTTTTTTCAATTGAACCTAGCTCCATAAATTTTCTTTTACCCACAACAGCTGAAACTGAATATCCGTTTGCCATAGCTTTACCAAAAGTAGATATATCTGGATTGATATTATAAAATTCTTGTGCTCCTCCCAATGCCCATCTAAAACCTGTTATCATTTCATCTAATATAAATACTATGTTATTTTTTTTACAGATTTTTTCTACGAATTTTAAAAAGTGATATCTTTTTTTAAAAATATTTTTTTCAGTAAAATAATCAAATTTTTCATTCATAATATTTTTTTTTCCATCTAAGAACTCTGGGTGAATTATATTTGATGCTTCCATTATTAAACACGATATTTTATTCTTATTTTTATTTATTATTTTCTCTAGTCCGATCGGATCATTATATTTAAAATTTAGAGTAAATTTTTTAAATATTTTTGGAACACCTAATTTCATTTTGGTATCTGAAATAAACCAATCGTCATAAGAATAAAATGGATCATTCTTACACTTTAATATTAAATCTTTATTGTTATATGCTCTTGATATTTTAATAGCAGCTGTGACAGCAGCAGATCCAGTCTTTGCAAATTTTACCATATCAGCAGACTTAATAGTATATGTAATTTTTTTAGCAGCCTCTAGTTCAGTAGTGCTTGGAAGTGTAAGATTGTTTCCTTTGTATATTTCTCGGATTGCAAATTTATCAACATAATTGTTTGAATAGCCAAGAATTGATGATCTTAAACCCATACCATAGTCTATAAATTTCTTACCAGAGTAATCGTATATATAACACCCTTTTCCCCTATTCAAAATTTCAGGTGCATTATCAGGAAATTGATCAAAGCCTCTTGAGTATGTATGAGACCCGCCCGGAATTTTGTTCAAAAGTTGTTTTCTATATTTTTTTTTCATTTTTGGTTAAATAATTTTTTTATAATTTTTAAATCTTCTAAATCATCTATTTCAAAATTTTTAGTTTTATTAAATTCATAGCAAAATGTTTTTTTGTGTAAAAAAGTTTTAAACTTTTTTAATTCTGATATCCTTGAAATATATATGCTACCATCTAAATAAAAGTATTCTTTTATTTTTTGCCTTAAAGGTAGTTTAATTTTTTTTCTAACATGTTTTTTGGGGGAGATTTCAAAACAATATTGTGGGTGTGCACTTTTACATTTTCCAACGCTTACAAGTGCTAATTTTTTTTTTTTTCTTAATAACTCAATAGATCTATTAATATCTTTATATGTAGTAAGTGGAGAAGTAGGTTCTAGCAAAATAAGATAAGTGTCATCACTCAAATTATTTTGTTCTATAATATATATTAAACTATCTATTGACTCCGACTTAGCCGAAGAATACTTTTTAGGCCTGTGCTGAGGAAAACATTTTTTATATTTTTCGCCTAAGGATAAAATTTGTTTGCTATCAGATGATAATATAAATCTACTAATATATTTAGACTTATTAAAAGATTTCATTGGATACTCAACGAGATGCTTATTACCAATTTTTACTAAATTCTTATTTCTTAATCTTTGACTATTTTTTTTTGCTAAAATTACACCAATAAACTTTTTATACATTTTCAATTAACATTTTATTAGTACTTTGAAGATCTGCAATATTTGCTATATCAACCCATAAACCATCAAATTGATAAATTCCAATTTTCTTTTTAGCTTTATGATTTTTTTTAATAAAGCTTGGCATGTCTATATATGATGGTTTTTTTAAATCAGAAATTAATTTCTTTTTTATAACATAAATTCCAGTATTAATTAGATAGTTTGATTTTGGTTTCTCTTCAATATCAATAAACTTATTATTATTTAATTTTATTGCACCGTATTTAATTTTATTTTCATATCTTCTTGAGCAAATAGTTATATCGTTTTTTTTATTTTTGTGGAAGTTTAATACCTTATTTAATCTTTCCTCAAAATAAATATCACCATTAACTACTAAAACATTTTCAAAATCAGTTTTCTTTAAGAAGAATAAACTACCAGCAGTACCAAGAGGTTTTTTTTCTTCTATTAAATTTATATTTAAGTTGTTATTTTTTTTAATGTTTTTATATCTATAAAATTTTTGCTTTAAATAATTTGTTGATATAAAAATGTTTCTAAATCCATCTCTATCTAATTTTGAGAGAATATGATCTATTATTGATCTACCACCAATTTTTAAAAGAGGTTTGGGTGTTTTTATTGTTGCCGGTCTTAATCTTTTTCCTTTTCCACCTGCTAATATTAAAACTGGATTTGACACAATATTTTTTCTCAAGTTTTTAGTAGGCAAAATTCCAATCAAATTACCTTTTTTGATTATAGGAATGAATTCAATTTTATTTTTAATAATTTTTTTTAATAATTTTTCTTTGAGATATAAGCTTTCAGAAAAAAGAAAATTTTTATTATAGAGGTGTTTTGCTTTAACGTTTTTTTCTAAAGTTCTTCGATTTAATAGAAACCTTCTTATATCTCCATCTGAAATTGTACCGATAACTTTTTTTTTACTATTCTGAACAAAACAAATTTTACTTGCATTATTATTTAATTTTTTAATTATATTAAATATTGTTGAATTTTCTAAAACTAAGAACTTTTTATTTGGTTTAATCAATTTCATTGGTAAACTAGATATACTCGTTTGATTTATAATTTTTTTTAGCTTTTTTTCCAAGATACATCAAATATTTTGAAGAACTAATACCAAAAGCAGGTCTTTTTGTTGTTAAATTTTTATAAGTAAATATTTCTCCTTTATTTATATTAATTTTTGCTACAATACTTTTTTTTACAAGTTTTGATATTTTTTTTTCATTTTTTCTTATTTTTTTATTTTTAAGTTTTAAAATACTATTCATTAATTTTATTTGATGAACATAATTTTTAAAATCTTTATAGTTCATAGAAGCTAAATGATCCGGTCCTTTCATCTTATTACTTAATGTAATATGTTTTTCAAATACTCTAGCTCCAAGCATGTAAGAAGCTAATGCACTCACATTGTTAGTAGTGTGATCTGAGTAGCCAAGATTTAAGTCGAATTTTGATAAATCATTTAATGCCAGAATATTACTATTTTTGTCTAGCACTGGATAGTTTGAAATACAATGCATCAGTATTATTTTATCCTTAATTTTTCTATGAAGGTTCTTATTGATAATTTTTATTTGATTATTTTTTATATTGAAAACTTTTTTTTTAGAAATAACATTTAGTGAATTACAAATTATAGATAAATTTGACATTCCTGTAGATAAAAAAATTTTTTTTTTCTTAATATTTAATTTATTTAAAAGCTCATAATTCTCAATTTCTCCTGAAGGTATTTTTATCTCATTTAAATTTAAATATTTAGATGCAAAAATATAATCATCAAAGGAAAAAACTGAAATTAAAAATTTTAATTTAATTTTTCTGCAAAAACTTTTTAACTTTTTTAAATTAGTTATATTTATTTCATATTTTCTTAACATATCATATTGATTTTTATATGATTGATTTTTTTGATAACTAACTAAGGGACAATTTTTTTGGGTTAAATTACCAGATTTAAAATATTGAAATTTTACGTAATCAGCACCACAATATTTTGCTTTTTTAATTAATTCATAAGCAGTTTTCATTGAACCATTATGATTAATGCCAATTTCTGCAATAATTATTGTTTTATTTTTTTTCATAAAAAATTTTTGGTAAAATAGTATTAAAATTTTCATTAAAAACTATTTTCTCAAATTTTTTTAAGCCATTTTTTTTATAATATACTAAGCTAATTTTTTTTGTTTTTAATTTTATTAATTTATTCATTCCTTTTTTAATATTAATAAAGTTATTTTTTACAGATATGGTTTGATTAGAAATTAATCTACCCTCTTGCCTATTTCCTATATTTAAACATTTTGTTTTCATAAACGGGCTTTCTATAATTCCACTTGAAGAATTTCCTAAAACACCTAAAGAATATTTCATCAAATTTAGATAATTTTTATGCCCCAAATTTGATACAAAAAAACAATTTATCTTCCTTTTAACAAATTTTTTTACTTGATTAGTGATTATATTACCACCTTCATCAAGATTTGAAGAAGTAAAGATGAAATTATAATTATTATTATGTGAAATAACCCTCAAAAGCGGTTGGATTTGTTCTCTAAAAGTTAATTTTGAATATGTCTCAGGATGAAAAGTGACAAGAAAATAACGTTTAATTATAGTATTTTTTATTGTTTTTCCTAAAATATTATGAAGTTTCTGAAATTTATATTTTTGAATTGTAAATAAACTCAGTGATCCTATATCAATCACTTTTTTTGGATTTTCTCCTAATGCTATTACTTTATCTCTATATTTTTCTGTCGAAACAAAATGTAAAGAAGATAATTTTGTTATAGCATGCCTATAATTTTCATCTAGCGATCCAAAGGTGGATTCTCCGCCATGAAAATGAACAAGAGGTATTTTTTTAAAAGAACATAAATACGAAAATAGTAATGTTTCATATCTATCGCCAAGCACTACACCAAAATAGTAAGTATTTTGTTTTAAATATTTTTTTGAACTTTTAATAAATTTGCTTAAATAATCGAATATATCATCTTGTTTAGTATCCTTAATTTTTAAATTTAAAAAAAAAATATTTTTTTTTTCAATTTTTATATCCTCAGTTAAAAAAAAATTATTTTTTGAATTTCTTGAATTAATAAGTAAAAAAACATCAAATTTTTTTTTGAGACTATTGATTGCAGGTTTTATAATTCCTATTTCTGCTCTGCTGCCTAAAAAAACGATAACTTTTTTTTTATACATTATAATCGAATATATATCTAAAATTCTCTAGATTTTTTGGCGATGCATACCACTTGATTGTTTTGGCTATTGCAAGAGAAAAATTTTTTTGACTTGCATATTTTGGTTGCCATTTAAGAATATTTCTTGCTTTTTTATTATTTGAAACTAAATTTAAAATTTCACTTTTAGAGGGTCTTTCTCTTTTTTTATCAAATACTACAATAATTTTTTTATTTAAATTAGTTTCTACAATTTTAATAATCTGCTTGATTGAATAACTTCTTCCAATTCCTAAATTAAATGCATTTCCAAAATATTTTTTATTACAATAAATCGACCTATAAAACCCATTAACAGTATCATCAATATAAGTAAAATCTCTTTTCGTACTCAAATTTCCTAATTGTATTTTATTTTTTTTCATTGCTTGTAATATAATTGTAGGTATCACTGCTCTTAAAGATTGACGAGGTCCAAATGTATTAAATGGTCTAACGATCAATAATGGCAAATTATATGAATAATAATAAGATAATGCTAATTGGTCAGCAGCTGATTTTGATGCAGCATAAGGAGAACTCGATTGCAGAGGGTGATTTTCATCTATTGGTATATATGCAGGATTGCCAAATACTTCGCTTGTAGAGGTATGAATAAATTTTTTAATTTTATATTTTTTTGCTGCCTCAAGTAGATTAAAAGTTCCAAGTAAATTTGTATCAATATATGATTTTGGTGCTTTATATGAATAAGGTATAGATATCAAGGCTGCCAAATTAATAACTATATCGCACTCCTTAACATAATTCTGAAAACTAGAAGGATCTCTTATATCGCCAAAAATAACTTTTAGATTTTTATTTTTGATATTGTTAAGCCATCCTAAGGATTTTTCAAAATTATACTCAACGAGTAAATAAACTTTTATTTTTCTTTTTAACAAAAATTCTACTAAATGAGATCCTATAAATCCTGAACCGCCAGTTATAAAAATATTCATATTATGATAAACATGTTATATTTAAATTAGTATAATTAATAAAGAATTTGTTGTAACTAAATTTATAAAGTATTAAAAAAGGTAAAAAATAAATTAAATATTATGAATTTATTAATAAACTATTTTTAACCTTTAAAATAGTAATAAATTTAAATGCTAAAAAATAATCATTTTTATATTAATAATCTAGATAAAATTATAATTTTAGGAACCCATCAAGACATCAAGCAATTATTAGATGTTAATAATTTGCTTGGAATTAAAACAACTGTCATAACAACTACAAGTCAATCTAAACAAATGAATTTGAAAAGCAATTGTTATAAATTTGATAAGATAGATAAAAGATTTGAAAATTTCATAAAAAAGAATTTTGATGTGAAAAAAACTTTATTTATTTCGATTAGCGCAAGATATATTTTTAAAAAAAAAACTATAAGCAATCTTTTTAATAACAATTTAATTAATTTTCATGGTTCTAGATTACCTTTAGATGCTGGTGGTGGAGGTTATAGTTGGAGAATTTTAAGAGAGGATAGAATAGATACGCAACTTTGTCATGTTATAAACGACAGGATAGATAATGGGCAAATATTATTTCACGAAACTTCACTGTTTCCTAATTACTGCAAAATTCCAATAGATTTTGAGAAATATCATAACAAAAATTTTATTAGTTTTTATAAAAAAGTAATTCAAAAAATAAAAAAAGGTAAAGTTAAATTGATTGATCAATCAAAATATTCTGGTAGATATAATCCAAGACTATATTCTAAAACCGATGGAGCGATTGATTGGGATTTAAATCCACACGATCTATTTAATTTTATAAATGCATTTGATGATCCTTATGAAGGTGCATTTACATACTTAGATAATGGAAATTTTGGAAAATTAAATCTAAAAAGTGTTCACTTACACGCTGGCGATAGCTCAAATCATCCATTTATGTCAGGTATTGTCTCGCGACATGATAAAAATTGGATAGTGGTGTGTACGAAATCTAAATATATGCTTCTGATTGAAAAAGTAATTAATAAAAATAACAAGAATATAATTAATAAAATTAAAGTTGGAGATAGATTCCATACTCCGTTAAATAAAATTATGATTGCAAGAAAAAAAAGGAATTTTTTTAATTCGAAAGGCTTAAAAAAAAATTAAAACCTGAAAGTATTGCCGCTAGGTATACTTAAGATTTTTTTTTCATTTATTGAGGAATTTGATAAATTCATTTTTGGATATTTTTTTAGAAAATCTAATTTATGCAATAAATTCCAAACAGGTCTAAACTGAATACCTTGTTGATTTGCAAATTTTATATATTTTTCTTTATTATGCTGCGCATTTTCAATGATTAAGGTTTGCAACCAATAATTGCATTTAGAATTTTCTGGCTCCTCCAAAACTTTAAATTCTGGGAGGTTCTGAAAATTTTTTTTATACATTTTGAATAATCTTCTTTTGTATTTTAATATTTTGTTAATTTTATTTATTTGAGAAAGACCCAATGATGCATTCAATGCAGGCATTCTATAGTTAAACCCAATTTTGTCGTGTAAATAATTCCATGGGTGATTTTTTTTTGAAGTATTAGAAATATGTTTTGCAATTTTAAAGAGTTTTTTATTATTTGTTAAAATTGCGCCTCCACATCCCGTTGTGATTATTTTATTTCCATTAAAACTTAATACCCCAAAATGTCCAAGCGTTCCAAGGTGCTTTCCTTTAAAAAAACTACCTAAAGCTTCTGCTGCATCTTCTATAATAGTTAAATTAAATTTTTTTGAAATTATTTTTAGTTTATCTACATTTACTGAATGTCCAAAAACATGCACTGGTATAATGCATCGAATTCTTTTTTTTGTTTTTTTATTATAAAAATATTTCCCCCTCTTTCTTGTATTTTTTTTTAAATAATCTTCAAGTTTATCGAAATCTATACCTAAATTTTTTTTTTCACAGTCAACAAAATGAGGTGATGCCCCAACATATAAAATTGGATTTACTGTGCCAACAAAAGTCAGTGTTGGCACAAGAACTTCGTCATTAGAATTAATACTACTTGCAAGCAATGCTATATGTATTGCTGATGTACCGCTATTTACACAAATTACATATTTTGATTTTGTATATTTTTTTAATTTATTTTCAAACAATATTGTTTGCTTACCTGCAGTTGATACAAAACTACTTTTTAAACATTTTTGAATTTCATTTTTATCTTTTTTATCTAAAAATGGTTCATGTAAAGGCAAATATCTTAATTTATTATTTTTTTTTATTTTTTTAAAAATTTTATAAATTTTTTTGTTCATATTTAAAATTGTGGGTTAACATATAAGGATTTATCATATGTAATTTTCTTAATTTTCTTAATTTTCTTATAAAGTTTAATTTTTTTTTCATCAAAATTTTTTTTAGTTGTGTATCTTATTTCATCTATTTTATTTTGCTTTTTAGAATTTAATTTGAAAATTTTTTTTGTTTTTATTAACTTACAAATATTATTGATCACAGATTTTACACTAGACATAGTAAAATCAAATGGATTTTCATAGTGCTTGGGTAATGAATGAAATAATATTTCTCCACTATCAACACCTTTGCTTAAAAGATGTACTGTTGCTCCAACTAGATGAAAGTTTCTATCTGCCACCGCCCAAAAATTACAATCTGTGCCTCTATAATATGGTGATATACCCATATGAATATTAATTGCTTTTTTTTTAATTAAAAAATTTACTAAATCACCTTTCAAATAACTTGAACCAAAAACAATATATAAATCACTTTTTAAAAATGTACTTAGATCAGCTATTTTAAACATATTCAAATCATTAAACGATAGTGATTTAATTTTTACCTTATCTAAGTGTAATTTTGTATTTTTTTTAAAAAATTTATTTTGAGATTTATTAACCTCTTTAAAGTATTTTTTAATTTCAGAATTTACTTTATAATGACCATTATCAGCTCTTCCGGGGAAATGTGTCTGACACTCTTGTATTACAAATAAATCACAATTTAACTTTGATAAACAATTTACTAAATAATTATGACGAGGAAGATTAGAAGTAATTATTGTAATTTTCATTTTATCATTTTTAAAATATTTGTATGATCTTCTCTAGCAATCTCTAAGTTGCTTAAATTTATTTGCTTTTTTTTATGATCAAATATTAAGCTAGATTTAAAACCTATATCTATGTTTAGTTTTTTTAATATTTGAATTGAATCTTTATTATAAGATCCACAAGGGTGGCTCATTGAAAAAATTTTTGTATTAGAAATTTTTGATAATATCGATTTATTTTTTTTATATTCTTGATTTTGATTAAATTTACTTAAATTTTTTAATAAGTAAGGGTGTGAATGAGAATGCAGACCTATTGCATGACCTTGACTAATTAGTAACTTAATATCGGACTTAGACAAAAATAGCCTTTTTTTAATTTTATTGATATTTATTTTTTTTATTTTAAAAATTTTTAACATTATTTCATGAAGTTCTTTTTTATTTAATTTTTTATCACGAAGGTATCTGTATTTAATATCGTTCAAAGAATAAAACGGAGCATTTTTTTTTATTTTTTTTATAATTTTATCTTTTTTTTTTAAAATATTTGTTGAGAAGAATTTTTTTCTCATCTTCATAAATATGAAAAAAAATTTTATAAAATTCATCTATATTTTTAAAATAATTATCTCTAAAAAACCTATAGACTTCCATGTATTCATAATCTTTTTCAAAAATCGATGTATAAATGAAAAAAAAGGCTTTTATTTTGTATTTTTTTAAAATGGGTAGCGCAATGTCAAATTGGCATTTTAAAGAGTCATCAAAAGTTAAACAAACTTTTTTATTTTTATTAATAATATCTTTTAAAAAATCTTTTGGATTTGAAATATTTTTTAAACCAATATGTCTTAAAATTTTTATAAATTGACTAGCTGATATAGACCCTTGGCCTTTAAAATGATTTATATTGTCGTGAAAATGATGAAACATTATACCATGTGGATATTTTATTTTATACATATATGAAAATTATATATAAACTAGAACATTGTAATTAAAAATGAAAAAAATAATAATCGTAGGTAATGGTTCACATTCTGTTGTAATTTATAATGAACTTAAAAAAATTAAAAATATTCAAATTACTGGTTTTTTAAAGATTAACAAAAATATTCACAATAAATTAAATATTAAGTGTTTTGGTGAAATCGAACAGACGTCGATAAAAGTTTTAAAAGATTATCATTTTATAACAGCTATTGGAGACAACAATTTAAGAAAGAAAGTAGTTAAAAAATTAGAAAAAAAATTTAAAAAAATTAATTGGTTTAGTTTTTGTGCTAATAATACAATTTTATCAGAAAAAGTTAAAATTGGCAAAGGCTCTGTAATTCTACCTAATTGTTTTATTGGCGTTAACGTGAAAATTAAAAATCATTGTATTATAAATTCAAGTTGCTCAATAGATCATGATAATATTCTTGAAGATTTTTCCAGTTGCGGACCTGGAGTAATTACGGGGGGGAATGTATGTTTTAAGGAAAGTTCATTTGTTGGAATAGGATCTACTGTAAAAAATAATGTTACCGTAGCTAAAGATTCTTTTATCGGAGGCCATAGTTTTGTAAACAAAAATACAAAAAATAAAAAACTATATTTTGGAGTTCCTATAAAAATAATTAAAAATTTATAAACTATAAAGTCAAAATATTATTTGTGAGTTTAAGTGCTTTTTCACTATGAGTTATAAGAATAACAACCTTTTGTTTGGAAAGATTTTTGATATTTTCTAAAACATCTTCCTCATTTTTTTCATCTAAATTACTCGTAGGTTCATCAAAAATTACTAGATCTGTGTTTTGGTACAGCGCTCTTGCAATTCCTATTCTTTGCTTTTGTCCACCAGATATATTAGCACCATTTTCCCCTGTAATATGATCCAAACCATGTTTGAATTTTTTGAGCTCGGAACCAAAGTTTGATAAATGAATTGCTTCTTCTAACTTTTTAGTTTCATCTTCATCCAGTTTATTTTTAAATGTGATATTATATTTAATAGAATTATCCATTAGAAAAACATCTTGAGGTACATAAGAAGCAAAATATTTATTGGAAGATTTTTTTCCATCTATGTAAAAATCTCCACTAAATTCATCGGTTAAACCCAATAGAATATTTGCTAGAGTACTTTTTCCACTTCCACTTATTCCTCTAACTAATAGGATTTCATTTTTTTTGGCTTTAAAGTTTAAATTATTTAAAATTTTGCTTTGATTAAGATCATCTGGATAGGTAAATGTCAAATTTTTAACATCAAGAATTTCTTTTACGAAAGAGTAATTTTTAAACTTTTCAACATCTGTTTTGCTTGTAAGCAGCAAATTAAGCTGTTGCAATGTTTCAGAATTAAATTTTAAAGATTGAAAAGCTGTTGTGATCCTATTAATTGATGGTAACGATCTAGCTAAAACCGCAACATACACCGCTAAAACAGCAACGATATCTAAGTTATTTTCTCCTGTGCTAATTAAAAAATATATAAATAAAAGTAAAGACAAAATTCCTAGTGTTTCAATAAATATTCTAGGTAAGATCTGTATATAATGTAAACCTGAAAGAGTACTATTAAAGCTATTATTAATATTTTGAAAATTATCTGTAAACAATTTTTCTTTCATATAGACTTTTATTTCCTTAAATAATTTAAAAGTTTCATTAACAGTTTGAATTTTTTTGTTTTCAAACAAAAGTCTTTTTGAACCTAAATCTTTAAGCTTATTTTTAAAGAATTTATAAATAATTAAACCAAATAAAAAAATTATTAAAAAGACTATAAAACCTTTGGGCTGAAAAACTAGAACAAATAGAATATAAGAAATTAATATTATTATTTCAGTAAATATTTGAAGTGTAGGCAAAATATATCCCGTTACTACTAAAACACTATCTGAATTAATTGTTCTTAGTATTTTTGATAAGTTAATATTTTTAATTTTAAGAAAACTTTTATTTAAATAATTATCAAATAAAATATTTCCTATTTTATATTGACTTTTAAAAGAGAACTTTACCTGAAGAAATGAGTAAAATCCTATAATTATATTTTTTAAAAAGAAAATAAAGAAAATCAAACTTAAAGTTATATAATTATTGTCTGGGAAGTAATTAAAAATATTTTCAAGTCCAAAAAATAATTTATAATTATCGGTGTTAAGAAGCATCCCAATGAGTGGAATTATTGCTGCAATACTTAAAGCTTCAAGAAAACCAATTATAAAATTAAATAAAATTAACAAATAATAGCCAATTTTATAATTCTCTCCCAAGATTGATATTGTTCTGATTTGATTAATTAATAATCTCATATCATGCTATTGGAACCACACCTTTAAAATTTCTTTTCCCATATTTTTTCCAATGCTCATAAAGTGATGATAAATATAATTTATGAACCTCGAAACATTCGTTAAATGAATATAATTCACATTCTTTCTTAATTAAAATATTTTTTATATTTTTGATCATGTTTTGACTGATAGGTTCTATTTTACCAAAATATTTTTTTTGTTTTTTTTTGATGTATATCCCACTTTCATGGAAATATTGGCTAATAATTTTTTTTCCAATAATGTTATAAACTATTTTATTGTTATATTTATTATTTTTGAGCTTAAAAGAGATTAAATTAATCTCACAAGTTTCATATTTGACATTAAGCATGCCATACGCTTCGTAAAAATTTTTTCTTTTTGAATTAACCCAAAATTTATTTAATTTTTTTGTACTTATTGATTTAACTTTTTCTGAAAAAATCCACTTAAAAGTATCGATAAAATGCATAGAATTACAACATAAACCCCAATCTGTACCTATAATATTTATAATTACATTTTTCTTATTAAATAATTCTTTTTTTAATTTTTTAAAACAACTCATTGTTTTATAATTAGTAGTAAGCCATACTTTTTTATTTTTATTAAGAATGTATTTAAGTTTATCAATTTGTTTAAATGATTGTCCAAGATTTTTTTCCAGTATCCAGGATTTTACATTGAATCTTTGAATTATTTTTTGCACTTCTTTTAATCTAACATCAGCATTAGTAGAAACTATAACAAGATCTAAGTTTTTTCCTTTGAATTTTGATATAGAGTTAATTGTCTTAATTTTTTTCTTTTCTTTGATAATAATGTTTACTTTTAATCCTGTTTGTAAAATTGCTTCGTGATATCTTTTTCCAATACTCCCATATCCAACAATTAAAACATTAAACATTATAAATATTATTGATTAACTTCATTAATTTATGACTATACGTAAAATTAATTAAATTGTTTTTTTTATTCTCTAATTTTTTTATAAAATTTTTTATTAGTTCGTGTAAACCAGCCTTATATTTTATATCTAGTTCACTTTTCTTATAATGAGTTATTTTTCTATTTAGTTTAATAGTTTTTAAATTTTCTAAAGGTCTCAATTTATAATAATTTTCAATTGTAGAAACAGTAACCATCCAAGGACCGGGCCTGTTCCATAATGCTTTATAGTAGACAGAATCTCCAGATGAAAATTTTATTTTACTAAAAACAAAATTTTTTTTAATACTACCTTGATTATCAATTTGAGTAATTTTTCCTCGGCCAAAAAAATAAATAAAATCGATTAAATGAATTGAATTACAATACATCCAGTATTTTTTGATACTTTTTAATTTATTTATGTTTTTATTTACCTCTTGATCATTAATCTCGATTATTCTAGTTGATTTATCTTTTTTTAATAATTTTTCTAATATTTGAGTTGAAGAGAAATACCTTCTATTTAATGCTACAAAAAGTTTTTTATTATTTTTTAATTTTTTAATTTTTTTTGACTCAGAATAATTCAATCCTAATGGTTTTTCACACAATATAAACCATCTATATTTTGATAAATTATACAGAACATCATATGCGCTAGTTTCATTAACTGCACAAATAACACCGTGAGCTTTGGTTTTTGAATACATTTCATCTATATTTTTGAAAACTTTAATTTTTTTTATCTTCAATATTTTTTTAAGATTTGATATGGATTTACCTACAATACCCACAATCTCAATATTTTTAAAACTCTTTAAAACTTTTAAATATTCTTGAGCCATATATCCTGCTCCAATAATGCAAATCTTTTTTTTCATTTCATTTTATGAATAAATGTTTACTTTATTTATATATGTTAAATTTAATTAAAAAAATTGTTTTATTTTTAATTCCAAACTCATTTATTAAAAGACGACATTTTCATAGTTCAACATATCATAAAGATAATTTCTTTGTAATGACCATATTTAATAATAATTTTTGTAGAAACTTATTATTCAAATTCGCTAACTTATTTAAATCATTTTCAAAATCAAATAGTATATTTTATAGATTGTTTGTTTATCAAAGCGTTAAAAAAGAAAATTTTAACAATAAATCAAAATATCTATATGAAATTGATTATGGGAGAGAGACCAGAAAAGCTATATTGATATCAACGAATGAGAAGATAAATTTAGATTATGAGGTATCAAATAATCAATATATTTGGTTTGGGGTTATTTTATTAGAAAATTATTTTTATTTATTTAACATTAACAAACATGACCTAGAAATTAAAATTACGATAAAAAATAAGAATAAAAATAAGATTATTAACCTAGTATTTCCAACAGATGATAAAAAACATGGTATTGCCCATATTGATAAGGGGGACAGCTGGATAGACATATCACTAAATCTTGAGGATTTTTCAAATAGTAGAGTAGAAATTACCTTTGAATTTGCAATAGTGAATAGATCATTTTTAATGTTTCCGAAAAAAAAAGATCCCTCTAATAATGTTAAAAAATTAATTACAGACTCAAAGGGTATTGCAATAAGCTCTCCGATTCCTTATTTCAAAAATAAAGTAGTCCAAAAAATATTATATATAAGTTGCGAAAGTCTTACCGACCCTTTTTGGTTAGAAAAAATTAATTATTCTAAAAAAATTGAATTCAAAAATATAAAAGAAATTATTTCTGATAGTACATATTATAAAAAATCATACTCAGTTGCGGACTCTACTATGCCTAATATAGCTTCAGTATTAAGTGGTTTAAGTCCCTTGCAACATGGATTTGGTGACTATAATAATTCAATTCATAACTCTCAATTTAATGAAAAAATAATATTTTTACCTGAAATATTAAAAAAAAAAAAATTTACATGTGCAGCGTATACTGTTTATGAACGTTTTGATCCTCTATATGGATTTTCTAAAGGATTTGATTTATGGTCTCAAGTAAACAATACATACGATACAAGTGCTCCAAGTGCAAATAAAATTACAAACGCTCTTAATTTTTTTAAAGATCATAATTTATTTCTATACTGCCACTTAAATAGATTGCATGGGCCAATGCTTAATAATGGAACTATTGAAAGCCCCTCTATGTTTTCAGCAGAATCTATTTCAGATGGAATAAATTACAATTTTAATGATTTATATACTGACCGTCTTAAAGTTTTAGATAATGAGTTAGGAATAATCATAAATTATTTAAAATTCAATAATATGTACGATAATACAACATTAATAATAACAGGTGATCATGGTGCAGCATTACCACCTAAATGGAAAATGAATGAATTGAAATTTCCTTTGTATGAGCATCATTCTAGAGTTCCTTTAATAATTAAACATAACAAGTTGATTGGTAATCATGAACCACAAACAGTAAATTATCCCGTATCGTCACAGCTAATTAGTTTTATGGAAATTTTAAAAAGTCAGAATTTAAATATTCCGGATTATTTTAAAGATTTATTCCAATCTAGAATGATTGATATTAAGAGTGCTTTGTCAGAAGTTATATATCATCCAATGAAGAATAATTATGGTATTTCGTTGGTAACTGAAAATAGTAAAATATTTAAATTATATGAAGTTGATTGGGAAAGGCATGTTGTTCAAAAAGTAATAATTGAAAAAGTGTTTAAAATTAATAGTGATGGAATAGTGATCGATGAAGATTCTATGTCAAATGAAAAAATTAATGATTATGAGAATTTAAGTTATCAATTAAATAAAATTATTGATGAAAATTTCAAATTTTTAAAAAATTATTCTCATACAAAATTACCAAATACAGTAAAAAAAGTTTTATAATTATTATTTAGTTTTTTATTTTATAATATTTTTTGTAATTTTCTAAATCATGATAATCATCAAATTCATACCAATGAGTCTTAAATTTAATTGCTTGAACCTTAAATCCATCTTTTATTAAAGTATTAAGAAGCCCTGTAGTTTGATATTTTTTGTATTTTTTATTTCTCAATTTTTTCAAGATTTTACTTCTTAGAATTTGAGGAATAATTAAAATACCCATAAATTGTCCATGAACATTTCTTATATCTTTAATTTTTTTTCCAATTTCAGTTATATTATTATTTTTTATAAGAAGACTTTCTGCATCTTTTAGAATTGGTTTATTTCTGATTTTCCACACACTTTTCCATGTTGAATTAATTGGAACAGTAATTTTTATTATATTCTTTTTAAGTATTCGATCTATAATTGTTCTCTCATAAATTACATCAGTGTAGGAAAAAAATATATCGTCATCGATCTTTTCTAGAGCGATTCTTAAAGTTTCGACCATATCTGTTGTATTATATTTTGAATTATGAATGTATTTTACTTTAAATTTTTTTGTTTTATTAAAAATATTTTTACTATTAAACCCTGTTGCAATTGTAATTTTATTTCTTCTATTTTTTGGTATATTTTCTATTAATTTTTCAATTATAGTTTTATTTGAAATTTTGATTAAACATTTGTTTGTTTTAATTTTACTGAATATTCTTGTACCTTTACCAGCTGCAAGAAATACAAAATGCATTATAATTTAAAAAACTTTCTAAATATTACATCTACTTTTTTCTGATCAGGAGAAAATCTTTCTGGATGAAACATAGTTGACAAGAAATTAAAATTTTTATGTTTTGTTATCTCTATTGAGTTATCTTTTTTATAATATCCAATATTTATAAATTTATTGTTTAGCTTTTTGATAATATAATTATGATATGAATTTACAATGATCTCCTTTTTTTTATTTATTTGGATTTTATGATACTTTTTTACATGTCTTTTATATTTATCTTTAACAATTTTTATTTTTTCCTCACTGGCTAAAAACTGCATACCTCTGCAAACAAATAAGCACGGGATGTTTTTTTTCTTAGCAATTGCTAAAATTTTTCTTTCAAATTTATCTCTAAATGTATTTAATTTATTTTTTTTTATTTTTGATAGATCGTTGCCACCGCTAAAAATAATACCATCTACTTTTTTATAATTTAAATTATCAACACTATTGATTTGTATTAAATTGAATTTATGTTTTTTTGCATAATTGCGCCAGTTTAATTCAATTTTAAAATATTTTGAATTATTTTTATCAGCATATATCCCTTGAGTAATAAAAATATTCTTCATTAGACTAGTTTAATTATTTTTTTATATTGACAATCTAATTCTATTTTTTTACATGAGCTAAAAAATGCAAATTTTTTTTCCCCTACACCTATTGCGGCAGGAATATTATTTTCCATACATCTTATTGCCATATGCGAATTTACTCCACCGTATTGGGTTATTAAACCATTTATTTTATGAGAAAATAAAAAATCAAATCCTGGGTCTGCATTTTTTATAAATATTATCTTATTTTGAATTTTCTTTATATTAATTTTGTTTATTTTATTGTCTATTGTATATGTGTTACTAATTGTTTTTTCATTAGTTATAAAATTCTCTTTTGATGTATCATGAGTAAAACAATAAATATCGTTATGACTGGATATTAAATCTGGTAATTTAATTGCCTTTGAATTTTCAAATAATTTTTTATTTTGCAAAATTTCAGCTTTAATAATTTCAGAAAGTTTTAATGGACTAAGATTATTATAAGATTCTAAGATAGTTTTTATTGAGATATGCTGCATATCTGATCTTGATATATTTAGTTCTTCTCCTAATTTTACTAAATTTGTAAAAATCTTATCTATTGCTTTTGAAAAAATATATTTAGCATATTCTCTGTAATAAATAGATTTTTCAGCAATTTTAAATAATTGTGACGCTTTAAGATTTATTTTTCCAATCTTCAAAGCTTTATTCAGATTTATTATTTCTTTTTTTGAAAGTTTAAATTTAGTTTTCTTCAAAAATATATTTGAGGGTTTATAATTTCCAAAATAACTTTTATATCCCTCGCGGTAATTAAGAGAAGTGATTGAATAAGTATTTGGCCTCAAGTGACCATATTTTTTTAAAAACGATTTTTTTGTAATTTTGTAATTAAAAAATTTATTTAAATCTATATTGAATTCGTTATTTATTGATTTAATATTTTTGTAGAAAGTAGAAAGTCTTTGTTCGCTTAAAATATTAATACTCTTCAAGTCCTTTAAAATTGACGTAGAAATAAAAGCTGTTCTTGCGAGGCCTGAAAATGGAAGTGTCCCATAATCCTTACATAATTGAACTATATAATAAATATTTTGTATTGGATGCGATGTACTTATTTTTTTTTCATTCATTTTATTATTTAATAAATTAATTTTGTCTACATCTTTAAGAAATAAATTATTGATATTATTATTAAGTACTTTGTTGGTTAAATGTACAAGTGAATTTCTATATATATTTATCTCATTTTTTTTTAAAAATTTTTTAAAAAATTTATTTAAATGTAAAGAATTACAAGTTGGAATTAAATCAAATTCTATTTTATCATGTAAATGGGGGCTTTGTTTTAATTTTTTTATAAAATAATTTAAAACTTTTATTTGTAAAGACTCTGGTAAATCTTTAGGTAAAAAAGAACCGAGGTCTACCCTTAAATCTATAAAGGGAGAAAAAGCAAAATTTACCATCAAAGGGCAATGTCTTATATATTTATATCCATAATTATATCTTTGTTTGGCCCAAATTTTATCAGTAATTAATTCTTCGTACAAAGAAATTGATAGTTTGCTAGATGTTGAACCAATCATTTCAGCAGGATTCCAATCGGACATGTTGCTGAAAATAGTTGTTTTGCCTTCTACAAGAGGAGAAGGTTTTTGTAATTTAATAATTTTTTTCTCTATGTTTATTAGAATTGATTTTATATTCTTGTCTGATATTTTTTTTCTTTTATTAAATATTGGTCTAACTTGAAAAATAAAAACTTTCTTATTTTTTATTGCAAATTCTATATCTAGTGAATCAGTTCCAAGTAGGCTTTCTAAATATTTGCATATCTTAATTAATTTCAAAAATTTAAGGGGTATTTTTTTATAATCCCTATAAATTATTAACGTTTTTTGAGATAGGTTTTTTTTACCTGAAGTAATTAAATGAGTTTTACCAGATACATCATAATTAATGACAAAATAAGGTGCTAAATTATTTAGATCTCTAGTAAAAACTACTCCAGATATATGTGGATTTTCAAGGTACTCTTGAAATATTATTTCATCATGATCTGATTTAAATTTATTAATAATTTTACTTGATGAAAAAACTAAATTATTTGAATTTATTTTATCAATTTTAATTGAACTATATTTTCCTGCATTTGATCCAGAAATTTTATCTTCATCTAACGCGGATGATCGTAGTATTAAACTTTTTTTCTTAAATTTTTTTTTTACTACGTTAATCCAATTTTTGTTTTTTAAAATTTGTTTTTTTTTAAAGGATAAAAAATTGTTAATATTAATTTTTTTTTTTTTGAGAAATTTTAAAGTGTCAGATTTACTTTTGAATTGAAACATATTTATATCATTAAAATTTTTTTCAGTGCATAAATCAAGCCAATTGAGCTATTAGTACTGGTCAGCTGCACGCATTACTGCGCTTCCACATCCAGCCTATCAACGT
>MDTB01237943.1_pt1 | contig 21951 bp, 37 predicted proteins | sample 811161 | NCBI WGS metagenome assembly MDTB01 (sample SAMN05326650, study PRJNA326480) | marine metagenome | isolation source: seawater | place: Mediterranean Sea | collected 2009 | reverse complement strand
GCACCAATTGCTTCTGTCTGGGTTCCGTTTTTCTCTTTTCGGTATTTGGCTAAAGATAGCCATTGAACACCATTACCAAGGACCAAAACTTTCCGATCCCACCTTTCTAGCCTTGTCATATCTTGACTTCCTTTTTTTTTAGGTTGTGGTTATAAACGATTCATGTATAATATTATACGAACTGTTGAATGGTTGAACACCAATAGTAATATCTTATAGATATACTAACTGTCAACAGTTTTTTACGAAAAGGGCGCATATGGACAATAAAAAGTTTCAGGAAGGAAACGAACAGTTTATGGGAACTCAGGAAGCCAGTAACTATATCGGAGTTTCTTTAGACCAATTTAGAAGGCTTTTAAAAATGGGACATATTGAGGGTTTCCAATTAAAGCCTAGGACACCACACCTATTCACTCAGCAGGAGCTAGATGGATACATTGCAAAGAATGGAAGCAAAACTGGATGAAATAACCAGAGTGCTAAATAAGGTTTTACCAGTTGTTGAACAGCATGAAGCAGTTGAAAGGCAGAGAGAGATCCTACAAGAGGAAGAGTCTAAGCTCGCCTCAGAGTACAAGGAAGCGTTTAACAAAGTTGCCTTTAAAGGAATCCCAGATTCAAAAGTCAGTAATGACTTACTTGGAAGCGAAAGGGATCTCAATAATAAGGCTAAACAACATTCCAGTACCACTAAAGTCGGGAGGATTTCGACCAGTAGCGAAGAGAGGGTTGGCTGATTGCCATGTCGATCTTGTTGTTGAAGGAATACCAGTAAGTGTCTGGATTGAATTTAAGACTGAAAAAGGAAAACTCTCCTCATATCAAGAGGAGTTTAGGGATTCCATACATCAATATGGTGGGTTTTATGAGGTCATAAGATCCATTGATGATATGGAGGTAGCGATTACAAACATCAAGAATGAAGTTAGTAGTCGTATTTTTGAATCTGCTAGTAACATGAAAGGAACATAATGGCAGAAGCACAAAGTGACATGGTACGTTTAGGAGGTTTGTGGAAACAAGTCTCTGGGTCTGGAATTGACTACCTCTCAGGTAGTTTTGGGAATGCCAAAATGATGGTGTTCAAGAATACCAATAAGGAAGAAGGGTCTAACCAGCCTGACTATAATATAGTTATGGCTAATAAACAGAAGCCCGAAGGGGAAGGAACCGCTTCTACTCCTAGTAACGGCTCTGGAGGCAGTACTTTCTAAGCTATTGCTTCTTCATGCGAGAGGCTCAAACCTCTCGCAATACCATCTTCAACGATGGAAACAAGTAGTTCCGATCTGGAACGACCCCACTCTAAACTTTTCTCATCTACTTTTTGGAAAGCTACTTCAGGTAGGTTAACTGATATGCACTTCTTAGGGCTTTCAGACCCAATACTTTTAGAATTGTGAGAGTTCCATGAAGCACTTTCATAGTTAATTAGTGGACGAGTTGACCCTCTCATTATCCAGTTCTGGATAGCTTTGGTTATCAACTGTGACCTGTTTATCAAATACTCGTCACAGAGTTTAAACATCTCATTTACGACAGGCTCCGAAACATATATTGATACGGCTTTCCTTTTAGGTACGTTGTATTTCGTCCCTTTAAGTTGCCCTGGCTTCCTCCCTCTCCTTTTGGTGCTTTCAACTACGTCTGCGTTCCAAGTTCTTGGATTTATGTTATTTGCCATTTACTTCCATGTAATAGGATTTAAATTTAGTATTACTAAATATAACATGAACAAATATAAATTAAAAGTTGAATTTACTACACGACCAGTATATACTATTACTTGTTATTAATAAACCCTTAAAAGGAGTATGCCTATGTTAAAACCCCATCCTAAGTGGGGTATGAATCCAACACACATTGGTTGTTTTGGATGTGGTACACGCTCAGACCGAGTTTTCTTATTCGGTGATTCTATAGAACAAAGAGCCGAACCAGTAACCCTTTTTGATTCAGGACACCAACAATTCTGGTTATGCCCAACGTGTGACCAAACAGTTGATGAAGGAATTATATATATCCAATGTAAACGTTGCAAAAACGAAAAAGGTTACAAAAGGACAGGGAAGTATATAGGGATCAGCGAAGAAGGTGTGAGAAATATGTACCCCAACAAGGAGAGTGCTGATGAAGCACTTAATTCAAGAATCCAACTCATTTTCTCAGATACTTGGGAAAAACTTGGTTTCGATCAAATCATGGAAGAAATGAAAGGTTAAATATGGCTATAGACCCAATAACAGTAGAAGAGGCAAGAGTTCAAAGCATTCTGGAGGGTTCTGATCCCTTCACTCTTATGTTTGAAATGACTCACTCTAAAAAAATCGACAAGTTGTTGAAAGCATTTATTTCCTGCAAAAAGGAAATTGGAACAGTCGTAATGCAGGACATGAAAAACCCACACTTCAAGAATCAGTTTAGTTCATTGAAGGAATGTTGGTTAAAGGTTCATGAGCCTCTTGTCAACAATAGTTTGGTTTTTACTCAATGGCCCACAGGGAATTTCCTTGTCAATTGGTTAGCCCATGAGAGTGGCGAATACATGGTGGGTAAATACAAATTAGCTCTGGCAAAACCTGGACCTCAAGAACAGGGATCCAATATATCGTATGCGAAGCGTTACTCCTTGTGTGCCATTTTTGGAATAACAGGAGGAGATGTTGAAGACGATGGTGAAATGGCAATGGGTCGTTCTAATTCTAGTTCTGACAACAAAGGAACTAATCCATTAAACAAGAGCAAAAGCTCTTCATTCAAGAAGAACGAAGTCACTACTGACATTCCATTCTAAATAAATAATGCCGAACCAAAGGTGGAGATCCGAACTTCCGAGACAATTCCTAAAGAGGTCAATTGTGTCAATGGTGCTTCATCTAACCAATAAGCTGATAATCATAGGCGAAGGTGTTCGGCATCCATAACGACAGGAGTTATTTATGGGAGCAATACTTCATTTTTTCATTTATGGGTTCTTAGCCACACTAGTACTTGGTAGCAGTTTCCTAATGTACATTATGCTTCGCTACGAGGTCACTATCACTCTTGACCATAAACCCTGCGAGAGGTGTGGTGTTAGTCTCAGGAGTTGATTACCTACCCTTTGGTCGTGGTGATATAAGTAATTTGAATGACTCAGAATGTGCAGTTCTCTTTAGGATTGTTCTGAATTCTGACCATGAAAATATGTTCCAAGCACCTAGACCAAGTGGGGTAGATGAAGAATTACAATCTTTGCAGGAAAAAGGGTACATAAATCATGATGAAACGTTGGTATACCTCAACTTTGAGAATGACTTATTCAAACACTTTTTGGCTAGTGAGACTATATATAATATTAATAAAGAAAATAATAATACTATAGCAACTAAGCCAAAGAAAACTAAACCAAAGAAAGTCATAGAAAAGAAGGAGAAAAAACTTAATGACCACCTCAAAGAAAAGAAGTGGCAAGATAGAATAAGTATTAAGCATATACAAGTTTTAGAGATCATTAATGAGGGGAGAACAGAAATTGGTGTATCCTCTTTAAAGAGATGGTCTGCTTCACATGAAGAAGCAATTTCTAATGTCCTCAAAAATTATTCCTACGAAGATGTCTTAAAAGGGATAAGACAACATTTCAGTTGGCCCAAACTAAAAGAAAGCCAAGACATTTCTTTCAAAAATAAAGTGACTCAACCTAAAGTAGTCTTTGGGAAAGGTTTTGAAGGAAAGTTGTGGTATGCCGAACAAGCAAAAGTATCAATAAAGGATATTGATGTTCCAATTCAAAAATCTACCCTTATGGATTCAGTATCAAATTTATTTAATTCGGTCTTGGAAAACTGGGATAGAATACAAAACAAGAAGGTTAAAATACAGATGGAAGGTGAATTGTGCCAAATTAAAATCGCATCACTTGCATATAAGAAATTTAAGTCAAAACTTAATGGTAAGGATCCTAAATATTTGGACGAAGCAGAGAATTTATTTCGTGAATCATATGAGAAATCCAAAGAAGAAGGTGGAGCAAGAATAAACGCTTTGGATGACCTTTACATTAATGGTCGTTTATATTCAGTAGAAGTTATTCAAATAAACGTTTAATCATACGATAGGTAAATTATTTTTTATAATATAGTACAAAGTATACAGAAATTTAAAAACGTTTGCTACGGAAGAAAATATGAATGATTCTAAAATGCTACCATTTAGCAAAATACATGAGGATGCAGTTATAGGAGCTTGTTTATATGAACCTACAGTTATAAGCGAGTTAATTACCATTGTTAAGCCTGAACATTTCTTCTCCAGAAACTTAGCTTATATTTTCCAAACCATACTAGATATGCATAGCAAAGATGAAACTATCGATGCTTTAATGGTATGGAGAAAGATACAAAATAATAACAAAGGAATTACCTCTGATTACTTATTAGATTTAGAAGAAAATATACCGACAGTAGAGAAAATTGGTGTCTATGGGAAATTGGTTGCAGAGGACTATTACAAGAGGACTGCAATGCACCATGCCAATAACCTTCATGAGGCAATGAGGGAGAGTGATAATGTCCAAGCAACCATATCGGAACACATTAGGTCACTTGAGGGTATCAGTACTCAAGGTATATCGGATCCAGTTACAGATGTTAGAGACACCCTAAGAGAAACCATCGAATACTTAGATCAAAAAGCTCAAGGGAAGATCGAAGAAGATGCACTTCCAACTGGGCTAACTGATCTTGACAACCTACTAAATGGTGGCCTGAGAAGAAGACATTTTGATATTTTGGCTGCTCGTCCTGCTATGGGTAAAACATCACTTGCCGTTCAAATACTTCTTAATAATGCGATTAAGTTTGGGAACAATTGTCTCTTTTATAGTATTGAAATGCCTAAGAGATTAATTGAGATGAAAATGTTATCAATAGTTGGGCCTATTCCATATAGGTTTATTGACAAACCTAATCAGCATTTAAATTGGGATAAAGTAATAGAAAGTGCTACTAAAATTAATGGGGCTAAAGGAAGAATATTAATTGATGACCAAACAAAAGAACTTAATCAAATGTTATCCTTGACTAGGAAATATGTAAGGAATAATAACGTCAAGTTTGTAGTTATTGACTACTTACAATTAATGACTATTCCTGGCAAATATGGAACAAGAGATACAGAGATTGGTCATGCAGTAAACGAGTTAGCTTACTTAGCAAAAATACTTGACATAAACATACTATGCTTATCGCAATTAAATAGAGGTGTAGAAAGCAGAGAATCTAAAGTTCCTATGTTAAGTGATCTTAGGGAAAGTGGAAACATAGAACAGAGTGCTTGGAGAGTGTTAGCAATACATAGGGATGAATACTATAACCCTGACACAGAAGATCAAGGAATTGCTGATATTCATGTATTAAAAGGAAAAATATCAAATGTTGGAAATGTCAAAGTACACTATGACAAGGAATGCACACGATTCGACAATTTAGAGTGGCAACGTGGCAACTATTAGTATATAATTATCAACCTTTAGTATTGCAAATAAAAATTAAAAGTGTATAATATTTATAGAAATAAGTACTATGACACAAATTGAGTTCAAGCATATACTTGAAAAAGTAGGAATGCTCAGAGATGCATTTACCAAGGGAGAAATTAAACTACTAAAAGTTGAAGATTCTAAAAATGAATCTGTAATTCTTGCGTTAAAATCTGGTTCTAAAGTTACACCTTTAGTCAAAGTACTTAATAATTCTGAAGTTGACAAACTTGTCCCTATTGAGGTTATACCCGATGAAGGAATCAACCACTTTTAAATTCACACGATTTAGAGAAAAAGTGAAAGACCGTCCAAGGTATAATAGGCAAAAGGAAAAGCATTTTGATATGGAAAGGGATGCTGTCAAAGGATTGAACAGCAATAGACTTTCTTACATTGAGTTGGCAGAAGAATTAAGAAGAATTGCAGACAAAATAACAGGAGCAACAACTACTGATTCAAGAACTGCTCTCTCACATCAAATTGGGTTAATTGCCTCTTCAATAGAACAGTTAATAGACAAGCAACCTGAGACTTGGTGAGAGAAATTAAATGAAAGTGATACATGAACTGCACACCAGACCAAGAAGATTTTTTAGATCGGATCTACAAGTCGCAAAAGAATCAAAATATGTTTCAAGCGACACTATCTTTGGAGATGGAGTATGGAGTTAGCCCAGAAGAGGCTCAAGAATTAATAATCAATTGGATGAAAACTTATGAAACAAGAAATCACAAGAGACGAAATAGACCTAGCAACAAAACAATTTCTAAGCCAAGGAGGGAAAATCAAGAAATTGAACAATTCCGTGTCGCTGGATGACCAAATCCATGAATGGAAAACTAAAAGTGATGCAGAAGATAAAATGCAATTACAAACAATCTCAGCAGACCAACTTAACTAGATGCGATTATTGCGGTCAAAGTTCCAAAACCATATTCGTTCATGGACACGAACAATGCGAAAATTGCGGTATTAACAGACTCCCTTGTTGTGAAGGGAGCAACATTTAACCAGAAGGAAAAATGTCGGAGAAGCCTTTATTAAAACACTTAGATTTAGAAGGACGAGTAAATCACTTTTCATGGCTCTATGAAGAGCATAGCGGTTTCATCTCTCAAGAAGACAGAGAATATTTTTGGGGCAAAGGACTTTCAAATAGTGGGCTTGGCAAGTTCCACAAAAGCCCTGACCATTATTTCCACGATGAGTTTGTCAAAACATCTGCATTGGTTTTCGGATCAGCCTTCCATACCTATATCTTAGAACCTCAAAAATTTGATAAGCGTTTTGTAGTAGCACCCAAGTTTGATAAGAGAACCAAGCAGGGGAAAGAAGAGTGGCGAGAGTTTGAAGCCTCTCTTGAAACCAATGATGGTTCCAAACCAAGAGAAGCTATTACAGAAGAAGATATGGGATCAATTGTTAACATGAGTAAAGCAATTAATGCTCATCCTCTTGCAGGGAATCTATTTAAAGAAGGAATTGCTGAAGAGACAATTGTTTGGAATGAGGAAAAAACAGGATGCCTAATGAAAGGCAAAACTGATTGGAGAAGACCAGAAGAGAAAGTAATTATTGATCTAAAATCCACAAGAGATGGGAACCCCGAAAACTTGAGCAGATCAATGTTCTCCTATCGTTATCATGTTCAGAGTTCCATTTATTTAGATGGAGTAACCGCAATAACAGGAGATCAGGATTATAGGTTTTTATTTGTCTTTGTAGAAAAGTTTCCGCCATACCCAATATCAGTAATAGAACTGGATAGCGATGCAATGTTACTTGGAAGGAAGTCATACATTGATGATATAGAAAAAGTCACGATATGGTTAGATATAGCAAGAAAAAGTTTACAAGAAGGAAACGATGTGGCACTATCACACGGATATTCACCTGATGTAATACTGCTCGACACTCCAAAATGGATGTTGGCATAGGCAAGTTTAAGTTGAAGTGGCTAACCAACTATAAAATAACCACGGTGGGACGATAGCTCCATCAAAGCAAAACGCTTATTAATATTAACGCAAAAAGTTAGGGAACATCACAGAAATAATCCCTAACAGGAGAGATGATATGCCTATAGCAACTATGAATTTTAAAGTAGATGATCCTGACCAATACGAGTCAATGCTACATGAAGTTAGCAATACAATGTGTCCTCAAAAGGATCAAAAAATAATTGAATGGAATCAAAAGTTAGAAGAGGCACAACACAGATTTAAATGTAGGACATTATCGGCAGAAAGGGTAAATGGAAGTGAAAGATTCCAAGTTATGGTTGCCTTTGATGATCTCAATTTATTCATAGAAAGCATGATGTGGTACAGAGAGAATATGTCAAAACACACAGGTTATGATGTTGACATGGATATTAAAGTAAATGTCTTCATGGATACTGATAATACTGGTGTTGATAAAAAGCAAAAAGTTGTAATGACCATATTAGATGATGTGTGTACTGACATGACAAAGTTTTATACTGAAACTCAATCGATCTATGAAATATATGACAGATATAAAGGGACTTACCCAGATTCAATGAAAGAAGAGTTAAAGTCTAAAATAGAAGGACGAAAAAAATGGGTTCACCAAATGCTACAAAAGATTCAAATGGCACTCCATTCTTTGATGCTAATTGAGGAGAAACCAACAATAAACTGAATTAGATGAGCCTTGCCATCAATTATTAATCAACCTTTTATTTAGGCTGAGTCTCAAATTGAAAATGTGTGGAGCTTTTACCCTTGCCGGGGTTGGTAAGGCTCACTAAGAACTAGGGACTAATCGAGTATTGGTCCCTTTTTTTTGTTGTTATTTATACACGTTTAATTTATATTTATATATGAGAAGTTTACATACGATAACAATTCGTAACTGCTTTTATGAGGAGGTTGCTCATTTTGATACCTCTGATGCGAGAAAAGAAACAGCCCATGTTTATGAAGGGAAAACTAAGCACACATGGTTCTGCATGGTTCATGACGATGACATTATTGGGTGTAGCTCATTAATGCCGTTTTCAAAGAGAGAAGCAAGACTTCGTGGTTGGTATTTAATGCCTGAATATCGTGGACAAGGTTATGGGTTGGATTTAGTTCGACCAGTTTTAGGTGAAGCTGAATTAGAGGGTTATGACTTCCTTGAATCAAAAACGAAACACAAGGGGATCATGGAAAGATTGGGTTTCATCTACACAGGAAAAGAATATCCCTCATGGGGAGGCTATCGATATGTATACGTTTTAAATGAAAACGCTGAAATTCCTATGGAGAGTAGCGATGAAAGTATCAACAGATGAGTACATTTTAAATGTACCTATGCCCTTCAAGTTCAAAATGAAGGCCAATATGCAGGACTCAGATATTGACTTTAGTGAAATTGAAATAACTGACTTAGAACCTTATTGGTTGTCATTAAAAGACTGCGTTCAAGAACACATCCAAGAGGTTGTGGGTGAAGCAGTAGGGACATTCTCAGAAGATGGGAAACTCAAATATAAGATTCAGGTTGAATTTGAAACAAAGTTTTTTGAGGAAGAGGAATCAATTGCAGAGGATAACGCACTTCAAGCCAAAATAGATCAAGTGGAGGAATATGCTTAATTACGAAGCCCTTGGGACGGTTCCAGTAGAAGAGCCATGTGTTCAATATAACACTCCAGATTATTACGACAAAGTTCATGAAGAAATCAAACGCTTCAAAGAGTTTTGCCAGAAAGTATTTCCAGAAGCAAAAAAGTTTGGTTGTCAATTCTATGAGAAGAGATTCCCTTACGAAGAAGAAGCCTATTACGAGTTAGCCATTAAGTTTGACGACTCCTGTTTAGAGGCTTGTGAATACTCAACATGGGTTATGGATAACATTCCAATGCTATGGGAAGACACAGAACCTAAAAAATTCACATCTGAATACGGAGCTTACTGCAATGCCTGAAAAAATCCCTGTTATGAAGGCCAAAAACTCAAATGAAGAGCGATTGGCAACGTTTTCATTCCCTGCTTATTCCCAAATGAAAGCAGATGGTATGCGTTTCCAAGTTGAAATAGGAGATCACTTATTTAAGCCACTTTCATCAGTTGGTAGAACGTATCCTGGCTTACATAAATTATATTCTTCTGACATAGAAAAAATTAAAAATGAATTTAGGAGTGGCTATCAATTTGTTTTAGATGGAGAACTTCTGGCCCATGACAACTTAGGTAAACCATTACCCAGAGCTAAATCAAACGGAATAACAAATAAATTAGGCCACAATACAATTACACAAGAAGAATTAGGATCTCTTAAATTTATGGTTTGGGATCTTATACCTAGTGATGAATTTTGGAGTGGCAAACATTTAATTCCATACCATGTAAGACTCCAAGTTCTTACCAGAATAATAGCCGAACAAGACCTTACCTTTATATCTCTCATTCCTACTGTTGAAGTCGCTGATATTGAGTCAGCAAAACAACACGCTAGAGAACTTATCGCTATGGGTTATGAGGGAACCATCCTCAAGGAAATTGATTCACCTTGGGAAAATAAACGCTCCAAACATTGTCTCAAGTTTAAGGAAGAACATGATTGTGACCTTGAAGTAGTTGAGATCCAAGAAGGCCAAGGAAAATACGTTGGAATGATGGGAGCCTTAATTTGTGAAAGTGCTGACAAGAAAGTGCGTGTCAAAATTGGTACTGGGTTTTCTGATGCACTTAGAAACAAATATTTTTTTGAAGATCAAATAATGGGAAAGATTGTTCGTGTTGAATACAACACAAAAACAGAAGCACAAAATGGTGTCCATTCCTTGTTCTTGCCCAAGTTTGGTGAATTAAGAGAAGACAAATTTGAAGCTGATTCAATAGACCAGATCCAATGAACCACACAGATCAAAATCAACAGGAGTTGAGAGTAGGTGTGCTCCCTTACCTACTGATCATGGAGTGGTTCAATGCACGATAAAGTCGAAGGGACTCTTTTACGACCTTTAAAACTATTTGCCAAATACAAAGTTTATTACGGCTCAAAAGGTAAGTACTGCTGGCATTACAAATGGTGGTTCAAATGTGATTGTGGAAGAAAAGTCGTTAAGAGAAAGCATTCCGTTGGCAAAACCAAGCATCAGACAAAGAGTTGTGGTCAATGTGATTATAGGCAACAAAGGCTGAAAGAAATAGCCAATTTGCCACAAGTAAAGAAGAACAGATTTACTAGCTCTCAGGAGTCAGGAAATAAAAGACAAGTAGGTGCAAAAGTAGGGCATCGTTCTGTCAAAAAGGGAACAACTTGTATCTACAGATACCCAAACAAAAAGATGGAAAACTCAGAAAGGATCTACCTTAAAGAAGATGTTTTGAACGATATTTTTGCAGGCTACAAAGAAATAAATTGGGAAAAAAGAATAATTCAAGAAACGGAGATTATCAATTGAGTGACAAAATGTTTAATACAGATAGAAGAGGAATTCTTATAAGGAAAGACGGAAGAACTAGCTATGTAAAAGCTATGCCAACGCAAAACAAGATCCCTAATTGCAACGTCCAAAATACCTTATTGCGACCAATAAAGTTTCACCATTATAGACCCTATTTGAAAAATAATTTTACTACATATTACAAGCATTTTTGGTCATTCAAATGTGCCTGTGGGAATAAAACGATTGCAGAGAAATCAGATTATAAAAAAGGTAAGACTCGAAGTTGTGGATGCATTAATCATAGGAATCAAAATAAAGAAGAATTTTTTAAGAGCAAAGAAAAAAAGCCAGTGAATCCTCCTGGAAGACCTTCCAAGGATCGTAAGGTGGAAATGATCACCATGTACACAGGGAACAGCCTTAAAGAAGAAGGCCCAGTTGAGGTAACAATGCAACAAGCTAATGAAATTTGGGCAGGATTATTAAAATTAGAAGATTTAGTAACAGAAGATAAGTTAGTCGCTTAAAGAAAAGTATGCTTGAACTTAAAAGGTTTGGTCAACTGGAACCAATAAAGTTTTATGACTTCATTAAGGTCGGAAAGAAAAGAGTTCTCAATAGAGCAAGGTGGCTTTACAAGTGCAAATGTGGCAGAGAAAAAGCTCTGATTAAATCACAAGTAGAGGCTAAAAGTGCGAGAATTAAAAGTTGTGGTCAATGTGGATATAGCGCCCATAAAGCCCGTCTAACTTGCATTGAACGCAATAAGGAGAACCATCCAACTAAAACGCATCCTTATAAGTCTGGTTTCCAGAAGTTTAATAATCCTTGGAGAAAGTCTTTGGAAGTTAGATATGCCAAGTATGGCCCCTCGCTTTGTGGAGGATCTAATAAGGGTAAAATATTTATTCCAGATTACCCCAATAGACGTTTAGGAAGAGGAGAGCAAACAGGCTATTTCATAAAAGAAGAAGATTTGTTCACACAATTTTATGAGCGAGATGGAGATCAAAAACTCCTAGAAGAATCAAATGTAAGATTTGGAAATGCTATGTGTAATGGATGAAGAACATCCTCTAGTCCAAGAGGTTTTGAAAATATTCAAAGGCTCAAAAATAGTTGACCCGAATGAAGTTCAGGAAGTTCGTGAGTCAAACGTTATTGATTTAAGAAACTATAAAAAGACACAAAGAGAGAAAGAAAATGAAAGATTCAAAAATGACTTTGGATTCTGAAGAATTACAAATGAAAATTACAGATGATGGACACGTTATCGAAGAAGATGAAATAAGTGATGAAGAAGCTGAAGAAATAGCAAGAGAGATTATATTCGATTGTTGCAAAGATCCTCAAAACCCAACAATGGGCGAACTCGCAAGAGCCGTTCAAAGAATTAAACAAAGATTTCCAGAAGGAGGAGATGTGGGCTTTACAGTTGTTGAAGCTGAAGATGGAACTGCATTCGCAGTAGATTCAGAAGATGTTGGACTCATTAATTGATACACAGATTTAAATGAATAGTTACTCTTTTTTTTATTGCAGACCATACACATTTAATTTATACTTTTAAACGAATTAATAAGAAACGTAAACGGAGTATTGATATGAATCAAGAAAAGGGGCTTCAGATCAACAGAACTCATTTTGTTATCAGCGAAAAGAATAATGGAATAGTTACGGCTGATTCCATTGCAGAGAAAGTTGACCAATTAGAGTTAATCAAGAATGAAATTGGTAAGAGAGCAGATGAACTAATGAGAGATTGGGCGAAAGTTATTAGTGAAGAGGAAGAAGTGACTAAAGAAGTCGAAGTGGTCAACAAAGTGGTTAGTAAGCCATTAGAGGATCTCAAAAAGAAACGTGGCCCTTACAAAAGAAGGAAGAGTGGCAAAAAGGTTCAACGTCCTCATAAGAGAGGTGGTCATTATAAGACATATAAAAGTGGTAAGAAAGTATGGATTGATGAAGTAGTGGTTAATTATCCAGAAGATACTGTTGTGATTAAGAGACAAAACCCAATTCAATGGGTGAAATCATTATTCAAAACCCAAAGCAAAAAAGAGGAATATGCCTAGAAAGAAAAAAGCAGAAGTAACTCCAGAGAGTGATCCTAAAATTGAATTGCGTAAAGCCAAACGCATTCATAGTGAGTTAAAAACCCTTAGACAAGCGGAGATCACTAAACTCGATTTCCAGTTTCAAGGCGAAGATGTGGAGACTCTTCAAGAGGAACTTGCAGATCAAATAATGGATATGCAGAAAAAACAAGAGTACATCAACACAGTTGACAAACTATTCACCAAATTAGACCACTTAATTTACCAAGCAAATGCCACAAGTGGTATTAACGAGATCATCTCAAGTGATGCTCACTTTAAAAGAATCATTGAAAGGTTGGAATCTTCGTTGAGGAGTAAGCCACACAAAGGGATTAATGATATGAAAAATGCCCTAACTAAAGCTCAAATTAGATTTGAAAAGAGTGGCTCCGAGAATAGATACCATAGCTCCTTCCCTCAAATTAGTTGTTCAATCTTCTCTGCTTCAGAACACCAAGAAACCAAGACGAAGATCAAAGTGATCAAAGGAGAAATTAGGAAGTTTAAAGATATGTTACACAGCCTTAATGTTCATACATTTATAAGGCTAGACAATTCAGACATGGAGTTCCTAAAAAAGGAACACATGATTTGAAAGGCGAGTATCAAGTGCGAAGAATAGGAAGCAACCCGAAAGTTGCAATGTTCATCAGAACATAAACGAACTAACCAAAGGGAGGCTCAACGAGTCATAAGTGAACGGCTTAGTGACACTGGTTACGATTGAAACTGGTTGTAAAGCTGTTGTAAGCCCATCTGGAACCAAATGTTCGTTGTCTTTATGTCAAAGGAGTATGGCAAACCCAACTCCATAATGTCTGTGATGTCATTTTCTTCAATCTAATACTCGCCACCTTTTTTAAACCTTAAATAAGGAATAATTATGCTTGCTGAAAAAGTTGAACGAATACATCCATTAAGAAAAGAATTTCAAGAAACTCCATCAATTCCATATGTAGCTCCTTCTTTGGAAAAAGAAAAAGAGGTTACATTTGAAGATATGTTGTCAGTTCATATTAGGAAGATTGTTAAAGAGGAGTTGGACAGACACCAATTACCCACTTTGCCATCACAATTTACTGGAGCAGTATTAGATGCCATTCAAACGGATCAAGCTGTTCAAGACGAAATAAGGGAGCTTCGTGATGATGGAATTAAGAGACAAGTTGATGAAGCAATAGAAAGTGCGACTATTAATTTTGATTCTGTTTACCTCTCAGCTAACTGAATTATGAGAATGAAATTAATGACTCAAGAAATACGGAAACGTATCCCAGAGCTTTATTCAACAGATAACACTCCTATCGGAGAGAGAGTAATCCACGCAAAGTTTTTCCATCCTTGGTCAAAATTAACTTGGTATGCGAGTGAATTTGATGGAACCGATCTGTTCTATGGGTATACCGAAAGTGGTCAAGGTTCAGAATGGGGCTATTTCTCCCTAAAGGAAATGGGAGACATTTTCGTTAGAGGATGTTGGATGGAAAGAGATCGTTACTTCGGTCCTATTAAGATTAAGGACTGCAATGAGTTAAAACACTTAATCAAAGAAGAAGAAATAGCATGAAGTTTGTTAGAGGAATGAATCCGTCACTCTACTTTAGTGATTGTGGTAGTTGGAAAATTAAACGTGCTAATAGAGCTAAAAGGAATGAAGGCTCCTCTTATTCAACTCCTAAAGCGACCTATGACTTGTTCAGGGTCAACTCAGATAAAGAATTATTATTAGGAAATTTTATAACTATTCAAGAAGCCAAAGATAAAGCAAATAATTTGGAGGAATATGCCAAAGAATGTTGAAGTTAATCAAAAGCTCCGTGTGAGCTTTGAGCCAGTTGCAATTGTGCATAATAAGTATCGTGGGAACTGTATGTTAGATGTAAATGATTTTGATCAACTTATTGAAGAGGATCATGGAGAAAATAAAGATGAATTGATTGCAATAGCCAAATATTTCTCTCATCCCAATGAGAGGGAGACATTTGACAAAGAATTCCAGAAGTATTTAGACCTAATGTATATAGGTGGATCAGCACCAAGTGATGTAACAGTTTCGAGAGAATTTTTAAAGAAACTGCACCTTGATACTTCGATATTCACCCATGAGCAAATGGTTCATTTACTGGATGACCTTCAGGGGTTTAGAACGCATTGCCATCATTTAATGAAAACCCAATTGAATAGGAACGTCCTTACAGACACTCCTCAACATATCGACATCCATAAACGTAGATTTGAAAAAGGAATGCTAGAATTTATTTATACGGCAAATGGTATAATAAACCTAGTGATGAAGTGCATTAAAAATTTTAATTTGTCTGAAGAATTTCCTGATGAATATCATGGGAATGACAATCCGCCACTTCCTGAAAAGTGGGATTAGTCCCCTATTTTTTTGGTTTTAATATACACTTTTAATTTATAATTATAAACGTAAAGGAGAAGATATGGAACCAATTACTGATTGGGATAATTATAATGAAGATGACATAGAACAACATTATCAAGTTCCAAAGCCTAGATTCAAACCAAGGATCTCTGCAATTAAACTACTTGATCGAATGTTCTATGTATGCAGAACGTGGCCTCTAAAGATTGAAGGTATTGATAAAGAGCCACCTAATGTAGGTACTTATTTTTGTGGAATCACAGTAAGTGTCCCACCTAAGACTTTAATGGCTGTTTTGGGAAGTTCAGAGCTAACTGACCACTTTAAAGTTAGTCAAGAATTCACACTTGTCTCCCCACCAGAGGATGATGAAGAAGAAGATTGGAAAACAATCAATATTTATGATTGGAAGAGTACATGCCTATATGACTCAGAGTATCCAACTCCTGAAACATATTGGAGACAAACAGAAATTTCGGATCTCCATTTAGGTCACGTTAAGGAAGACATTGAATACGCAAAAGATCTCAAATTTTATTTGGAGTTGAATTGTGGCAGTTGAAAAAACCAAAACGAGTACGACCTTCACAGGAAGACATATTGATTTAGTTCGCATGGTTTCTATTCAGAAAGCTCTTAAATTAGAAATGGCTGGACTGAAAGGTAGAGGAAGCCTCATTAAAGTTTGTAAAGCAATGGGGTTTAAAGGTGGCACTAAGAAGAAAGCCTACGAATGGATAACCAAGCATATTGAAGAATTTAAGGAGGCTGATAAATATGAAGTTAATTGACGAGTGGACTAAGACAGTCAAAGAATTACTTTCTGGTAGATCCATAGTTGATGCACGTTTTTTGACTGAAGAAGAATGCAGGGCTATGGGTTGGGAACACTCAGGTTTAGCCCTATCTCTAGGAACTAAAACCATTGATGGTGCAATTGCATCCCCTATGCTTCTCTACGCTTCAAATGGAGAAGGTGATGATGCAGGATTCGTAATGTGTTCAGGTGATGTACATGAACATTTCCCTATAATCGAACTAGGAGAAGAGGATGGACAGATATAAAGCCAAAGAAGTTATAAATTCATTAATTAATGATGGGACACTAGGTATGTTCCCATATCATATCGCAGGAAGTTATCGCAGGGGCAAAATGGAAGGTTTACATGATGTAGACATCGTTGTGGTGAACGACTTTCGTGATGGAAATAAAGAAACTATCCGTGTTCTGGATGAACAAGTTGACCTATTTTATTGTGGTGTCGACTCTTTTGCTCCTGCATTCATGACTTGGACAGGAAGTATGAATTTCAACATTATGTGTCGGGGAAAATCCAAACAAATGGGTCTTAAATTCTCTCAATATGGGATCATAAATAGAGATACAGAAGAGAGAGTTGATGACAATACAGAAGACGGAATTATTGATTTACTTAAACTAGACAAACGTTTTTACGAACCTTCTGAAAGGAGTCGAGTATGAGTATGGTAGCCCTTGGTTACACTATATGTCCTGTTACGTTGAAGAGAAATGAATCTGATGAACTGTTGATGAAACAAGTGCCAGGAAATCCAGATCAAATCCTTATTGATGGTTTTTCAGAAGAAGGAAAAGAGTACTTCACAGGATGGAAAATTTGCGATGAGGTTGCCAACCAGATTGGAGATGGGTTTTTCTGTTTGGTTGCAGTTGATGAAAAACAATCTACGTTCTCTGATAATGGTAATCTGTTACCTGAAAATGCTCACAGGACAGGAGAGGTAGCATACCTTAAATTGAATGTCGCAAAACTAGTTCTCAATGTTGATCTCCCAGAGAGAGGTTACACTTTTTGTGACCAAGCAGTTATTGAGAAATTAAGGAAAATGGATATTCAGGCTCAAGAGAATGTAGAGAATAGCTTGCCTAATTGATACACGTTTCATTTACATATTTACACAATCAGTTTATTTTGTTATATTAAACTATGCATAATTCCTTATTGCCAGGGTTTAAAACCCAGCCCTTGTTTTTTATGCAAGAGGTGAAAATAAATTTGGTAAGCAGTTTTTTTGAAATATTTTCCTGCTTTTCAAACTCAAAGTTTGCATCCATATCCTCTGCTCTCTTTGATGCCTCCCGTCTTCAGTCGTCCAAACTATTATGGGAGATTATGGACATCTTAACCAATAATGCTTTTGCAAAAGGTCATAAAAAACTTAGGAGGTCTGCTTTGCGATACATCGCAACCAACCTTGTAGGCCTCCTATGGGCATATTAGCAGATATATTAATTCTTTTAATTAAGTTAATAGCACTCCCATTTAAAGCATTATATTACGCTCTAATTGCACTTTATGGAATGGGAATTATTATGGCTGTAGTATTTATAATTACTGTTATATCTATGTTATGAATGAAATTCATATCTTAATACTTTCGTTAATACTTGCTTCACTTAGTTTGGTATTGGCATATAAGCATTTCATGACTCCCACTAAGCCTCCCAAGGTTATACATCATTACTATAATTACAATTTTTGATCTGTCACTTACCTATTGATTAATTCCATCATATTTGTTATGATGGTTTTGAAAATATTCCCTCCGATACGTTAACGTTATTATCTACATTCTAATATGTCCAAGGCGTTTGATCTCGCCCAGCTAATTAATGACGCGTCTAAGCTGGGTGGTGGAACGATTGATAACGATAGGATCCTGTTGGATCTTGCCGAAATACCCGATATTTCTGCATCCAAGATTGTTGATCTAGCAAATGCTATAGATGCCCAAGTTAACATAAGCAAAACATTTAGTGTCACTGCCCAGCCTGGACAATACATTTTCAGCGGAGTTGGAACGTCTTTCGATGTTAATCCCGATTTATATTTATATAGAGGTTCGACATATATCTTCTCTATCAACACTAGTGGTCACCCTTTTAGAATCAACACATCAGATGCTATCGGGTCAGGGGATGAGTACGCAGGAATCACAGGTCAAGGAACCCAAAGTGGAACCTTAGTCTTTACAGTCCCACAAGATGCTCCTGAAGTCCTTCATTACAATTGTGAGTTCCATGCAACGATGCATGGCACAATATATATCGTAGCACAAGGAGGGTCAGATCATACGCATACTAGCCCTACTATTTCATCGAATCTACTATCATATGAAGCGACTGCAGGACAGCAAATTTTTGATGTAGCACACAAAGTTGGAAATGTAGATGTTTGGTATAATGGTGTCTATATGATAAGCAAAATTACTGGGTCAACTAACTCTGCTAGTGAGTTAATTCAAGGTTTTGATTTTAAATCATTAGATGATAATTCCAATACAGTTAATACAGTAGGAGCAAGTGCTACAAAGATCCAATTTGAAAGCCCTTTGCTTGCAGATGATTATATTACAATACGCTCATTTAATTAAGAGGAACTATGGCTTCAAAACCAGATACTTTAGGTAGGATGTTAGACGATAGTGGTAATATAGAGTCTACCTATATTGGAGATATACTATTATCAGATTTATCAAATATAAATGTAGCCGAAGGATCTCAACAAGTGGGAGATAATTTAGGTTGGAATATTGGTACATCTTCAATGGAAGTAATGAATCTTACAGACACAAGTACGTTAAAGACCACATCAGAAATTGATTCTGAAATTGGCAATTTACTAGGCACACCTCCTGCGAGTTTAGACACACTTTCTGAATTTGCGACTGCAATTGGAGCCAACACGGATTTTGCTACTGTTTTTTCAACAATACAAGCAAGAACTAAATCACAACATTTCATTGCAGATGGGACTCAAACAGAATTTGTTTTTGCACATGAAGCAGGAAAGGTCCATGTGAGTGTCAATGGAGTCCAAATGACTTCAGAACAACAGGCTGGGTTACTTGCTCCTGCAATTACTCATGACTATATATCTACTACTTCTACCCCTTCTGGTCCTTCACCAATTGGTCCATCTGTTCCATGGCTGATGGGAACTTCAAGTTACGACAATAATGTGCGAATTGGAGTTAATTATGGATCTGAAGCCGATGCTAAAGTCGATTTCCAAAACGTAGGAGTTTTTGATATTTGGTACATCTACGGAGGAGGTGGATGGGAGCATGAAACTAACTCTACAACTGGTACTACTGATTATGGAGATATTCAGATTTTTTCTGGCACAAACCTTCCTGGCGGTGGTGGTGTAGATGATGGTTACAATTTTAATGGTGACTACACTTGGAGAGGATGGGCTAGTTGGGATGCTATGGATTACAATATGGTGTTGCGCCTTCACCCTCAGTCTGGAGACACAGTAGGTCAAGGATCAGGCCAACCATATCAATTTGAAAATTATAAAAATAACTGGAGCAATTTATCTAACGCACAAAGACAAATTTTGATCCAGCCAGGTGGTGCTGGAGGTGCTGGAAATGTAACTTCTGGGCAAGCAGAAAAAATAGAATTTACTTCTCTTGTTCCTGAAGCAGGAGACATTGTAACTATTCGATCATACTAAGGAGGAATTATGACTAAACCATTAGCACTAGCGACCCTCCTTGAAACAGATGGAAAGTTAAAATCAGGAACTTTTAATTTAGGAATGTCAAACCTTGTTACTGGCACACCATCTGTTGGAGATACAGTCCGTTACGCACAAACTGGCAGTCCTGCTGAGTATTTTAATGCCGTAGGTGGAAGTCCAATGGTTATCGGAGGGAACGTTAGTCAGGAGACTGCAAGTGGGCAATCTTATGAATCCATACTAAATGGTAATAATGTTTTTGCAGTCAAACTTACATCAAGTGATCCTGCTTGGGACTCACTTCCAGACTTGTCTGCCTATAATGAACAAACAGTTACAGTCAATTATCTAGACCTTAATGGTGTTGCACGAACACTTGATGCAAAAATTATTGATGATTCTAGTTTGTTTATGGTGCCAGGAGCATCATCTAGAAAGATCATATTTTATGATTCTAATGGTGGCAATACTGTAGGTTATGCCTTCCAAGGCCCAGATGGAATAGACCAAGTTGTCCAGATATATGGGCCAGCAAGTGGTAATTGGGGATTTTCCTCAAACAGTTCAGACACCTCTGGACTCATTACATCAGCAACTATAGATAGCACTTTTAATAGTGTTATTGGAACAGCAGGCTCACCAATAACTGCCACGCATGACACATTAGCTGAGTTAGAGAGTTTTGTTTCGGGAATAAGTGGAGATATAGCTTCAGCATTCCCAGAGTTTTATGCACCTTCGGGTCGAGTATACTCAAAGGTCTTTGATATGGGTGAGATTCTTCAAAACGTAACTCATAGCCTTATTCAAATTGGTAGTGGACACGCATTTCGTTTTGACGATAGAGCAACAGGAGGGACTTCCAATATTGCTCCTTCTAGTATTTCAGTATCAAGAAATGGTGTACGTCAAATAGAATCTTCTAAAAGCACTCATGGTAGCAATAGCCCCAATTGGACTTCTGCACATGATTACCAGATTGGGAAGATAGTTCCTGCTTCAGCTGGAGGTACACCAACTCCGATTACTATAACTTATTTTGATGGTATGCAGGGTTCGGATGTCACTACTTCAATACTTGCTTCTACTTTATCCGTGGGTGGCAGTATGGAAAATCTAATGAATGTTCATGGAATGGGAATGTACACGTTAGATAACATGGGTCAGCCAATGTCTAACCCTCCTCTTTTTGATATTTACACAGGCATGGGTTTAGATCCTCTCGGAAATCTTAATGGACAACAATTTTCAGTTAATCCAAGAGTTCAGGATGGAATGGGTAATGATAAGATGGGGTGGCCTACTGATCTAACCTTTGTCCTAGAAATAGTTGATGCAAGTTATCATTCCATTAATGGAGCCGAAATATCGGTTAATTTTATTTCCTCTACTAACGCTTCATATGACTTGACTGCGTGGAGGGGGCAACAAGGGTTTGACACAGTTTACTGGGATAATTATTCGCAATATTTAAGTTCAGGGTCTACCCCAGCCTCGTTTTCATCAGAATCGAGTCAAGATGGTTCTGTCGGTGATATTTATTTCCCAAATGGTCTAAACGTACACGATAGACTCGTAATTCGATCTTTTTAAGGAGTATTTGAAATGGCTACATATAACGAGAATTTAGCAAAATTAGTTGATGCAAATGGGAAGATCACCGCAGATGATTTACCCGCAATAGGCATAGATTCACTTACTGATGTTAGTGTTTCAGGAGCAACTGTTGGTCAAACAATGCAATGGAATGGAACAGAATGGGTTCCTGCTCAAGTTTCAACACCTGACACCAGTACCTTTGCAACTAAAAACTATGTTGATACTCAGGTTTCAAACATTGTGAATGGTGCTTCGGCTGCCTTTGATACCTTCGGAGAGATCGCAACAGTTTTAGGGAATGATCCTGCTATTGGAACTTCAATAACCAGTTTTATTCAAGCAAATAAAATGAAGGTTTTTGTTGCTGATGGTAGTTCTGACACTTTTGCAATCGACCACATTGCAGGAAGGTGTGATGTTT
>MDTB01009470.1_pt1 | contig 21957 bp, 18 predicted proteins | sample 811161 | NCBI WGS metagenome assembly MDTB01 (sample SAMN05326650, study PRJNA326480) | marine metagenome | isolation source: seawater | place: Mediterranean Sea | collected 2009 | reverse complement strand
TCGATAGTCCTCGGGTATGCTGATGCTCCAACAGTTATTAACTTCGGTGACTCCCGGTTGGCAATTTCTTCAATTGAATCGTAATTAATGTACCCGGTTTCTGGGTTTACACCATAATTGATGACATCATAAAGCATACCACTGCAATTTTTGGGATGTCCGTGGGTAAGGTGCCCACCATCCTGCAAACTCATTGTTAATATTTTGTCATTGGGTTGGAGCATGGCAAAATAAACCGCGGTATTTGCCTGGCTACCAGAGTGAGCCTGAACATTTGCATAGTCCGCCCCAAACAGAGATTTCGCTCTATCAATGGCAAGAGTCTCGGCCACATCGACATGTTCGCAACCACCGTAATATCTTTTACCTGGATAACCCTCGGCATATTTATTAGTCAGCACGCTTCCAGTTGCTTCGATCACCGCAGGCAGGGTGAAGTTTTCGGAGGCAATTAACTCGATATGCGTTCTTTGTCGTGCTTTCTCTTTTTCAATTGCGTCGTAAATCTCATGGTCAAGTTGAGCCAGAGGAGTTTCGTCAAGCAGTGAAGAGGAAGAGGCGGATACAGTTTCTGAATTATACATGATTATGAAATATTATAGTAAAAGATTAGAGGTTTTTTTCAACCCAGTTAACAAGGGAGGGCAGAGATTCCTGCATTCTATTCCTGCATTCTCTGTAAACATCCATATCCTGACCAAATGGATCGGGTAGTTCTTTGGAACCGTCCTCTGTGAATTCCCGCATTAGGAAAATTGATGTGGTTTCTGGGACTTCAAAATACATATTGAGTAAAGCCCTGTGAGATTCAGTCATACAGAAGATTGCGGATGCATTTTCAAGTGTTGCTCGTGTCAATGCCGCACTACGGTGATCGGTTAGGTCAAGGCCGACCTCCTCGCACGCCTGTAGGGAGTTTTCTGAAGCTTGGTCCCCATCCATAGCTGATATTCCAGCTGAAAAAACTTTTACTTTGTTCTTGGATTTCGATTTTGCCAGTGCTTGTTCAAAAAGTTTCTCTGCCATCGGACTCCTGCATACATTAGCAGTGCAAACGAAAACCACTAATTTTTCTTTACGACGTTCTTTTTTCTCTCGGCTTTTTCTTCCCATACAATGGTTATATTTTTCTTTATCTTCCTTCAAAAAGGCAAGGTTGAATAATTCTATTTTCTGGAAAATTCATTATGACCTATATCTTTTCTGTAGTACTTTGATTTGTATTCAACCAATTCGCAAAGGGCGTAGGCACTATCTTTCGCATCAGAAAGAGTATTACCACAACCAACTGCACCCAGCACCCGGCCTCCATTGGTAATAATTCCCCCATCTTCGTTAAACGCAGTGCCTGCATGAATTAGTTGTGAGTTTTCCGGTAACTTATCCGGTTCGGTTATCACTTCTCCCTTCGGATAGGCTTCGGGATATCCCTTGCTGGCAAGAACAACGATCATGGATGACTGAGATTTAATTTTTAACTCCCCTGGTAAAGGGTTTCCTTTCGAAGATTCAATCAGTACGGGTAGGAGATCTTCATCCACTAATGGTAGAATTACCTGCGTTTCCGGATCCCCGAACCGGACATTAAATTCTAAAACTTTTGCTCCGTCTGTGGTGAGCATTAGTCCTATATAAAGTGTGCCACGGAAATCAATTCCATCCGCTTTGAGTCCGGCAAGGGTTGGGGTAACAATGGATTTTTTATAAGTTTCTAACATTTCAGGTGAAACCAGACGGGTTGGTGCATACGCACCCATGCCTCCTGTGTTAAGGCCCGTGTCTCCTTCGCCTACCTTTTTATGATCCTGGCTCATGGGCAGGGTGACATAACTCTCTCCTGAGCAAATGAGATGAAGGGAAGCTTCTTCACCCTCAAGGAATTCCTCAATGACCACCTCTTTTCCACTGTCTCCAAAACTGGAACCCGAAAGCATATCTCGTATTCCTGCTTCCGCATCCTCAATGCTTTCGCATATTAAAACTCCCTTACCGGCAGCTAATCCACTCGCTTTAACAACCACCGGTAGAGCGCAAGAGGAAAGGTATTTGAGTGCGGGCTCAACTTCTTGGAAATTACCATATGCAGCGGTCGGTATATTATGACGGTTAAGGAAATCCTTGGTAAAAGCTTTGCTGCCCTCCAGTCGGGCAGCAGATTGATTTGGTCCGTATGCCAGAGTACCAGCACGATTAAGCGTGTCCACTGCTCCGTTGCAAAGTGGCACCTCTGGTCCGACCACCACAAAATCGATTCCCTCATTTTGAACAATTTGGGAAATTTCCTCATTGCTTTCAACATTGAGTGGTAAAGTTTTGAATTCCTTGGCAATACCACCGTTTCCGGGTGCAACAATGACCTCTTCCGCTAATGGACTTGCGGTGCATATTTTTGCGAGAGAGTGTTCCCTCCCACCGCTTCCAATCACTAAAATTTTTAGATTTTGTTCCTTCATACTCAATCGATTTCCCTAAATTTCTCTCACAAGTCGAGGTAAATTTGAAATTGTGAAGAACTTCATGTCGAATTTGCTTCCCCTTGAAGGAATTTTTGCCTAACTCCAAATGAATGCGGGTATTTTTTATTGGGGTATGCGGAACGGCGATGGGCAATGTGGCCATTTTGTTAAAAAAACAGGGTCACCAAGTGGCGGGTTCAGATGCTGGCGTATATCCCCCAATGTCTCAGGTCCTGCAAGAAGCAGGAATTCAGTTATTTGAGGGTTTCAGTGAGCAGAAACTTATCGAATGGAATCCTGACCGGGTGGTTGTGGGCAATGCGGTTTCTAGGGGAAATGCACAGGTTGAATTTGTTCTTTGGACGCGTTCAATCCCTTTTGTTTCTCTTCCTCAATTAATAGGTGAGGATTTAATTCAATCCCGACCATCCTTGGTGGTTGCTGGAACTCATGGGAAGACAACCACCACATCCTTGGCTTCTTTTGCACTGAGGCAATTAGGGGAGAATCCGGGCTTTTTGGTTGGTGGTGTCCCTCTGGACCTGCCTTCTGGAAATGAGCTCGGTTCGGTATTGTCTCCTTTCGTGATCGAGGGGGATGAGTACGACTCAGCTTTTTTTGATAAAAGGAGCAAATTTATTCATTACCGGCCCCGGGTTCTTATTTTGAACAACCTCGAGTTTGATCACGGAGACATCTTTCGGGATTTGCCGGACATATCGCGTAGTTTTGCACACCTGCTTAAAATTGTACCCGAAAATGGCTTTATTTTACGAAATGGAGATGATCCCAATCTTTTATCCCTTCCCCCTGCTCCTTGGTGCAAAACATATTCTGTGGGCATGGGTGAGGAGAATGACCTGCGAATCGTCCAATTTTCAGAGGACCGCAAAGGAGTTCGATTTGAACTTTATTGGCGAGATTTGTTCATCACTGAGGTAAACTGGCAAATGGCCGGTGAATTTAATGCCCGCAACTTGGCTATGTCATGTCTCGGCAGCATACTTACCCAATCAGTTAGGCAAGGTAAGGAAATTGATACCTCCAACCCATTTGCCGGTCGAACACTCCCCGATTATTCCAATTGCAAAGGAGTAAAGCGCAGGCAGGAAGTACTTATTGACCGGGAAGAAGTTGTGGTTATCTCTGATTTTGCCCATCATCCCACCGCGATCGAGGGTACACTAAAATCAATACATTTGCGTTGGCCAGAGCATAAAATAATTGCCTGCTTTGAGCCCCGTAGTAATACCGCAGTCACCAATGTTTTTCAGGATCGGTTTGCAGACTCTCTCGCTGTGGCCGATTTGGTTTTACTGGGTGCAGTTCACCGGGCAGATAAGATCCCCTGTGACGAACGGATCAATACTGAAACCATGGTTTTACGAATCAAAGAGGCTGGAAAGGAAGCCAAAGACTTCAGTGAAAATCAAAAAATGGCTGATTTCCTCGAATCAGGAGCATGCGATCAAAAACCGGTCCTCTTGGTCTTTTTTTCCAACGGATCATTTGATGGGGTTATCGACCGGGTATCCAATTTTATGGCGAATGAATAAACCGATCGAAATTCTGGTTTCCAAAGTCATTGAGGAAGCCAAACTTGCCAATAGTTCAATCCACGGTGTGAGTCATTGGCAACGGGTGGAAAGGAACGGTGCTTTTTTATGCCAATTCAATAAGGCCGATCTTGAGGTGGTCCGTCTTTTCGCACTGTTTCACGATTCTAAAAGAGAGGATGATTACAGAGACTTGGAGCACGGTCCAAGGGCTGAGGTGTATATCCGTTCAATATCCGATTTCGTTCCTCTTGCCCAGGAACAATTCGAAGATTTATGCATTGCCTGTCGTACGCACACGACCGGGGCGGTGCCAGAAAATATTACCATTGGAACTTGCTGGGATGCAGATCGTTTGGACATTGGAAGAGTGGGTATACAGCCTAATGAAGAATTTATGACCAACCCGGAAGCCAAGCGAATCGCGAGGGAATTTGATTTTGATGTTTTAAAAACTTTTGATCATTCAGGGATTATTTCCAGCGAATAATGTCTGCCTGATTTCTTCAATCCATTTTCGATGGGGACCGGATAGAGTGAGCTTCTTCATATTTTCATTCTCTGCCCAAAGATACTCCCTGTTGATCTCGCTATCTTCCATTGTGAACTGGCAAACTCGTATAATTTCCTCTTCGTAGTCAATATTGCCAATCGTCCGTTTACGAATGCCCAGGCTTTCACTTTTCTTGGTTAGAATGTTAATCCATGCTGGTAATTTTTGGGGTAGTTCGTAAATTCCGGACATCCTGTTTTTTGAATTTACATCAGTGTGGAGCAGAACTGCTCCATCGCTTTCTACCCAGTAGCGTTGTATCGACTTTTTCTTATTTCTCTTCTTTTTAATCCGGGGCATATTTTCCGCATCGCCGGCAGTTCCGGCTGTGCAAAAATTCAAAACCGGACAGGTCAGGCAGATCGGAGACTGGCGGTGGCAAAGGGTGGCACCAAGTTCCATCATCGCCTGGTTGTAATCTCCCGGGCGGGCGGGATCGAGGAGAGTCTGGGCAAGGGGTAGGAGTTTTTTCTGGGCGGTGGCGCCGTCCTTGTACTCTTCTTTAATGGCAAAGATACGAGTGAGCACACGAACGAGGTTACCATCGCAGACTGCTTCCTTTTGTCCAAGAGCGATACTGGTGACTGCCGCTGCAATATATGGTCCGACTCCTGGCTGGGCTATCCATTCCTTAACTGTTTTCGGGGGTGTTTCCCAGCTGGATGCAATCTTGGCAAGTTTATGCAGGTTACGGGCACGAGAATAGTAACCGAGTCCTTCCCATGCTTTGAGAACATCTTCTTCGCTGGCAAGGGCAAGGGTTTTAAAGTCAGGAAATTTTTTGATCCACATTTCAAAATAGGGAAGGGCAGTGGATACCCGTGTTTGTTGGAGCATGAATTCGGATACCACAGTTTTGTAAAGACTTGGGTTCGTTCTCCAGGGGAGTTCTCGTTTTTGCTGGTCATACCAGCGGAGCAGGTTTTTTTGAAAAATCTGTTTTTGGGAAGATTGCACAAGGGCATGCTTTGTGAGTAAGTTATTCATCCTTGGCGGTTGCGTTTTTCGAGTGTCTTTAACATTGATAGAATAGATATGCCAAGCAAAGATTCAAATTCCGTGAATGACGAGAGAAAGAAAAAGAAATCTTACACCCTCAAATTGACCAGTGTCCAAATAGACAAACTTGGTCAGGCATTAAGCACGCGGGATTGGCCCACGCGAACGGTTCAATATGCGAGGTATGCATTTGACGGGGAGAATGTAAGGGTGGTGGCCTACGAAAGTGGGAAATTGGTTGTCCAAGGGCGGAATACGGAAGACTTTGTAGCTAATATCTTAGAGCCTGAAGTTACCGGTGAATTTTTGCTTGGTTATGAAGAGGTTAATAACCCTGAATGGTTTGAACCACATGCCGGTTTGGATGAGAGTGGAAAGGGAGATTTATTTGGTCCAGTGGTTACTGCCTGTGTAATTGGTGATGGTGATATGGTACGGGGGTGGATGGAGGCAGGTATACGGGATAGTAAAACGATTACTGATGGGGCAATTATGAAGATGGCCAAGCAAATTAAGGAGACCCGGGGGGTGGTGATCAAGGTGGCGTACACAAGTATGCCAAAGTACAATGAACTTTATCGGAAATTCGATAGTAATTTAAATAAATTCCTGGCCTGGTTGCATGGACGTTCTCTCAATGATGCACTGGAGGTGAAAATGCCCGCCTGGGGATTATTGGATCAGTTTACCAAGCAACCACTGGTTCAAAAATATGTTGAGGGAAAAGACTTTGACTTACAGATGCGCACTAAGGCCGAGGAGGATCCAGTGGTCGCCGCCGCATCCATTGTTGCCCGGGCGACCTGGTTACAGCAGATGAAAAAGCTCGAAGAGACTGCCGGAGAAAATCTGCCCAAAGGTTCCGGTGTGCAGGCTAAGGAAAAAGCAAAATCAATTTATGAAAAGTGGGGAGAAGAGAGGATGGGGGAATTTTGCAAACTTCATTTTAAAACAGCCTACGAAGCAATGGGTAAGAAGCCCCCAAGTAAGCCGAAGTGGAATAAGAGTTGGAATAAAAGCTAGTTTTTTCTCTTTTAAAAATGGTAAATCCACTTTGGACCTTTGACCGGAAAAGAAGTAAGTCTTCTTTGGGCGTTGTTGGAGTGGATGAAGCCGGACGGGGTTGCCTGGCCGGTCCAGTAGTGGCTGGTGCGGTGTTACTCCCAGTTTCTTTTTTTAAGAGTTCGGCAAATCGAAAAGCCTGTACCCATATAAATGATTCAAAACAGGTGAAGGAGAATTTAAGGGAGGAGCTTTTTAAGTTAATCCTTAAACTTGGGGAAAAGAATGAATTATTCTGGGCAACAGGGGAGGCATCTGTTGAGGAGATTGAGTCAGAAAATATTGTGGGTGCCACTTGTTTAGCGATGGGGCGGGCAATCGAGCAAGTAGCTGTTCAATCTAATGGCCTATGGAAGCCGCAGGCAAAAACTGAAGACAACTTGTTTAATTCTGAATTGAAAGTTGAAAGTAGATGGATTGTCAGTGTGGATGGCCGGCCAATGAAAAGATTACCCTTTCAACACGAGGGAATGATTAAGGGGGATACATTCTCCCTTGCGATTGCGATGGGTTCACTTGTAGCCAAGGTGTCAAGGGATCGACAGATGAAGAAATTAGCCGATGAATTTCCTCTTTATGATTTTTCATCCAATAAAGGATATGGTTCACCCAAGCATTTGAGTGCCATCGAATCATTAGGTCCGTGCATTCATCATCGTCCGCGTTTTTTACGCAAAATACTCTGCTCGCCCAATGAGCAGGTAAACAAGATTGGGGACCTGCAAAGTCAGTTGAGTTTCTCCTGAAAAAAGGATATTCCTAAAATATGATTTTATTGGGAGTAAATATTGACCATGTGGCAACCTTGCGACAAGCCCGCTATCGTGATGAAGAATCTACTCATGGTGGATTTGTTGAGCCGGATCCTGCAGCCATGGCCTGGTTGGCAGAGGAAGCCGGTGCCGATGGAATAACCATGCATGTTCGTGAGGACAGGAGGCATGTACAGGTGGAGGATGTTCAGCGCTATCAGGAAAAAATGAAAACCCGTTTGAACCTTGAAACTTCTATGTCTTTGGAAATGGTACAGCTTGCTCAGGAAATTCGTCCTGAGAGTGTATGTCTGGTGCCGGAAAACAGGAAGGAAGTGACCACGGAAGGTGGGCTTGATGTGCGGGCGAATATTGAACGTGCGAATGAGGTGGTTCGTGAACTGGTTCAGAATGGTATACCGGTCAGCATGTTCATTGATCCAGATCCGGATCAATTGGAAGCATGTGCAGAAATCGGTGCCCCTTGGGTTGAATTACACACCGGGAGTTTTGCACGTGCATGGTACGATCTGGAAAAGAGAGAGATTGAATTAAGCATCCTACGGGAAGGAATGAAAATTGGGTTGGAGCTTGGTCTGCGAGTTAATGCTGGGCATGGGATAAATTACGAAAATGTGGAAGGTGCTAAAAACCTGGAATCAATTTACGAGTTTAATATCGGGCATAGTATAATTTCACGATCCATACGAACCGGGCTGCAGGAGTCAGTACAAAAAATGCGTTCTCTTTTAAACGGATGATTGCGTTACCCGAAATACCAGCGGGTACAAATGTGGTTGGAGTGGGTATTGATTCGATCGAGGTTTCACGAATAAAAGATTCCATTGAGAAACATGGGGATCATTTTTTGAACAAGATATTTACCTCTGGAGAACAGGCATATTGCAAGGATAAGTCAGACCCCGCACCCTTTTATGCGACACGGTTTGCCTCAAAGGAGGCAATTGCTAAGGCTTTGCGTACGGGAATGGGGAAAGATTTCGGTTGGCTGGATTCAGAAATTATTCATGGATCAGCAGGTGAGCCTTTCGTTGCACTTAGCGAGGAGGGTGAGGAATTGCTGAAAAGTAGTGGTGCAACCAAAGTACTTGTCAGTCTGACTCACTTGGAAGCGGTGGCTTCCGCTGTGGTTGTTTTGGTCAGTAGATGAAGAATTTACCCATGGATCCTGTTCTTTCCTGCGAAGAGGCACTCGCCTTTGAAGCAGATTATTTTAATGGAGATGAGGAACTGGAGTGGAAAGCAATGAATCAGGCTGGTGAATCGCTTGGAGATTTTTTGCTTCGGGATATGCGCGAGTTGAGGACTATTCCACACCGTCCGCGCATACTTGCCCTGGTTGGCAAGGGACATAACGGGGGAGATGCTCTTATAGCAGCCAAACGTTTTCTTAAAACAATTCCCACTGCGCGTGCTGTAATCTGGCCGCTTTCTAGTTGGGAGAATTGTCGGCCTCTGTGCCAGCGTGCGCACAAGAATTTAATTGAATTAGTTGGAAAAAGAGTCGAAGAAGTCCCAGCTATAGATAGGTTGCTGGGAATAGATGATCTAAGTGCTGCCTTTTCAGCTTTGGTAGAAAAAGAAGGATTCTCGGCTTCAATTGACGGCATCCTTGGTATGCAGGCAAAGCTTCCCTTACGGGCACCCTTGCCAAATCTTGTTTTTGAATTGAATAACACCGATCAAATTGGTGTGCGGGCAGCGGTGGATATTCCAACCGGTGTTGGCGAGCAGGTATCTGGGGATCCTGCTTTACGGGCTGACTTTACTTATGCCACTGGTATTGCCAAGAAACCGCTCTTGCTTGACCAAAATCAGAAATGGCTGGGTCGTCTGCGATACCTCGACCTTGGCTTTTTTAAGGAAAAGTCAAGTTTGGAGGATAATCAGTCTAGTAGTTTTATATTGTGTGGATCCGCATTAAAGACCCTGCGCAAACTTCGACCCGTAATCTCTGATAAGCGCTCAAACGGCCATCTGTTTTTACTGGCCGGTTCAAGGGATCTGGGAGGAGCTGCAATGATGGCTGCCCAGGCTGCCCTTAAGGCGGGCGTCGGGCTTCTTACGGTTGGAATACCCGAATCGCTTCATGCTTCTTTTGTGTCTCAGCGACCTGAAGCTATGTGGGTTCCTCTTCCCGAAACTCCAAACGGTGGGTTGGCACTCGAGGCCTTGGGTAAAGTTCGTCAGTTTCTGGATAAATCGACGGCTCTTGCTGTTGGCCCGGGGTTGGGGTCAGAAGGGGAGACACATAGTCTTATTCGGGAAACTTTACGTTTTTGGAATGGCCCTGCAATTCTCGATGCTGATGCTCTTAGATCTGAGGTTTTGGATAAGATCTCTTCTCCGGAACGACTTATTTTAACTCCCCATGCAGGTGAGCTTGAGCGTTTTAAGGGAACAGGATCAGTTGAGGAATACACCTTAATTAAAGGATCAGTTGTTGTCCTAAAAGGTGCTCATTCACAAATTGTGATCAAGGGAAAAAGAACTTATTCATTTTCCGGTAGTTCCCTTCTTGCCCGGGGGGGAAGTGGTGATCTGCTCACAGGAATAATCGGTGCTATTCTTGCCGGAGGAGAGTATGATCTTTTTTCTTCCGCTGCTCTCGGTGTTCTTTGGCACGGTCGTGCGGCTGAGGTCTTGGCCAGGCAACATGGTCAGGAGGCAGTTTATATAACCGACATACTTGACTATTTATCTTTTGCGATACGAAATGACTTCTAATAAACCTACACTCCTCGTCCTTGCCGCTGGTATGGGTTCCCGTTACGGGGGGCTTAAGCAACTTGATCCTGTCGGGCCAAATGGGGAGACCATTATGGACTATTCCATTCATGATGCCCGAAAGGCTGGTTTTACTAGGGTCGTTTTCTTAATTCGCGAGGATATAGCTGGGATTTTTCGTGAAAAAATAGGTTCAAAATATTCAGAAACGATTGAGGTAGCATATTCCTATCAGGAAAAAGAGGATTTACCGGAAGGATTTAATTGTCCGGAAAATCGTGAGAGGCCCTGGGGTACCGGGCATGCGGTATGGGCCGCGAGGAATGAACTGGATGGGTGCCCGTTTGCGGTTATTAATGCCGATGATTTTTACGGATCAGAAACATTTGAAGTTCTGTACCGGCAATTCTCTCATTTTCAAGCGGGTTCGCACAAGAATGAACTGTCATGCGCAATGGTTGGTTATCTGCTCGCAGAGACCATGTCTGAATATGGGTCTGTATCCCGTGGGATTTGCCGAACCGCGGATGGTATGTTAAAAAATGTTGAGGAATGGACCGGTATTCAGGGAAATCCAATCACTGGGACCAACAGCATTGGAGTGGAAGGGAATTTATCTGGCAAAGAACTGGTTTCCATGAATGTATGGGCTTTCCCCTCCGGAGTTTTTGAATTTTTAGAAAAAAGTTTTGTTGGATTTTTGAATACTCTTTCTGATCCTGCAAAGGAAGAATTTTATTTACCTTTTGCCGTTGATCAATGGATTAAGCAGGAGATCGCAAAAGTACAGGTTAGGGAATCAAAGTGTAGATGGATGGGGGTTACATATAAAGAAGATAAACCCAGAGTTCAGGAATCAATCGCACAATTGGTTTTGGATGGAATATATTGCAGCCCTCTAATCTCCTCTTAAAAAAGAGCATTTATTCTTTTGGATTATCGAACAAAATTGTATTGAAAAAATTACCCAAAATCGGGGTTAATCTCGATTTTATCCCCTGCTTTGACTTCAATTTTACCAGTTTGATCAGGGTCTTCATCATTGCGGTAAAGCTGAACCGTTAAGGAAGCATTTTTTCGGGGCGGAGACCATGACCACTTTCCGATCTCTATAAAGTTCATGGGTACGCCTTCATCCCAGCTCAAGCCGGGACCTTCGCCACGAAGGAATGGTTTATTTCCAATACCAATCATCACATTTGCAATAACTGATGTGGTTCCTGAAACTGGTTTTGCAGGGGTTTTCTCCTGCTCGATTTCAGGTTCAGGTTGGAGTGGTTGGGTTGGGTCCGTATCTTGCAGAATGGCATCCACTTTTCGGAGAGTTTCAGCAGGGTCGGGTAGATCGATAGGTAATTCATCGGTTACCTCCTTTTTGTCTAAAACTGCCTTTTCCTGTTCATCAATAATTTCTTCATTCCCTTGATCATCTTCGGGGTCAGGTGAGTCATTTTCTGAACGATCCTCTGGTAAACCTGAAACCATGGTCTGCGGTAGAGTAGAACCTACTGAGGGCTCTGGGTTTTCTGTTTGGATACCGGGTTCATTTGGTAAAATTAAACCTTCCTCTTCAAGTTCCGGGTCTTCTGATTGATCTCCAGGTTGATATTCTGGTAACTGGTCTTCTTCAAGCTCTTCCTCATTATCCGAGTCTATGTCTTCGGTGTCAGATAGTTTGAAGTCATCCGATAACTCATCGACTTCATCTGAAAGTACTTCCGGTTCGTCGATTTCCTCCTCTATCTTTTTTGGAGTGTTTTCTCCATTCGAATTCGATGTGGAGATAGATGCGATAAGTGCCTGAAGTTGCTCAGTTTGCTTTGCAATTGAATCCACAGATTTTTGCAGGGCATTTAGCTTTTTATCAGTTTGGGAATCGCCCTGCTTGGTTTCGGGAAGCAGAGGGGGATGAAGGATAAGTTCTTCAACTGCAGAAATTTTTTCGAGAAGAGTATTTTGTGCCAATTCCAAGGTGTTGGATAGTTCAGTAATCGCTGGGTCCATCTCAATTTTATTTCCAGCCTCAGTGACAATTTTATCTACCAAGGTAGGCACCTTATCAATTTTAACAGAAATAGCTTCCAGTTCCCCGCGCATTTCCTTGATATCGAAGTATGTTTTTCTTTCGAGTTCATCGTTTTTGAACTTGGATGGATCAAGGGCGATGGCGAAAAAACGATCGATCAGGTGAGGGATGAAAACTAAAATTGATGCAAGCCCGGAGGCAAGGATACAGGTGATCAGTTGCCAGGTATCGAGCAGGTCATTTACCTGTAGCTGTACATAGGCAAAGCACAGGACAAGTACCAAAATAAAAAGAGCAGCGAAATAAAAGGGCCATTTGACTACCCCTTCTGTACTGTCGTTGTTTTCTTCTAGATCCATATTTTCAATAAAGGGAAGTAATCTTCATGTTTCTTTTTCTTAAAATAACCAAGCGAAAAGTGAAACAAACGGGCTAGGTATTTCGCTCCCGGTCTGGAAATCCAACTTTTCGGTAAACTTTACCGAGAATTTTGTTAGCCCGTTTTTGGGCAGCAGATGCTCCCTGTGTCAGTACGCTTTTTAAATATGATTTATCCTTGATCAATTCCCGGTACTTATCGCGGACAGGGTGGAGGTTTTCCGAAATAAGTTCTGTCAATTCCGATTTCAGCACACCATATCCTTTACCCTGAAAATGTTCCTCCAGTTCGTCCGTACTTTGCCCGGAAAGTGACGAGTGGATGGATAGGAGGTTGGCAATTCCGGGCTTATCCGATCCTGCTTTTATTTCGGAACCGGAATCTGTAACGGCAGCGGAGATTTTCTTTTTGATCTGGTTTGGTTCATCGAGAATATAGAGGGTGGCCCGTTCATTCTCATCAGACTTTGACATTTTTCGTCTGGGATCTGCAAGAGACATAATTTTCGCTCCTGTTTGGGGTACAAACCCTTTTGGGATAGAGAATGTTTCTGAATATTGATGGTTAAAGCGCTGAGCCAAGTCGCGACATAGTTCGAGGTGTTGTCTCTGGTCTTCCCCAACAGGTACAAGATCAGCATTATAGAGGAGGATGTCAGCAGCCATAAGGACGGGATAGCATAGAAGACCGGCATTGATTGATGCCTGTGGCCGGGCACCGTCGTGGGTAAATTTTAGATCCTCATCAGTGCTTTCTGTGCTTTTAAATCCGAGTTTCGCAACTTTATCCTTAAATTGAGTCATTCTTTGCAACTCTCCAATCGGAGTTATGCAGGTAAGGACCCACGCGAGTTCGGTGTGACCGATTACATGGGACTGTACAAACTGGTGGCATTTTTCTGGGTCCAGTCCACAGGCGATGTATTGGGCAACACAGTCATACACATTTTGTCGAAGAGTAGCCGGATGGGAGGGAGTGGTTATTGCGTGCAGGTCGACGATACCAAAATAACAGTCATTCTGCTCGAGCATTTCAGACCAGTTACGAACCGCACCCAAGTAATTTCCAAGGGTTAATTTTCCCGTTGGTTGGGCACAGGTTAAAATAACCGGCTTTGTATCTTGTACATCATTGGCAGGCATGACAAATTTCAGAATAAATAGTTTGTGGACATAGGAAACATAATTTTATATATAAACTAAAGAATTAATCACCCCTAAAACATTTACCCTAGCTGTTATGGATACAAAATCCGAACTATCAACCCAAGATGAGCTAAGAGATTTGCTCAAACGCTGTCCTGCAGGCACCTATGAAGCTGCCTTAGCATTTCGGGAGGAAAAAGATGTCTCCAAGATCGAAACCATTGTTCTCGGAATCATTGACAGGCACCTGGAGCCAGAACAAAGAGAAATATTGGCTAAAAGTGATGATTCACTGAGGATGTATGAGGATCTTGGAATGGATTCATTAACAATGTTGGAAATTGTCATGTTAATTGAACAAACTTTAATGGTTAGCATTGATAACGAAGAACTTCGTGATCTCAGAACATTGGGAGATGTTAAAGTTTATCTTGATGCGAAAGCCAAGGGTGAGGAACCCCCAAAGCGCTCGAAAAGTTTTCGCATTGAAGAAATTGCTTCCCTTATGCCTCACAAAGAGCCTTTTCTTTTTCTTGAATCTGCGAAAATTGATGGTTCTGAAGCAATCGCTACATATAAAATCTCCGGAAATGAATATTTTTTGGAGGGGCATTTTAAGGAAAATCCTGTTTTCCCAGCCTCGATTATGATTGAAGCACTTGGGCAACTATGTGTTTTCTTTCTGCTTAAAGGAGAAGACGCATCAATTATTTCAAAGGTTGATCCAAATACGATCTTTTTCACATCCTGTGATGGAGTTAAATGCAGACGAATTTGTAAACCCGGAGATAAGTTAACTATGAAAGTTCAGGTTTCAAGAATTCGTCATCCACTTGCTTGCTTTACTGGAGAAATTAATGTTGAGGGTGAAAGAACCGCCCATGCGGAAGAAATCAAACTTGCATTTGATTACTTTCCAATCATCGACGCCCAGGAAGATGTGAATGAAAAAAAATCAGCTTCCGGCAAAAACTTTAGGAATGGTGGTGGAAGTATGAGCAATGGATCCAATGGAAATAAATCGGATTCCGAATCTCCCGAGAGGTTTGTGAAATTTAATCAAAATTCTTAAATTTATTTTCTTAAATTCGGTTGACATTGAGTAAGGTAGCTTTTTTCTACGCGACCTTTCCACGTCCAACTGAAACCTTCGTGAGGAGGGAATTAAGAGCCTTGGATGAAATTGGATTTCAACCTGATTTGTACTCGATTTGGAAGGGGTCGAGCAAATGGGAGGGTAAGTCAATTTTTCGTTTTTCATTAAATCGGTTGTGGGCACTTTTTCTCTGGATTCCTTATTGGGCGTGGAAAAAGCCAAGAGTTTTTAAGGATATATTGATAGAGTTATGGAATAGACCATGTCCGAATTTACAAAACTGGAACGAGACATTTTTGGCCCTTGGGTTTGCATTGGTTGAAGCTCATCGGATAAAGGAAAAAGACTATACTCTTTTCCACGGTGTTTGGGCAACCATGCCCGCAACCGCGGCATTTGCTTTGTCTAAGTTAACCGATGTCCCTTTTTCAATGGGAGCACATGCTTATGATGTATTTCGTGAAGGTGGAGATTGGATACTTGGGTTGAAGTTTGACTCCGCTTCTTTTATTAGAACATCCTCATTATCGACGGCAAAAAGAATTGAAGAACTGGGTGTGCATCAGGATAAAGTTAAATTGATTCGTCGTGGGTTAGCCTATTGGCCAACTCGAGCAGGATTTGAATTGGTAAATAATGAGCGGTTGGAAATGGTTAGTGTTGGCAGGTTGGTCGAAAAAAAGGGTTATTTTAATCAGCTTATAATCGCCAGCCGATTGAATGACATGGGCATCCCTTTCCGGCTTCGAATTGTCGGGTCCGGTCCATTAAAGAAAGAGTTGTATTTGGAGAGAGCGCGGTTGGGATTAAGAGAAAGAGTAGAGTTTTTGGGAAGCCTGGATCAGGAGGGTATCAGAGAATGTTACATAACCTCCGATGTTTTTCTGTTCACGGGAGTGGTGGCTCGAAATGGAGACAGGGATGGTATACCCAATGTTATTCCGGAAGCAATGTCAGCAGGTTGCCTTATTTTATCTTCCTGTTTTGCCGGTGCATCAGAAGCATTTATTGAGGATGTTTCCGGTTTTTCTTTTAACCCATTTGAAAGCAAAAAGTGGGTTCATTTATTGGCTGAATTTTGGAAAAGTCCCAGGTCGTTTGAAAGAATAAGACGAAGTGCAATTCAATATGCCAAAGATTCCTTTAACATTACTAGAACCGCTAATGCAATTAGTGGTGCCATTATTGCAGGTTCCAAGAGATAAACATGGGCACTCCCAAAGTAAGCATTATTATTTCTGTTTTCGAACAGTTAGAATACACGCAAAAATGCTTAGAAAAACTTGAAGGTACACTTGATGGAGTCATTACCTATGAGGTTATAATTATTGATGATGCGAGCAAAGACGGAACCAAAGAATTTCTTCTATCTCTGAAACCCCCGTACCGAATTTTTCTAAATAGTACTAATAAGGGTTTTGCACAGAATAATAACTTTGCTGCTAAAGAGGCAAAAGGGGAGTTTTTATGTTTTCTAAATAATGATGTTTTTGTCTCGGGGAATTGGTTACTACCCTTGATTGATGTCTTTAAAACCAAGGAAAACGTGGGAATGGTTGGCAATGTTCAACGATTGGCAAATTCATGGAGGTATGATCACATGGGTATGGTTTTTTCTCCACAAGGAATTCCATGTCATTACGGTCAGGGCTTCTTTCGCAGACCTTTTAAGAGAGAGGTCAGGCAATGGTCAGCAGTGACCGCTGCCTGTTGTGTCACCGCAAAAAAAACCTTCCATCTTAACGGCTCATTTGACGAGATTTTTGTTAATGGTTGTGAGGATGTGGATTTGTGCCTTCGCATGTCCAAAAATGGATTAAATCATTATGTAGTACATGACAGCGAGGTATCTCATATAAAAGGAGCGAGTGAGGGTCGAAAAATTTTTAATGATAGAAATACTGAATTTCTGATCAAAAGATGGAGTGGAGAAATTACCATTCAGCAATCGATAGATGACCAGTACAAATATGCATGGACTTATTTTTGCAGGGCTTTTGTAAAGCCTTTGACATTTGAATTTAGGAGATGGGTGGAGTCTGTTCTTATTCTCCTCAGGTTGAGAAAACTAATTTTGCCTAAATCTTAGATTTTGCGTAGGTCATTGCCTCCTCAATTCGGTCAAGATCTTCATCGGTATGTGAGGCCGAGATTGCAGTCCGAATTAAGTCTTTTCCGGGAGGTACTCCAGGAGCAATCGAGATAATTGCGTAAATTCCTTTTTCAAGTAGTGCCTTCCAGAAATAATAGACTTTTTCTTTTTCGCCGAGAACGATCGGGATTGCTGGAGTTTCACTTTCCCAGGTGTCTAATTCCAAATTCTCCAAAATATTCCTATATCTTTCGAGGTTTTTGAATAGGCGTTCCCGATGTTGTGGTTCATCCTGCATTATGTCCAAGGCTTCCTGAGCACAGGCACAGGAGGCGGGTGAAAGGGCAGCTGAGAAAATGGTCTGCTTTGAGTGGCTTCTCATATAGTCGATTGCCTCTTTGCTTGATGCCACAAAACCACCTGCACCGGCCAGTGATTTCGAGAAACTCGAACATAGAACATCGACTTCATCGGACATTCCAAAATGATCAGCCGTGCCCCTTCCATCTTTTCCCAAAACGCCAAATCCATGAGCATCGTCCAAAATAGTGAATACATTATATTTCTTTGCGATTTCAACAAATGCTGGGAGTTTGGCAATATGTCCCTCCATGGAATAAACTCCTTCGAGCACAAAGATCTTATTATTTTTATCTTCCTCCTCTAAAATTTCCGCAGCGTGAGCTGGGTTATTATGAGCAAAGCGTTCGCAGCGTGCTCCACTTAATTGAATTCCACTCCATAGGGAGGAGTGGAGGTTTTTATCTGCCAAAATAATATCTTTCCGGTCAGCAAACCCTGTGACTGCGGAAGCACAGGCCAGGTAACCTGCTGAGTAAACATGGCATGCTTCCTTGCCGATAAAGTTTGCTAGTTTTTCTTCCAACTCCTTATGGAATATACGCCCGCCGTTGGCCAATCTAGCCCCTGTGGTACTGCTTCCCCACTTTTTTAGGGCGGCTATCCCCGCTTCTTTGATTCGCGGATGATGCGAGAGCCCCAGGTAGTCATTACTGGAAAGCATAATGAATTCCTTGCCGTCTTTAAAAACCCTGGTTCCTTCCTGTTTTTCAAAGATATGATAGTAGGTATCATATTTTAAGCGCAGGCGCGTGGAATCGTCTGATTTTATCCTTTTCCACAAAGGCGAGCTTTTAGATTTGATAAATGGAAATGGCATACATTATACCCCTACAACTAAAAGGCTCCCGTTGGAAGGAAAATAAACTTTAACCGCCCTTGCCGCGGTCAGTTCGAGAGAAATTGGAAAAAGCTTATTCTGTGCGCTTGATGATGTGGAATCCAAAACCAGTTTCTACCACCTCGGATACACTGCCAACATCAAGGCCAAAAGCTGCTTCAGAAAATGCTTTGGCCATCACTTCAAACTTAAATTTACCTAAATCTCCACCTTTGGTCTTACTTGGTCCGTCAGAATGCTGCTTTGCCATCTCCGCAAAGTCTTGGTTTTGATTTAAGATTAACCCACGGATTCTTTCTGCTTCTGATTTAGCTTCATCCTTGGAACGGGAGATTTGAGCATCCGCACGGTCTGCCCCTTTGTATGAGATCAAAATATGGGATGCACTGACCTCATCAGGTATTTCTACGGAATCATCTTCTTTGCTTTTTACAAAGTCTGTTCTTTCCAGACGAATTTTTCCATAAACATCATTGGATATAACATAATACCATTCAGCTAAATTTTCATTTAACTCATTAACTCGTTTCTGAGCTTCAGCGACTTTGTCGTTAAATTCTTTTTGTTTACTGGCATTGGATGCATTTATACGGGCAATCTCAGCATCACGCTCGGCTTTTTTCTTGGTGAAATCACTCGATTCTTTTGACTGATTCCCATCTGTAAGCACATTGGATGGACTGTCCTTTATTGCCACGGGTGGGGCAGGGGGAATAGTTGTTGGTGGAGGAGACCCAGGTACAAAATTGGGGGGAGGACCTGGGGGCGTAATTTTGGGAGACTCTCCTTCTTTTCCTTTTTCACCAGTATCTCCCTTAGCCCCTTTATCCGGGGTTTCCTCTTTATTCTTAACGGGGGCCTGGGTACTTGGTTCAACTAAGGGTGCAGGTACTGGTTCGAGTTGGGGAGCATCAAGTAGGTTTGTGTTAACCCGTGCGAATGCATAAATGTAACGACTGTTCCCGGTCGAATTCTCATCATCCTCCAACCCGCGATAGGTATCTCCGAAACGCAGAACATATTCCACACCGTCTTTCATACCAACTAGGATTTCTCCTTTGTTGGAAACAACTTTGGGTACCTGTTGACCTTGTGGGTTCTTAACTGCAACGGTGTAAAATCCTTTTTGCTGAAGAGACTGAACCACTGCCTGATTCTTTTGATCTTTCAGGTTACTGAAAAACTCATTTCCTTGTTTTAAATTATTAACCAGAATTTCAGGTTTACGTTCAACATCAATAATCTTGAGGTCGTCAAAAGCATCCTTCAGTTCATCAAGTTTGTCTTTATTGAGTTCCTCTTTGTCTGACAGTGCTGATCCGCTTAATTTCCATTCTGAATTATCATAGTCGAGAACATATGGGTTGTCTTTTCGGTTTAACTGTCCTTTGGCTAAATTGACTTCGTAGTTGTCGAGGGTCACCCGTTTAATGTTCCACTTGTCGAGATCAAGAAAGTCTTTTTTCACCCAATCCACAAACTTTGTGCTAATGTCACCGGCGTTTCGGACTTCGGAAATGAAAACTGTATTTTCGTCAGGCTTACGGACATAATGTGCACCCGAGAGACCACTTACTTCATTACCAATAATTAGCTGAGCTAAATTAGAACCGCTGCTATTTTTGAGGGCGATACTTTTTCCTACCCCTGGGTCTCCTGGATTTGATTTACTTGGATCAAGAACCCCGAAATTTACATGTTCCCCGGCACCTTCAGTCGCTGTGTCGAGAATGCGAAGATCAAGCAGTAGAGTGGATACATCTTTCACTTGGTTGTCCGCATTGGCGGGGTAGTCCGCTTTTTGTGGCCTGCGAATGAACCAACCCTTGTTTGTCTGAGCAACTTCGATCGATTTTGCTTCCAGGTTTTCTTCATCAATTTCGACAATTTCAATGCCTGTTGCCTGGCGGGTATCAAAAGTTCCAAACAAAGCTTGTCCCATTCTGCTCCCTTTGCTGGCGGGATCGATTTTTTGTGGAATGGAGAAATAGGCGAGAGCAACACTTGCCACAGCTGTTACAGTAAAAAAGATAGTTTTAGTATTTTCGTTCATGGGTCTAAATTTTAACTAATTTAAAATAAGGGGTTTACGACCTTACACGTGATGCGATCGCACCCTGAATCTCAGCTGACCGTTTCTTCCAAAAAACGACAATTGCAATGATGAGGAGCGGTATGGGGGGTAGGAAAACAGACATAAGCTGGATGTATTCCTGCTTTTCCTTGATCTCACGATCCCTTTGTCTTTCAGCAGATTTTACTTTCGTGTTGGTATCCTGGCGAAGTTCACGTTCTCTTTTGGCAAGGTTTTTCTGCAACTTGGCTGCTTCTGTTTGCAACACCTGCATGAACTGTCCCTGTGTCATCGAGCTTTGACTGTTTTGAACTTCAGCAAGGGCAGCATTCAACTTCCTGTTTTCTTCCTGAAGAATTTGCTGGATTGAATTTTCCGCATCCTGAATTGTTTTACTTGCCACTTCGCGTGCTTCCTCGATGCTTCTTTCAAATTCCTCAAGTGTCCGATGCAATCTACGACGGTTCCGTATTTCAAGAAGTTGGTCTTCTTTGGCTAACTGATCGATCAAGTTGAGGGAAAGGGTGACATTGTCAACATCGAGGGGGAAATCTGATTCCGGACCGCGGCTTCTGATGTTGAAAAAAGGATCCGCAAGAACATCGATATCAGCAACCAGAATAACATTGAGTTCATTGCTGTTGTTTCCATCCTGAATTTTTCCATTGATGGAAGCCGCAATAGTTTCAGGCTGTCCTGAGCTTCTGTATAGTGTCCGTTCCGGATTAAATCTTTTCGGCGATCCAAAAACACCACCCGTCCAGAAGTTGTCGAGACTGGTGGTTCCAGTCAGTTCACCTCCGCGAGACCTGAGTAATGGGGTAAAGGTTAGGTTTGGATTCGGATTCTCATAAAGGGCACCGGCACAGGTGAATAAGCAATACTGGAGTTCCGAAGTTACAGGAGAACTCGCAAAAGAATTCGTTGTCCCTCCAACATATATAAACTCGTTCGGAAAGTTGTCAGAGCGAGGAATTTTTGGAAATGGGTTGTATGCATCTCGAAGAATTCTTTTTTCTGTACCTTTTAGCTTTGTGTCAACTGGGTCGAGCAGTTTCTGTTCAATATAATTACGAATTGGATGACTGTAGTCTAATCCACTGACAGAGTCTCGAAGGGTAGTTAGAGAAATGCTGTTCCAATCATTTGAAGTTAGGGGAGCATTGGCGTTTAATCTGGCTTCAAATTCAGAAGTCTTTTTTATTAAATCGTTTAATTTAGTGAAAAAAGTTCCAACTTCAGAAAATCGGCCCCTTGCAGGTCCAAGACTGGTGCTGGCATTGGATTGAAGTGTTAGGAGTTCTTGTTTTATTGTTGCTAGTCTTTCCATTGGATTAACATTGAAATGTACACCAAGGAGTTGCCAGAGTTTACTTATGTCACCTTTTTCTGGAGCAGGAGGAGGGGGTTGTCCTGGGCCGCCACCTTGCTGGTTATTTCTTCTTGGCTCATAAGTGCCGGTTACGCTTCCCTGAATAAGTGGAAGGGGGTCTTCGAAAATTGCAGTTGGAATTCCTGCTTTTATCGCAGCGATTAGTTCATCAAGTTTTTCATTATCCAATGTTGAGGGCTGCACCACCATAAGCGCATCATAATCACCTTTTTTAATATCGCCTCCGGTCACATCCTGAACATCATATTGCTTGCGCAGTTCGTTGACCACTTCCCATGCTGGTGTTCCTCCACCAAGGTTAAATCCCATAATGCCCATTCCACCAGAACCCATCATCGGGGCATCGGTTGCAAAAACTCCAAGCTTCTTTTTTGCACTCGGTCCACTCACCGCACCTAGAGTGAGCATTATTTCATATTCAACCG
>MDTB01089548.1_pt1 | contig 21958 bp, 17 predicted proteins | sample 811161 | NCBI WGS metagenome assembly MDTB01 (sample SAMN05326650, study PRJNA326480) | marine metagenome | isolation source: seawater | place: Mediterranean Sea | collected 2009 | reverse complement strand
CTGGACAGTTTATCTTTGATGATCAAACACATTTTTTAAGAGATGACTTTCCACATGATGCTATTTTAGGTTTGGGTGAATTTGCTGCAGAGCACTGGAATCCTAAGCTAAAAGAAGAAGGTTTATCTTTAACTAGATATAAGTTTGAAAATTATATTGCTGAATTATGGTATAGAAGTGATACAAAAATGGCTTTATTATCTGGTGCTCCATTTGATGATCCTACTTGGTGGTTATTAGGAAATGATCAAATTGTTGCAGCAAGAGATATGATTAATGACTTTGCTGGGACAACAAGAATGTTAGGTCACTCAGTGATAACTCCTGGTCAAGATGGATGGATGGATGAAGCCGAAAGAGCCATGGCTGAGTTAAAGCCTAACTCATGGAAGTCATATACTATAGGTGACCCACTATCTCCATCTAAATATCCTTGGAGATTAGATGATGAAAAATTAATGTATCCTTTTTATGAAAAATCATTAAAGGCTGGTATTAATACAATATGTATTCATAAAGGATTATTACCGCCTGATTATGAAACATCTTTTAAAGGTGTTTGGAAGTACGCTACGGTAGATGATGTACCTAAAGCTGCTAAAGATTGGCCAGAAATGAACTTTGTTATTTATCATTCTGCATTAAGGCCTTTTTTAGAGTTACCTGATCAAGCCTGGAAAGAGTTTGAAGAGAGTGGTGGCTATATCAAATGGGCCTCCGATTTAGCTAGAATACCAGAAGAACATGGAGTATCTAATGTGTATGGTGAGTTAGGTTCAACTTTTGCTAACTCAGCAGTAGCACATCCTAGATTCTGTGCAGCATTCATAGGTACACTAGTAAAGGGATTAGGTGCTGACCATGTAGTATGGGGCACAGATACTGTGTGGTATGGATCACCTCAATGGCAAATTGAAGCTATGAGAAGATTAGAGGTTCCTGAAGATATGCAAAAAAAATATAAACTACCTTCACTGGGTGGAGCAAATAGTTTAACTAAGCAAGCTATCTTTGGACTAAACTCAGCTAGAATTTATGGGCTAAGCATGAATGAAGCGACTAATATGCCTGATCTGCCAAACTTTTCTGAGGATAAGATTGCAGGACTTGCTGAAAAGTTCCGTGAAGCTGGTGGTGGACCTTCAAATAAGAGGTTCGGATATACTAGGAAGGCTTAATTAGAGTATTTTTTATTAAATTAATTCTAATTTTAAAAAGCCTCGGATAATATATTCGGGGCTTTTTTTATAAATATGTTTTTAAGGAGATAGTTATGAAAAAAATTTTATTATCAGTAATATTATTATTTAGTTTTTTTGGTAAGCTATATGCAGATGGACATGTAGTGAAAGCTGAAAAATCTATGCTCTATTTTGCAGGGTTATATCCTAGTTATATATTATATTTACAAGGGGGTATTCCTGAAGATACTAAAGATAATTGGGTAGACAAGGATTACTGGGCAGTATTAGAAATAGATAAAAGCAGTAAAAATCATGGAGGAGAAGCTGTTATATTTAAACTTAAAAAAACTTCTAGCTATAGCCCTCAACCAGAATGGTGTGTTACCGAAGGAGGAGGAAAGTTTGATGGTAAAGGACCTGCTTGCCTGAAAACTGACAAACCTAAAAGCATGAACCAACTAAGATTTAAGGTTAAAGTACAATACAAAGATACTAAAGATAATCTACCTAAAAAATATCAAGGTTTAAACTTTGTACAGTATGAAACAGGGTATGATGAAAATGGGGTATCCTTAAGTAAGCTACCAGGTAGGTTGCCTCCTCCAAATCATACTTTTGGTCCAGTTAAACTAACTATTTTTAAATAAAATTATAAACTCCTACTTATTTATAAGTAGGAGTTTTTATTATGTTTGTAGCTGCATTTACTAAAAAAAAATTAGCTTTAGTATTATTTTTTCTATTTGCTATTACTTCCATTAATTTAGCTTTAGGAAATGAAGGACCTACACTTTTAAAAAAATCTGAAAATAAAGAAAAACTCAGAGAAGAAGACTTAGTAACAAAAAAAGTAGACATTAATGATTTAGTGATTACTAAATATATAAATTTAGATTTAGTACAAAGTATTTTTCCATATGCCACAAATTTTGGTAATGTTGACAAAAGCACGCTCTCTATACCAATTTATAAAGAAGATAAAGAAATAGGTTTTTTATTTGAGACTTTTGATGTAACAAGAGGTTTAGGCTATTCAAGAAGACCGTTTAATCTTGCCGTTGGAGTAGATTTTCAAGGTATTTTAAGAGGTGTAAAGTTATTAAATCATGTTGAACCTATAGCAATATTGGGAAGAACCGATCAAGACTTTATTGATTATTTAAAACAGTATAAAGACATAGATTTGAAATCAGGTATATCGTTAACACTTGAACTAACGGGAGCAGATATAGAAGGTGAAAATATAGCTATGAGAGAAACCGCTGGAGAAGTAGATAGTTTGACTCAAATTGATGGAGTTTCTAGAACAACAACATCCTCATTACTTTTTATGGATGCTATAATGAGAGGAGCTAGAAAAATAGCGAGACAAAAGGGTATATTATTAGATAATAATGATCTAGGTAATTTTATAGATCTAGAACTTTACAAGCCTCAAAATTGGAAATCTTTAATAAATGACAAAAGCTTAGTATTTTATAGTGTAAAAATAGAAGAACTTAATCAAGCTTTTAAAAAAAAAAACTTTAGTATACCTAGGTCTATTAGATTTAAAAAAGACGAAGAGTTATTTACTAATTTTTTTATTGCCAATGTTTCGCCAGCAGGCATAGGAACAAACATACTTGGAAGAAGGTGGTTTGATCAATATATATCGGCTGGCAGAAATGTTGATGATCAAGTTTATTATATTGCATTTGCTGGAGATATATGGAGGGGTTTTGAGACAAGAATTATTAATATCATTAGGGATAATAATTTATTATTAAAACAAGGAAATAAAGAAATAGTTATCACAAAAGAGCTTTTTAAAGAGTTACCTTTTAACCATTCTAAAGGTGCTCCTAACATTTTAGGACAAGGCTTAATATATTTAAGTTCAAAGTACAAAATCAACCCTCAATTACCTATTGAATTAATTTACTTAATTAAAAATAATGAAAATAATACAGTTGATTTTAAACTATCTTACCAATTACCTGAAAAATATTTTTTAAGAGATTATACTATAATTAAAAATATAGAGGTTAAGAAGGAAAGTAATAACTTTGTTATTATTTGGAAGAATAACTTAATAAATATTATTTTAACTTTACTGACTATAGTTTTAGCTTCTTTTATATTATTATTTAATAATACTCTAACAAAAAATCGTAGATTTTTCTTTTACTTGAGAGTTTCGTTTCTTTCTTGGACATTAATTTGGCTAGGATGGTTTATAGGAGGACAATTAAGTATTATACATCTAGTAAACTTTTTAGAAGCAATTATTAGCTTTAGTAATAATTATAATTCTTTTCTTGTTGAACCAGTAGTACTTTTAATAGGTATTTTTACTTTAATATCTTTATTTATATGGGGAAGAGCATTATTTTGCGGATGGTTATGTCCTTTTGGAGCATTTCAAGAATTATTATCCATAATAGCTAAAAGGCTACGTATAAAGCAACTTTTCTTATCACAAAAAATAGATGTTAGATTAAAATATATAAAGTATATTTTATTATTTGTTATCATAATTGGAACTCTGTTAGAATTAAAAATTATAAATTATTTTTATAATATAGAGCCATTTAAAACAGCAATCACATTAAGATTCTTTGCGCCTGCAAATTTAATAATTTGGGCTACTTTTTTACTAGTTATTAATCTTTTTGTAGAAAGAGCATATTGTAGATATTTATGTCCACTTGGAGCAGGGCTTGCGCTTATGGGTAAAGTAAGATTAATCAATTTTCTAAAAAGAAGAAAAGAATGCGGAAAACCATGTAAGGCATGTAATAAAGTTTGTCCTACTGGAGCAATATTAAACACTGGAAAGATTAATATGAATGAATGCTTAGGTTGCCTTGATTGCCAGGTAATGTTCAATGATTTTGCTAAATGTCCACCATTAGTGGCAATGAGAAAGAATAATTAGGTAATTAAATTATATTATTTCTTGAAATTTATTATTTTCTAATACATATATCTGTGCATTAAAGTTATCGCTTATCAATTTTAACATTTGTTTATTTAACATAATTGCACTAGTGGCTAAACTGTCTGATAGCCAAGCTTGATCAGAAACTACACTAACAGTGCTATATTTACTTTCACTTAATCCTGTTCTAGGATTAAATATATGATTGTATTTATTAGTGGGTTCAAACATAGTACCACCTCCACTAGATGTAGCTACTGCTTTGTTAGATAGTTTTATTACCTTGTTAATATTATTAGCCCCTTGAAGCAGTATATTCCATGATCGAATATCTTCATAATTTCCTAGAGCATAAGTTTCACCGAAATCTATTAAAGTATTAGTAATATTATTTTTTTTAAGTATAGTTGTTATTTGATCCGTAATCCATCCTTGAGCTATACCATTTAATGTAATAGAAGCATTATTTTTTAATAAAATATTGTTATTATCAATAATTACATTTTTCCAATTAATAGATTTAGTAATGCTTTTTAATTTTTTTTCATCCGGAAAATATTTATTCCCATCTAATATAAAGTGATTGTAATAATAATTCCATAGAGGTTGTACAGTAATATCAAATATACCATCAGTTCTTTCTGATATTATTTGAGATTTTTTTATAACTTCTACTAAACTAGTAGACGGATTAATTAAACTTTTTTTTTTATTTAATAATACTATTTCTGATTGTTCGTTTTGTAGGTTAAATATTTGATCTGCATTATTAACAAATGTATTAACTTCTTTTAATATATTATGATTATTTTTTCTGCTATTAGAGTGAATTTCTAATGAGGCTTGATTGTTAAGCACATTTCCTTTCCATTCAGTCTTAACAATTTTTTTATCATTTAGATAATTATATAGACCATAAGAAGTAGAACCAAAAGCAGATAAACCTATTATTTTTATAAATTTTCTTCTGTTAAAGTTTTTTGAAATCAAATTACTCATCTTGTTATATTATCTTTTTTGAAAAAAATATCAATTGCATTAAAAATCTTAAAAAAAGCTATTTATTATCATTTAGTGCAGAGTGATTAATTCTATTATTTAGTAAAATATAAATAGAAATCGGAATGAATAGAAACTGTCCTAATACAGTATTCTTACCTTCTTTTATATTTAAACTATCAAAAGGACCATGGGAAAATAAATTATCACCCCATACAGTTATATGAAGATATATTATCACTAGTGATATTATTAAGCATAAAAAACCAGCAAACCTTGAAATAAAATTAGTAAAGGGTAAAATATTAATATAGCCATAAATGAAAGCAAATATTACTAATGATTCAGTGAGTGCTAGGCTCCAAGAAAAAAAAACGGGAAATAATCCAAAGAATGGAATGTTTGAAACCATATTAATTAAGCTATCAGCTTCATTATTTATTAATTTGATTAACTTTCCGTATCCATAATTAAAAAAAGCTATACCTAGAGATAGCTTTAAAAATATATCTGCTATTAAAGAAAATATATTTAAAGGCCTAAACATAATATTATTTTACGCTAATTCTGAAAAAAATCATTATTTATTTAATTTGCTATTCTTTAAGAAAAAGTTTTAGCATTGGTGGAATTATTAACAATGTAAGTATAGCCGATAAACTTAATCCGCCTACTACTACAGAACCAAGCCCTTTATAAAGTTCTGATCCAGCACCAGGAAACATTACTAGTGGTAACATTCCAAATACACTTGTTAAGGTTGACATAAATATTGGCCTAATTCTATTCTGAGTTGCTTCTATTATAGCATTATTAATATCTTTTTTTTGATTTTTTAATACTTGTAATGTCCTATGCACTAATAATATAGCATTATTTACAACTATTCCGCTCAAGATAACAAAACCTAACATAGTTAACATATCTAAAGCTTGAAAGCTTTTAAGGTTAAGTATAAATAAACCCAAAACTCCTCCTGCAGCCGCAGGTGGTACTGATAACATAATAATAAATGGATACCTAAAACTTTCAAATAAAATTGTCATTAATAAGTATACCATAAAAACTGCAACTATTAAGTTAATTGACATTGCCTTCCAAGTAGTAGTTAACTCATCAGCAGTTCCTGATATATCTAAACTAATATCTGGAGGCAAACCATTGTTTTCTAATACATTGACTACCTTGCTTTCTATTCTTTCAATAGCTTCTTCTAATGCTATATTATCAGCGGGTTTTATTTGTAGCGTAACAGCTCTCTCACCTTCAATGTGTCTTATTTGTGTTGGGCCGGTAGTATAAATAATATTTGATAATGAAGAAACAGGTATAATTTTACCATCATTAGTTACAATAGGTATATTTTCTATTCCCTGTGTTTCTTTAATAGCATTTTCTTGGCCCATTAAAGTTAAATCCATTCTTTTTGAGTTTACTATTATTTCATCTACTCTCAAACCAGAATTAAAGGCGTCTATTCCTAATGCTAATTGTTCTGCAGTAACGTTATTATCTGCTAATTTTATTCTATTAGGTTGTACTTGTATCTCAGGCGCGCCCAAAATTAAACCAGGTTTTGGTCTTAATTGATTACCATCTTTTCTAGGAAACTCTTTAAAAACTAATCCGGCAGCTTGTTGGGCCACAGAAGTAATATTATTTAAATCAGATCCTATTACATTAAGATCAATAGATCTACCTCCTCCATATCCTCTTACAAATAAACCAGGTTGGGTAAAAAAGCCAAAAGTTGCAGGCTCTCCTAACAAAGACGAGCTCATAACAGGAATTAATTCTTTAACTCTGGTTTCTTCAACAGCACTTGCTCCAAAAAGAGTTCTATCTCCAGCTCCTGCTACGAAAAAATAATTATCTATTTTAGGAGGCTGATTCTTTTCACTTTTAGAACCTGTCTCAGATGCCCATAAATGTTTAACTTTATTTTCAACACTTTCAGCTATATCAGTTAATGTTTTTAAATTATATCCTGGAGGAGGCAACATCACACCAAATATCAAATTTCTATTTCCTTCAGGGAGATATTCTAATTTAGGCAACATTATATAAGATAAAAATAAGGTACTGCTAATAAGAGAGCATACTAAAATAAAGGAAAACTTTTTAGAATTTACTGCATATGAAACATAATCTAATATTAAATTAGTAATTTTTTTTCCAAAATTATCTGCTATAGGTATAGAAAAATATTTTGTATCTTTAAAGTTTAAAATCCAATTAGTTAAAGCGGGTAATATAGTTATAGAAACTAATAAACTCATTAGAACTGCTACTGATATAGCAACAGCTATATCTTGAAATAGTTGCCCGGCTTCTAATTCCATAATTAAAATGGGAATAAAAACTAAAACAGTTGTAAGTGCAGAAACCATTACAGCTTGCCAAACTTGAGAAGTTCCAATAAAAGATGCATTTTTATTGCTTTCTCCTTTTTCTTTTACGCGATAAATATTTTCTAAGACTACAATAGCGGCATCAACTACCATTCCAACGGCAAAAGCAATTCCTGCGAGCGAAATAACATTAATAGATTTACCTAAAAGAGCCATAGCTACAAAAGCGGCTACTATTGATATAGGTATAGATATTGCTATTACTATTGTAGATTGCCAGGATCTAAGAAAAATTAATAATATAATTATGGCCAAAGCACCACCTATCCAAATGTTTTGTGTGACTAAGTTAACTGCAGAGTCTATATAGATAGTTTCATCATAAACTTGTTCTATTTTTAACCCTAATTCAGGTAATACATTATTATTTAATTCAGCTAGAGTTTGCTTTATTTCATCCATCACTTCAATTACATTAGCCCCAGTTTCTCTTACAGCATTTATTGCTATTGATGACTGACCTAAAAATCTTATAACTGCTCTTGGTTCCTTAAATGTAAACTCTACATTAGCAATATCAGAAACTGTAACTCTACCATATCTTCCAGTAGAGTCTTGTTCACTAATAAGAACTATATCTTTAACCTGTTTTTCTGAATTTATTTCTCCTTCAGCTCTTACTATATATTTTCTTTTTCCTTCTTCTACGTCTCCAGCTGATATAGAAGAATTAGCATTTTTGATAGTTTCTACCACATAAGGTACAGTTAAGCCAAAATATGCCATTTTTACTGGATCAATTGTAATTCTTAATTCAGTTTCACTGCTTCCATAAGCATTAGTTCTTGCTACTCCAGAAACTCTTTCTATTCTATCTTGAATTATATCTTCTACAACATCACCATAAGCGGCTATATTTTTAATATTCCCTTCAGTTTTGGTAACTATAAACCAAGCAATTGCATTGTCATCTAGTCCAGCAGTATCAATTGTTGGTTCTCCAGCATCATCAGGGTATCCTTCTATTTGATTCAACTTATTAGATACCAACAATAACGATTTTCCCATATCTGCAGTAACATCAAACTCTAATGTAACAACAGACCTTCCTTCTCTGGTAGTTGCCGTAATTTTTGTTACTCCTTCAATTCCTTTTAAGGATTCTTCTTGTCGATTAACAATTTCTCTTTCCATCTCATAAGGGGATGCTCCAAACCAATAGGTAGTAATACTAATAACAGGTTTGTTTACATCTGGGGCAATTTGAATTGGAATTCTTTCAAATGCAACAATTCCCAGTATTATAGTCATAAATATAACAGAAACTATAGCAATAGGTCTTTCTAATGATGCTTTAATTAATTTCATTATTCATTTTCTTTATTTTTTATATTTACTAATTGGCCTGGTCTAAGTCTTTCATTTCCTTTAGTAACGGCAATTTCATTATTTTTTACTCCATCATAAACAATAAACCTATTTCCCACAGCTTCTCCTAATTTTAAAGGTCTAATTTGCACTTTGTTATCTATAACTATATATGCCAATGAAATACCTTCTCTTTTCAAAATAGCGTCTTTGTGTATGGTGAGAGACTTTTCTCCCTGACTAACTGGTATTAATAAATTTATATTTTCATTAATTAATATTTTTCTTAATTTCTTTTCTTGATTAAAATCAATATAAATTTTTGTTGTTCTAGTTTTAGAGTTTTCCTTTGCACCTATAGATCTTATTTTACCTTCGTAAAATATATTATCTGATGTCTTAAATTTAATAGACTGTCCAATTTCTAAAATTCTAGCTCTGTAACTAGGAATTTCTGCAAAAACTTCTAATTTTTCTATACTAACTAATTCAAATAATACTTGTCCTAAAGGAACTACTTCTCCTGCTTCTACAAACTTACGGTCTATAAAACCTGTAAAGTTAGCTTTAACTCTAGATTTTTGCAGATTTAATTTTGCAATATTTTGTTTATTTTTACTTATATTTAGCTCAGCTAAGGAAATTATTTCTTTTGATTTAAGAATTTTATTATTGTTTTCTAACTTTTCATACTTAGATACATTAAATACAGAACTATTTTTTAGAGCTGACATTCTATTTAAATCTAAAGTATTTATTAAAGTCTCTACTTTTGAATTTTCATAAACTGATTCAGCTTTTATCAAATTAGAATTAGCTATTTGATATAACCAGTTGTAATTATTATAATCTATATTTAATAAAGCTTGGCCTTTTTTTACCATATCTCCTTCTTCTACAAATAGTTTGTCAATTTTTCCTGATACTGCAGACATAACTTTAGTATTTTTTTTTGAAATAATATTCCCAATTAACGAAACTGTTTGATTTAACTCCTCAAATTTTATTTTATCAACCTCTATAAGCGTGGCTTGTTGAGTAAATGCCATCTTGATGCTAATAATAAATAAAATAGTGTATTTTAATATTGTATTCATCTGTTATATCTAAACTAGCTCATTTGTTTTTTTTTCCAAGCATTTAGAAGTTTTTCCTATACCAGGATTAAAAATATTATTTGGATCAAGTTTTTTATAAAACTTTTTTAAATTATTGTCTGCTTTATACACGTGTCCTACATTATGTTCTGCAGGATATTTAGCTCCTATTTTATCAAACCAATCCAGAAGTTTCTTTTTTACTTTATTATTATCTTTTCCTTTTTTTACTACATATTCCCTATGAAAAACTAAACAAAAAAAATGAGCGACTGTTAAAGTTTTTAGTATATCCTTTTTTGAGTCCATTGAAATGTCATGAAACCAATTATCATCATTTCTTTTTAACGCAACATCCAAAGGTAATAATTCAGAGTTTGCATACTTAGATAGATTAGCACACCTTGCGCTTGCTCCTGCAAATACATATCTGTTTAAGGTTAGTTTTTTGCTTTCCTTTGGACTACATATTAAAAAATTATTTTCTTTATTTCTATTAAAAACATTTTTTGAAATCTTTAATATTTCATTAAAAATTTTCTGATCACATTTTAAAATTAAATGATGCTTAAATTTTTTATTAAGTTTATCAAACTTTTTTGGCATTTGGTTGGGGAGTATTGATACTATTGCATTCAATAAAAAATCTAAGGATCTATGAGAAAAAAATTTAGATTTTTCAAAGAAACTTTCTAAATTTGATTTAGTTCTATAAAAAAAGGGCATAGTCGAAGTTCCTAAATAATAAATTAAATAAAAAGCATCTTTACCAAACTTTTTAGAAACTTCGTATGCATCTTTATGCATATACTCTGCGTATATCGGAAGTTCGTCTACTTCAATAATTATATTTTTTCTTAATATAGTTAAATCCTCAGGATTATTAGTGCTATAATAAAAAGTTCTTTCTTCATTTTCCTTTTCAAAGGTATCAAGCCTAACGGCAAATACTGCAAGCTTACCCGAACATCCAGATGCATCATAAAGACGTCTTTTATCAGCATTATATCTTGCTGGTGAATTAGCATTAGTATCTTTTATAATGTTTTTATAATCTGTGGAGGAAGCCTTGAAATTAGAATTTTTAATATTTTCTTCATTAAAGTTATGGGTGTCTAAATTTTTTAATATTTCTTCAGGATATTTGCCTAAGTCTACTCCTAATTTATTTTTAAGTTCTAATTTCCCATTGCTACTAACAGATGCAAAAAGTGAGAGTTCTGTATAAGCAGGACCTCTTTTAATTAATGCTCCTCCTGAGTTGTTGCATACACCACCTACTACAGAGGCACCTATGCATGAGGAGCCAATTTCTGAATGAGGAGCTCTATTATAGGGCTTAATTTTTTTTTCTAAATCGTATAAAGTAGAACCTGGAAAAGCAAGTACTTGTTTGCCATTTTTTATAGGAATGATAGTTTTTAATTTAGTAGTATTAATTATTACTAAACCTTTATCATACTTTCCATTAGGAGTACTCCCACCAGTTAAACTTGTATTAGCAGCCTGCATTAATATATATTTGTTGTTTTCTACGCAAAGTTTTAACACCCTCCACATATTAAATAATGAGTTTGGTAAAACTACAAATTCACATTCACCAGATTTTGTTCTCCAACCAGTAGTATAAGGAGTTTTTTCTTTTTCATTAATTAAAAAATTTTTTATACCAACTATATGTATTATTTTATCATGTAAATTTAATGTCATTATATAATAAGGATTTCTTTAATAAAATTTTATTTTATGTTATTTTTTATAATATGCAAAACATTTGTCTAATTATTGGAGCAGGAGCAGGTATAGGTGGTAACGTAGCAAAAGTATTTGCTAAGAATGGTTATCATGTTTATTTAACTAGAAGGTCTGATGAAAATGGTTTAAAAAATTTGATTGATGAAATAAAAAGTAATGGCGGCAATGCATCGGGCGAACTTTTAAATGCGGTTAAAGATGATACAATAGAAAATTTGGTTCATGATATAGAGAAAAAAATAGGATCAATAAATGTAGTCGTTTATAATTTAGGTGCGCAAATAGGCAACAAAAAATTAGAAAATTTATCATTAAAACAATTTGATTTGGGTATTAAGATGGGAACATTAGGGCTTTTTAGAGTTGCTAAAACATTATTCCCTTATATGGTAAAACGAGGTAATGGAACCTTGATTGCTACATCATCTACTGCATCTATAAGAGGAAATAGGGGGCAACATTCACATGCAGCGGCTATGGGCGCAAGAAGAATGCTATGTCAAACTTTAAATGATGAGTTTTCTTCTAAAGGAATTCATATTGTCCATGCTATTATTGATGGAGCAGTCGATGCACCTGATACATTGGGAAAAATGCTAGGGTCAGAAGCATATGAAAAATTAAGAAATGATGTTGGCCTTGAAAAGGATGGTTTAATATTACCAGAGAAAATTGCAGAAAGTTATTTACATCTAGTTAATCAACACAGATCAACATGGACACATGAAATAGATTTCAGAGCATTTACTGATCAACCTTGGTGGAATACTGCTACTGATAATTATAATTTTTAATAATTTATTTTTAAATATTCTTTAGTTAGTTTTTCATAAACCTTTTGGCCTAAACTAAAGAAATTTTTTTCTTTAGAAGTTACATTTCTAAAAAACTTTGCTGGTTTACCTGCATAAATTTGATTAATTGGAACAACTGTATTTTTTTTAACATAAGAATTAGCTCCTATAAAAGCACCTTTATTTATAAAACAGTTTTCTTCTAATATTGAACCCATACCTATAACTGCGTCATCCTCAATTACTATTTTACCATTAATTATGACGTTATGTCCTATGGTAACTCTTTTACCAATTTTAATTTTTTCTCCATTAGTATTTACTATAGAATTATCTTGTATATTTGACCCTTCACCAATATCAATTTTTCCATTTTTATTTGGACTATATAGTACAACTGAATACCAAATACTTGAGTTTTTATAAGCTGTAATTTTACAGTTACAACTAATATCAGAAGATAAAAATATATTTTTTCCTTTTAAATTTATATCTTTAAAATTAAGATTTGATTTATGAATATATGCAGAATGATTAATTCTAGCTTTAATTTTTAACTTATTATAATTATTTATAAAGTCTTGATCAATTTTTTTTATAAGTTTAGCTGGAGAACCAGATATTAATGAATAATTATCAAATTTTTTTCCAGGAGGAACTAATGTATCGGCTAAAATTATAGAATTGTTTCCAATAATACTACCGTCCATAATTACAGAATTTTCTCCAACTAATACATTATCACCTATAGTACAAGCATGTATTATTACATATTCATCAAAATAACAATTATTCCCAACTTTAGTACCTAAAATATCAGCTGCAACATGAACAGTACATCTTTTATTAAATGTACAATTTTTACCGATATGTATTTTTTCACCATCACCTCTTAGTACTACATTATCAAAAATTTTTGTGTCTTCTTCAACTACAGTATTTCCTATAATTATTGCAGATGGGTTTATAGATAAATTTTTTTTAACTTTAGGAAAGTACTTTTTAAATTTTATAGTTGGGTGTATATTAATTTTCTTTTTAAACAATATTTTTTACAATGTATAATAAAATAATTAAAGCAAAAGAGTTAATAAATCAACATATTATTGATACTCCTTTTAATTTATCTAGTTCGTTATCTGAAATAACTGGAAATCAGATTTACGTAAAATATGAAAATAGACAATTTACTGGTTCATTTAAATACAGAGGTTCACTCAATAAACTTTTATCTTTAACTATTGAACAAAGAAAAAAAGGTATAATAGCAATGTCAGCAGGAAATCATGCGCAAGGTTTATCTTTGGGATGTAAATTGTTAAAAATTAAAGCTACAATAGTAATGCCAAACAATACACCATTTGAAAAAATTAGAAAAAATATAGATTATGGAGCAAATGTAATAATACATGGTAATAATGTTTTAGAATCTGAAGAATACGTAAATAAAATGGTTTTAAAAAAAGGCTTAATAAAAATACATCCTTTTGATGACTACGATATAATTTGTGGACAAGGAACCTTAATGATAGAGATGCTAAAGAAAAATCCTAACTTAAAAAAAATATATATACCAGTGGGAGGAGGAGGTTTAATATCTGGCTGCGCTATAGTAGCTAAATCAATAAATAAAAATATAAAAATTATAGGAGTAGAAACAGAAAATTTTCCAGCATTGTATAATGAATTTTATAATAAAAAAAAAGCATTCGAAATGAATACTATAGCTGAAGGAGTAGCTGTAAATAAAATAGGAAAAAAAAATATAAAAATAATTCGAAAATATGTAGATAAAACTATTTTAGTAAAAGAAAGTTCAATTGAAAGAGCTATATCTACTTTTTTATTAGATGATAAAACCTTAGTAGAAGGAGCAGGGGCTTTAGGATTAGCAGCTGTAATAGAAAATAAGGAAAAAAATAAAAATTTAGATATTGGTATTATTGCATGTGGTGGTAATTTAGATTCAAGAGTTCTCTCTTCTCTTTTAATGAGAGAGCTAGTTCGTAAAAAACAAATATTGACGTTGTCAATAGATATGGAAGACAAACCGGGTCAATTAAGTGAAATTTCAAAGCTTTGTTCATTAGAAAAAATAAATATATTAGCTGTTGAACATAGTAGATTTACATTAGATCTATCTGTACGGGCAGCTAGATTAAACATAACTTTAGAAACTCAGAATAAAAAACATGCCTTAAAGATAATAAATTTAATAGAAGAGCTAGGTTTTAAAGTAAGAGAAAAAATAAACAATTAGCTATGGTCTATAACCAAAGTAACTAGGTCCTGCTTTTAAATTTTTAAACGCTATTTTTATCCATTTACAAATCTTTTTTCTTGTATCTCTGGGATCAATAATATCTTCTATAAGAAATTTTTCAGCTGTTCTAAATGGAGAAGTCACTTGACTTAATCTGTTACTTAAATGCTGTATATATTCTGCAGGGTTATTTGATTTTAAAATCTCAGATTTATAAGCGGCTTCAATCCCTCCCTCAAATGGCAAAGAACCCCAATCTGCAGAAGGCCATGCCAATCTATATCTAAAGTTTGTATGGTTCATATGCGCTGCACCTGCGACACCAAATACTTTTCTTAAAATCACGGAACATACTGGCACTTTTAATTGATAAATAGCAGCTAAGGCTTTAGCTCCATATTTGATTGTTGCATCCTTTTCAGCTTGTCTTCCAATAACAAAACCTGGATTATCTATTAGATTTAATACAGGAAAGTGGAATACTTGAGCTAAGTCAATAATTTTTATAATTTTTTTACTAGAATTAGATGTCCAACCACCTCCATATATTTGAGGATTATTTGCAATGATAATTATTGGATAACCATCTAATCTTGCAAACCCTGAAATAACCGATAAACCGTATTTTCTTCCTATTTCGAAAAAAGAATTTTTATCTACTATACTATTGATAATAGGATAAATATCATATGTTTCTCTTTTTATTTTTGGTATTACTTTTAATAAAAAATCATTTTTTTTGTTTTCATTATTTTTACTTATTACTTTTTTTGGTAATTCATTTATTGAACTTGGCATGTAAGATAGAAAGATTTTTGCCATATTCATAGCATCAAGCTCGTTTTCAGCAACTTCATCTACAACTCCATTAGTTCCATGAATATTACTTCCCCCTAGTTCTTCTTTGGTAACTTTTTCACCAATTTTTTCTACTAATGGTGGACCAGCTACAAAAACCTGGCTAGTTTTTTTTACCATGATTGAATAGTGACTACTTACCAGTCTAGCAGCACCTAATCCTGCTACTGGTCCTAGAGCTAGAGATATAACTGGTATTTTTGATAAATTTTCAATTACTTTATCCCACCCTGGGTTAAATGGTACGTAAGAAAAGCCCTTTTCTTCTAATGATTTTACAGATCCACCTCCACCAGTACCTTCTATAAACCTTACTAAAGGAAGTTCATATTCATTGGCAAACTTTTCTGCTGCAACCATTTTTTCCCAAATAGCAGCATCAGATGCACCACCTCTAACTGTAAAGTCATCGCCATAAAAAACAACAGGTTTATTATTAACATATCCATGGCCTATAATAGAGTTAGAAGGAGTGAAGGTTTTTAACTCTCCTTTATCATCATAATAGCCTTTTCCGGCTAAAATACCAATTTCTTCAAAGCTTTTATTATCAAAAAATTTATCTATTCTTTCTCTTACAGTATAGCGTTTAGCTTTATGCTGCCTTTGTACTTTTTCTTTACCGCCCAACTTAAGAGCTAGTTTTTTTCTTTTAGATAATTCTTCTACTTCATTTTTCCAACTCATAAATACATCATAACATATAATTTTGTACTGTTAAGCTTCGAAATTAAATTTAATTTCTTAAGTTATACCCTTTGACAAAAATATATATTATAAAAAGAATACACAATGATAATTTAATTAATATAGTAATAATACTAGTGAGAATACTTACATCAGAGATTTCATAAAAACTAAATTTAAAACCACTAACTAGGTAAAGAACAGGATTTAATAAAGAAATTTTTTGCCAAAACTCTGGTAGCATTTCAATTGAATAAAAACTACCGCCTAAAAATACTAATGGTGTAACTATAATTAAGGGTATTAAAGATAATTTTTCAAAGTTGTCAGCCCAGATGCCAATTATAAACCCAAACATACTAAAAGTTATAGAAGTTAATAATAGAAAAAATATCATCAGAAAAGGATGGGCAATATTTAAGTCAATAAAAAAAGTTGCTGTGATTATTATTAATGTACCGAGCAATATTGATTTACTAGCCGTAGCTCCAACAAAACCTATAATCATTTCTATTCCAGATATTGGTGCTGCCTGTAATTCATATATAGTACCATTAAATTTAGGAAAGAATGTACTAAAAGAACCATTAGAGATACTTTGGGTAAGCAAATTTAACATTAGCAGGCCAGGCACTATGTACATGCCATAGGATACTCCGTCTATTTCCTTTATTCTAGAACCTATGGCAGACCCAAAAATTATAAAATATAAAGAAGTTGTTATTATAGGAGATATAATACTTTGAAAAATAGTTCTTTTTGTTCTCTCAATTTCATGAAAATAAATAGCTATTATTGCTTTGTAGTTTATCATTTTTTATTGTCTTTAATAAAATTTATAAAAATACTTTCTAATGATCTTTTTTTAATATCAAAATCTATAAAGTTAAACTTATTTTTTTTGATTGTAGCTAGAATATCAATAGCTTGGCTTTTTCTATTATCTAAATTAATCTCAAGCTCTTTTCCTAATTTGTTTAATTTAGTAGAATAATTATTTAAAAAATTAGGAACTTTTTTGAGTTGTCTTGGAAGTTTTAAAACTAGTTTTTTATTTCCTAATTTTGCCAAGAGTTTTTTTTTTTCTTCAACTAAAATAATTTTTCCATCATTTATAAAGCCTACTCTGTCAGCTATTTCTTCTGCTTCTTCAATATAATGAGTAGTTAAAATTATTGTTACTCCTTCTTCTTTTAATTTATAAATAATTTGCCACATTTCTTGTCTTAACTCTACGTCAACTCCTGCAGAAGGTTCATCTAAAAATAAAATTTTTGGATTATGTGATAACGCTTTAGCTATTAATACTCTTCTTTTCATTCCTCCAGATAATTGAATTAATAAAGAGTTTTTTTTTTCATATAACTTTAATTTATTTAGTAAATTATTTATATAATCGTAGTCATTCTTAAGCCCCCATAAACCTCTTGAATAACAAACATTACTAAATACTGTATCAAATGCTTCTAAATGCAACTCTTGTGGTACAAGTCCTATCATTGATTTTATAGCCTTTCTATTTTTTTCTAAACTTAAGCCAGCAACTTTAATAGTTCCAGAGGAATGATAGGATAGACCACATATACTATTTATCAGAGTAGTTTTTCCTGCACCATTTGGGCCCAACAATGCAAATATTTCTCCACGCTTTATATTCAATGATACACTGTTTAAAGCTTGATAGTTATTTTTATAAAATTTATTAACTTTTTTAAGTGTTATAAGATTCGTCATAATTATTTCTCTTTATTTCTCTCACGTTGTATATTTTCATACGATTTCTTTTCAGCATCAGGATCATATGCAGTGATGCCAACTTCAGGTTTTTTTTTAGCTGGCAGAGGTTTTGCTGGTGAAGAGTAAATTAATGTTTTTTTTTCTTCTAAATTGGATATATAAAAAGGGTTAGAAATTCTTACTTCTTCATCATTTTCTCGTCCTTTTTCTAAGGCTTCATCAAATTCTTGAGCTTGAATAGAGTCCCAAGGGAAGGAATATAATCTTGGTTCTTTAATCCCATCTAACCTTATAAGAATGTGAATAGACTCTCCTTCAATCCAAGATACATGCAGTAAAGTTACTTCCTTTACATATTTATTTAGTATTTCAAGATTTTTAGGCTTTGGTCTACTTAAGATTTCTAATAATGAGACATAAGAGATTAGAAAAATTGAAATACCTAAAATTAGAGTAAAGAATTTAGTAAAAGTTTTTTTTCTAGATTTGAAGATTAAACTAGTAAGAACCGCAGTTAAAATAACAATTGTGAAAAAAAACCAATTAATACTGCTCATTAATATTTACCAATCAAACTTTTTCTTAAACTATTTACGGAGCCTTCTACTATTTTAAAGTTATTATCTAATTTAAACCTTAAGACAGTTTTTTCTTTCCCTTCAACATTCAATACAACCTTCTTACCTAGTATTTCTTTTCTGTATCCTCTATCAGGTGTAACAAGACTGGCAATTATGGTTGCCTCAATAGGAGTTTTGCTTTTACTATGTTTAAACAGATGTACATTTGCTTGATACTCACCAGTTAGAATTCCCCTAGTAAAAGAAATCTCATAATTTAAGGGTGTGTGGTCAGCCGTAAGCCCTCTGTCATCTCTTAATAAATTAAAAACCTGTCCAGATGGTTTTGCGTAGCCTACGGGTGAGTCTTGAGGGCCTCTAACCCATAAGTCTAAATCCGCATCTATTTTTTCTGACCAAAATAATTCAAAGATCACACTACCTACAGGCTCTTTAATTTCTATATCTTTTGTTTGAAAGTTTAACCATGGCAATAGTAAAATTACAATTGAAATAAATCCTGAGAGAGCTAACAAAGTAACGTCTCTAAAAATTGTATCAGCTTGTGCGTTATCTAATAGTTCCTCTTCTTGATTGTAAAACATTAGAAAGTTTCTTCTCCAACTTCTATTATTCTTGAAGTTAAGCGATTAGCCCCATTACTTAAAACTTGATAACAAATGTTTAGCCATACACTTAGTATGGAGCCAGCTAAAGTTGTATATAATGCTACTGACATACCTTTTACTAAGGAGGAAACCATTTTACCAACTTCATCAGGGTTGCTAGAAACCGATCCATCAACGCCAGAGAGAGCAATAATAAAACCAATTACTGTTCCAATTAATCCTAATATAACAAGAATGTTAGCTATAAACTTTATATTACTAATTTTTACAGATATATTTATTCTTACAGAAGTAACTAAGTTAGCTCTAGAGCTAGCATCTAATTTTTTAGCTTTTTTTAAAAAGTCATTCAACATTGATTTGTTTTTGGTTTGAAGAGAATAGGCATGATTTAATTCTCTACTTATCCAAAATGCTTTAATTGATGCTAGAGTTAACCCAATGAGGAAAAGAAATATAATTAAAACTACAACATTTGTAACATCACCCTTTATAGCTTTACTAAGATAACCTTGAGAATAAATTACTATTATAAAAACTAAACCTAAAGAATTTACAAGGCTATATCTTAACAAAAGCAAGTATTTATATTTCACAAATTTATCCTTTATTTCCTGATCTAAGAGGTATAAAAATATTATTAATGCTATCTTTATCTAAGTTTCCTTTTTTGTCCAACTTAAATTGAAACATAGTAATTTCCTCACCAATATTTTTTAGGGTTTTTTGAGATTTTAAGATTTGTTTTCTCTCTTTTGTATTAGGATCAACTATAGAAACAACCAATTTTGCAATAATAGGTATAAATGGTTTTTTGTCTTCTCTATAAAGGTGTAAATTTGTAACATATATACCTTCATTAATTCCTCTAGAATAAGAAACTTCGTAATTAACAGGAGTAGAGTCTTTATATTTTCCTAAATCATCTCTGAGTAAATTAAAAAAAAGACCACCCTGATTAGAATAACCAACGGGTATATCTTCTGGAGCTTTAACCCATAAATCTATATCAACATCTCTATCATTATCCCAAAATAATTCTACTATTACATTTCCAGGCGGTACAGAGGTGTTTTCTATCTCTGTTGGAGGTTGTATAAATGGTATGAGAAGTATTACCATAGAGATAAATCCAGTTAAAGTGAGTAATATTAAATCTCTAAAAACAACATTACTCTCATTATATTCAAAATTTTCATTCATATTTTTAAAAATAAATTATTCAAAATTAGACTATTGTAATATTATAATAACAATGCATAACATGATATAAGACAAACAAAAATTTAACCATTAAAATATTAAAAATATTGTTTATAAATTATGTAATAAAAAAAAAAAAAATTTTTTCTTATTGAAAAGAGGACAATTATCATTATCATTATTTTATAAACATTTAAATATAGGGAGTATAATAATGTTAAAAATATTTTTATCTTTAATATTTGCTTTCTCGATTAGTTTTTTTGCAAACGCGGAAACAGAAACTTCTTGGGATGACATAAGTAAAGCAGAAAAATCGCCTGAGAATTGGGTGACACATCATGGAACCTTAGACGGAAAAAGGTATTCAAGATTAAAACAAATAAATAAGAAAAATGTTAAAAAATTAAGAGTAGCTTTCACTGCTGCTTTGGGTGGAGATAGAACTCCTGGAGGAGCATGGTGGAAATACGGAGGACTTGAAGGAACTCCTGTTGTAGAAGACGGCATGATGTATGTTACAGATGGATGGGGAACAGTTTATAAATTTGACATTCGTAAAAATGGAAAGAAAGTTTGGAGAATGGATCCAGACCCAGATCACGATTATGCTGGAAATATCACATGTTGTGGAGTAAATAACAGAGGAGCCGTATTGTATAAAGATAAAGTTGTATCACATACTATAGACGGAAGACTTATAATTACTAACAAAGAAACAGGTGAAATAGAACAAGATATTACAATTGCTGATTTAAGTATTGGAGAAAGTATTAGTGCAGCACCATTAGTGATAAAAGGTGGTCAAGTGATAACAGGAATTGCTGGTGGAGAATATGGGATTAGAGGATATCTTAATTCTACAGACATTGAAACTGGTAAGCAGAATTGGAGAACATATACAATACCTGCTCCTGGAGAGCCTGGGTCGGACACATGGAAGCAAGGACCAGAAGCACACAGTAAAGATGCTTGGTTACACGGTGGAGGATCCACTTGGGTAACTGGAACTTATGATGAAGATTCAAATACTATTTTCTGGGGCTCTGGAAACCCTGGCCCTGATTGGGATAATGAATATAGACCAGGTGACAATTTATACAGTAATAGTGCTCTTGCGCTAGATGCTGATACTGGAAAAATCAAATGGTATTTTCAATACACACCAAATGATCCATATGATTTTGACGGGGTAAATGAGCTTACTATCGTAAATACAAAAATTTTCGGTAAAAAAACTAAAGCTTTATTGCATGCAGACAGAAATGGATTTGCGTATGCTTTAGATGCCGAAAGTGGAAAGTTTTTATGGGGAACACCTTTCGTAAATAAGCTAGACTGGACTGCAGGCCTTGATAAATACACTGGTAGACCAATGGCTTATGATCCTAATAAGGATGTGCAGAAATATGCCCCAGCTTCAAGCTCAGCCAGAGGCGGTAAAGAAGGTCTGTCATGTCCTGGAAATATGGGAGGAAAAAACTGGCAACCAACAGCTTACGATCCTGATAGAAAAAGGTATTATATTCCTGTTATTGAGAGCTGTGCAG
>MDTB01037456.1_pt1 | contig 21959 bp, 21 predicted proteins | sample 811161 | NCBI WGS metagenome assembly MDTB01 (sample SAMN05326650, study PRJNA326480) | marine metagenome | isolation source: seawater | place: Mediterranean Sea | collected 2009 | reverse complement strand
TGAGCCCCGTTTCCCGCTCCATAATCTGGCTAAGTGGCAGAGTGGTAATGCAGCGGCCTGCAAAGCCGTCAACGCCGGTTCGATTCCGACCTTAGCCTAGTTATAAGATTTTTATTATGAACATTAAAAAATATTTATTTCATTTTTTGAATAATTTTGTATTTACATTCTTAATATTATTTATTTATTCTAATTTTAACGACCAATTGCTTATAGGTAAAAATTTTAATTATATTCTTTTATTTATATTACTATTTAGCATTTTAATATTTTTAATTAAGCCGAAGAAAAACTACAATATAAGAAATTTGGATCAAAATATTCGTTTATACTTTATAACCTTCATTATCACTGTATTATTAGTATATCTCTCCACTATATTATTTAATCATTATTTTGAGATTACCCCTTCATTATTGATATACTTGTTTCTTTTAGTCTTAATATTAACTTCATCAAATATTTTTATAAATCATGCTTTAATGATTAATTTGGATATATATTTAGTAGGAACTGAATATAAATTAACAAATAATGATCTAATAGTTCTTAGAGAATCAAAAATTAATTGTCATATTTATGATTCAGCCGATGAGTTCTTAAAAAATAATAATTGCTTACAAAAAAAAAATAATAATAAATAATTTACCAATCACACATGATTTGTTTATGAAAAAAATAAATCTAGATAATACAAATAATGAAATATTTAATATAAAGTATTTTCTACATCAATATTTGAGAAAAATTGATTTAAATAATGAAAATATTGAAAATATACTAACATATAATAATAAGGTATTCGTTTTAAAAAAAATAATAGACTTATTTGTTGTAGTTGTATTTATACCTATACTTGTAGTAGCAATACCCGTTTCATTTATTTTAGTTAAATATCAATCTAAAGGAGGTTTTATATTTAGTCAAAATCGAATTGGCAAAAATGGATATTTATTTAAAATCTTTAAAATTAGATCAATGCATGAACTTGATACAACCAATTCTAAATCAGAAAATTCTGATAAAAAAAGAATTTTTAGTTATGGAAAGTTCTTGAGAAAATCAAGACTTGACGAGCTTCCACAATTTATAAATGTATTAAAAGGCGATATGCATATCGCTGGCCCTCGAGCAGAGTGGGACTATTTTCAAAAAATATATACTAAAAGCATTAAGAATTATTCTCTAAGAAATCTTGTGCCACCAGGTATAACAGGTTTCGCGCAAGTAATGTTTAGATACGCTCATAATGAGGAGGATTCTCGCGAAAAACTCATGTTCGATTTGTTTTATATTAAAAATTGGACAATCTGGCTTGAAATGGAAATAGGCATAAAAACGATACAAGTAATGATAAATAAAAAAGGCACATGATTTCTCTATCCAAAACTTTTATTAATAAGATATAATCATAAATTATTTATATACAATATGAAAAAAAAATCACTCATAATTTCAGGTACAGGAGATATAGCAAGTTCTATCAATTTACATTTGTCTGCTTCGACTGAGACTATAGCAACAACAAAAGAATCTTTAGATTTATCCTCTAATGAAAGTGTAGAAAACTTTTTAGATAAATTTGAACATACAGTGGATAATATAATATTTTGTGCTGCAATTAATAATTTAAAAAAATTTTCATCTATACCGTTGCAAGATATAGAGCATGCATTCAAGATAAACTTTTTATCCTTCATTAAGATAATTCATAAACTATTAGAAAATAATAAAATTAGAGAAAATGGTTCAGTTGTGATAATTTCATCAATCTATTCTAATTTCTCAAGAAAAAATAGGTTTCCTTATAGCGTTTCTAAGCATGCGCTTAGTGGGATATCAAAATCTCTTGCTCTCGAGTTATCAAATAATAAAATTAGAGTTAATACAGTTTCTCCTGGTTTTATTGACACAAAAATGACTAGGAATAATCTCAAAAAAGAACAAATTGACAAATTGAAAACACAAATTCCTCTTGGTAGGCTTGGAACAACGAATGATGTAGCTAAACTCGTTACTTTTTTATGTAGTGAGGATTCATCATATATTACAGGCCAAGATTTTATAGTTGATGGTGGATATATTGCAGGAGGATTTTTTGATAACTAGATTACCTTACTTTAATATTGATGAAACAGAATTAGATTTAACATTAGATTTAGATAAAGACTCTATCGAAATTACATCAGTGCCTAGAGACTATGAAGTTAAATTTACAAATAATGTTTTTAATGAAATTTTAAAAAATAATATAAAAGACTATAGTCAAGCGCTATTCATAATAGATGAAAATATTGCTAATCTTTATAAAGATAAACTAATTGATATATTTCAATATCCTCATCTAATATTCTCCGCTAAGGAAAATAATAAAGATATTTTTCATGCACTTGATGTCTGTGATTTTTTACTAGAGAATAATGCAAACCGCACATCATGCCTTTATGCAATAGGTGGGGGCATCATACAGGATATAGCAGCATATGCAGCTGCAACATATAAAAGGGGCATTCCATGGGTTTATATACCTACAACACTTTTAGGACAGAGTGATAGCTGCGTTGGAGGTAAAACCGGATTAAACTATAAAGGTACAAAAAACCTTGTAGCACTATTTTCAGCACCTAGAAAAGTACTTATTGATATTAATTTCTTTTCAACTCTCAACCATACTGATATTTTTTCAGGTTTTGGAGAAATTATAAGATTAGTTATAACAGGAGGATCGCATTCATATCAAACATATAAATCATTAAAGGAAAAACTTTTAAGAACTGGCACGTATAGTAATCCTGATCTAAGTATATTAAAAAAGATTGTTAAACTATCTTTGCAAGTAAAAAAATCAGTAGTTCAAGCAGATGAGTTTGAACTTAATCTTAGAAAATCTATGAATTATGGTCATAGTGTTGGTCATGCAATTGAAATAATGTCAAATTTTCAAATTCCTCATGGACAAGCAGTAGCAGTCGGTATTTTAGTTGAAAACCAAATCGCATCATATTTTCTAAATCTCGATGAAAAAATAATTGATGATATTTCTAATTGTATACATGAAGTATTGCCAAAAGATGTTTTTCAACAAATTAAAAATTTAAGAAATAAGTCATTTTTAGAATTATTTAGAAATGATAAGAAATCGGAAGGAAATATCCTAAAGTTAGCGACATTATCATCTCTTGGTGATATGAGATTTATTAATTTTGAGTTAAATTCTAAAAATGATAAATTAGTACAACAAATTCTAACCAATATGGTTTAACAATGGTTCTGTTACTAATTGATTTTGGCGCTAGTAGAATTAAATCATGCCTCTATGATACTGATCGTGAGTGTTTTTTAAATATTTTCTCAACACCGGGCGCATCATTAAATAATATTGATAAAGTCTCTCTAAGGACTTTAAACGAATCATTCAATCAACATATCCAGTATCATAAAAATTTCAATGCCATTATTATCTGTTGCGAAATGCATGGGTTTATTCTATGCAAAGATATCAAGGATTTGCTTGATTGTGAGTATATCTCGTGGAGAGTAAATTCCAAAATCAATAAAGATTATGAAAATAGGTATGAAAAATCTAATTATAAGAATAAAACAGGTATTACTCTACGGAGTGGGTTACCATATTGTAATTTAATCAATCATGATTTATTTGAAAAAGATGCTCATTTCTTAACACTCACAGATGCTCTTATTTTATTAAACGGTGAATGGATGAATAAATCACCTTTACATTTAGCTGCTGCAACAGCAATGTATGATATTTTTAAAAAAGAATGGATAACAGAATTGTGTGTAGATAATCATCGTTATTACTCTTCATTGCATGACTTTAGCAAACCACTTGGATATATTACAAAAGATACAAAAGAACAAATCCCAATTTTTGGTGGTTTAGGTGACTTACAAGCATCAATCTTTTCTATAGATATTAATAAAGACATTGTAAATCTTAATCTTGGTACAGGTTCACAAATATCAATGTTATATGATAAGACTGATACTCAATATTATGATTTAAGGCCTCTTAATAATAATAATTATATTTCAACAATTACACATATACCGTGTGGTAGAGCTCTACAAATGTATGTAAATATCTTCTCGTCAAAAAAGTCTCAATTAGAATTCTGGGAATCTTTATTCAAAGGCGACTCTACAAAAATTGAATTAACTGAAAAATACCCTTTAGGAATATTTCCTGGTTCATATAACTACAACTCTAATTTTAATGTATCAAGTTTATCAGAGTATGCTGTTAAGCCTTCAACTCTTGCGATTCATCTAAAAAGAGAGCTTTTTACACAATATCAAGAAATAATCAAGAATATCTCAGTGACTAGAGATGTAAATAAAATTCTCATTACAGGTTCTTTGGGAAACAAAATTGAAAACTTCTCTGATATATTACAAACATATACTGGAATAGAATGTAATACTTCATCTAATGAATTTGATTCTACGCTGATTGGATTAAAAAATTTTTATATAGAGCAAAATATTAGTTTGTAATATTGTAGGTATAGTATGGAAATTATTTTGAATGATGGTATCAATATGTTATTTTATATTAAAATATGATTACAGTTTCTATAAGTGGTAAATATATCCTATAATTACTCAAATAAGTCTATATCTTTTGTTAGTCAATGCCCGGGTGGCGGAATTGGTAGACGCAAGGGACTTAAAATCCCTCGAGAGCAATCTCGTGCCGGTTCGACTCCGGCCCTGGGCATATGAGGTTTTTATTTTATATTGTAAGCGCATTTATATTATTTTCATGTGCAAGAATTCAAGCACCATCAATAATTTCACCTTCTGAAAATGAAGACCTAAGACAGGTTAGTTTCGGTGAATCTCCACAAAACTATCAGAAAATATTGAAAAATTATTTAATCAATAACTTAATTAATTATAAAAATGCTAAGGTTGAATTTATAAATAAACCTGCAAAATCAAGCATCAATCACTTAGGAGATACATATTCAGGATATAGAGTTTGCTTATCAATTAATGAAAAAAAGAATGATTATTATAAAGGGTATAAAAATCATTTCTTCTTAATTAATAATAATCAAGTTGATTTGCATTTATTTGATTCTGGTTTGCTTACTATACCATTTGAATATTGTGTTACCCGAAATGAATCTAGGGAATTATTCGTAACAGATATACCGGATGAAAAAATTGATATAGAAAGCATGGATAAAATTAAACTTACATCAAAAAATGAACTGGAGCTGAAAAAATTACAAACTGAACTTGAAAAATTAAAAAAAGAAAATAAAGAGCTTAAAAAAACAGACGAAAGCACACTTGAAGATATAGATGATATAGCTAAAATCGAACCTACTAAAGAGTTTTACGGCGAGGATAGTAATATCTATATTTTATGCACATTTGATGATAAAGATATGACTTATGTCTTTAATGATAGTAAAGAAACATTTAGACTTATTGATAAGCTTGATATTGTTTCATACGATGTAAGTTTCAATGAAGCTTATATAGTTGCAAATAATGTAACTACAGAACTCACTATAAATAGAGTATCTGGTTCTGCAATGATAAATGATATTGACAAAGGTCAATGTAAACTGACGGATAGAACAAAATTTTAAAAATGAAATTATCAGAATCAATTGCAAAAATATTTGAAGAATCAGAAAAAGTTAATTCTAATTCCGCAATAGATAATATCTTTGTTGCTGGCCTTGAAAAGGCATCAATGCTATTGATTGATACTTTTAAAAATAATGGTAAAGTTCTTTTAGCAGGGAATGGAGGAAGCGCAGCTGACTCACAGCATATTGCTGCAGAATTTATGGGTCGTCTGAATTTTGATAGAGACCCATTACCTGCAATTGCGCTGACGGCTAATACATCTAATTTGACATGTATTGCTAACGATTATGGCTATGAAAATATTTTTTCACGACAGGCACATGCATTAGCAAATAAGAATGATACTTTAATTGTCTATAGCACTTCAGGTAAATCGCCTAATATATTAAAGCTAATTAAAGAATCAAGAAGCAGAGTTAAATATATAATTTCTTTGACTGGGCAAAATACAGAAGAGTTAAATAAATACTCAGATGTTGTATTGTCTGTTAATTCGAAAAAGACTACTCGCATACAAGAAATTCATGCTGTTGCAGGTCATATAATGTGTGAATGCGTAGAAAATTCACTTTTTTTAAAATCATAAAGAACTAATACTATTTTAGTTTTTTAGGCTGATAGTGTATATTATCTTCTTATACTCTATGATTAAAGTCTCATATGCACAAACAGTTTATGGTCAAAAAGAAATTGACGCTGTAGTAAATTGTTTAAAAAAAGGCACACAAATGGGAGAGCATGCTTCTTTGTTTGAATCTAAAATTGCTGCTTTGTTTAATCAAAAATATGGTTTATTTGTAAATTCGGGATCATCTGCGTTATATTTAGGCATGGAGTCATCCAATTTTCCAGCGGGATCTGAGATAATCACTCCAGCACTAACTTTCTCTACAACCGTTGGAAGCATCCTTAAAAATAATATCACTCCTGTGTTTGTAGATGTGGGCGAATCTGATTACTGCATAGATGTTAATTTAATTGAAAATGCAATTACCAACAAAACTGTTGCAATAATGGCACCGAATTTAATGGGAAATATTTGTGACTGGCAGACAGTGAGCGACCTTGCAAAAAAATATAATATTAAAGTCATAGAGGACTCAGCAGATACTCTAGGAGGAACAATTAATAATAAACCATCCGGTAGTTATTCAGATTGGTCAATAACCAGTTTCTATGGTTCGCATATTATTAATTGTGCAGGCAATGGCGGCATGTTATGCATTAATGATGAAAAAATTTATAAGAAAGCAAAATTATTAAGATCTTGGGGGAGATCATCCTCATTGTTTGATGATCAGAGTGAAAAAATTGAAAATAGATTTAATATCAAATTAAATGATATAGACTATGATGCAAAATTTGTTTTTGAAGAGATAGGGTATAATCTTGAGGGATCTGAAATAGGTGCTGCATTTGGACTAAAGCAACTTGAAGATTTAGAGAATAATATTGCTATTAGAAAGTCTAATTTTCAAAGACAAACAGATTTTTTTAATAGTTATGATGAATTCTTTATCGTACCTCAACAAACTCCAAATTCTGATTCTGCATGGCTTGCCTATCCAATTTTAATCAGAGACAATCATTTATTTTCTAGAAAAGAATTTCAAATATTTCTAGAAAAAAGAGATATTCAGACAAGGGTAGTTTTTACTGGCAATATCACTCGTCAGCCAGGTTTCGCAGATAAACCTCATAAAATATCTAGCAAATTAACTAATAGTGATAAAGTTATGTCTGATGGTGTATTGTTAGCATGCCATCATGGGTTGACTAATGAGATGTTCGATCATATGCATGTGACTATATCTGATTTCATTAAAAGCAAAAATTTATAACAACAAGTATGTATGAGCACATTTATAAAAAACAGAGATTTAATTTCTATCCTCTTAACAAGAGAAGTTGCCTACAAATTTAAAGGTTCATTCTTAGGCATATTATGGATGGTATTAACTCCAATTATTCTAATAGTTATATTTACATTTATATTCGGTGAAGTATTTGAAATTAAATGGATGGATATTCCAGAATCAAAAGAATATTTTGCTCTGATACTATTTAGTGGACTAATGGTGTTTAACTTTTTTGCAGAATCTATAACAAAAGCACCACTTTTATTCATATCAAATTCTAATTACATTAAAAAAATTTTATTTCCGTTAGAAATACTTCCAATTGTAAGCGTTTTGAGCTCATCCGTTCAATTGATAATTAGCTTCATTGTCTGGATTGTATTCTATTTAATCATTGTCGGTATTCCAAGTATAAATGTTCTATTATTACCAATTATAATGCTTCCATATGTTTTTATTCTCTTTGGTCTGACTTTTTTATTTTCTACTCTAGGAGTTTTTGTAAGAGATACTAATAATATTATTAGCCTTATAACAACTTTATTGTTATTTTTATCACCAATATTTTACCCGATTTCAGTTATTCCAGAAGAGTATCAGTCGTATATATATTTAAATCCTGTTGCTTATCAAATAGAATTAACCAGAGATCTTATGATGTGGGGCAATACACCAAACCTTGTTTCATTTCTTATTTATTTTACTTTAGCTTATTTGTTTTATCTTTTGACTATTAAATTCTTTAGCAAAAACAAGGATAGATTTATTGATGTCTTGTAATGAAATTATAAACATAAATAATATTTCTAAAACATATAAATGTTTTGATAATAAAATCGACATCATAAAAAACTTATTATTCAATACGAATAATTATACAGAATATAATGCGATAAAAAATATCAGCTTATCTATTAACAAAGGTCAATCTATTGGAATAATAGGTTCTAATGGAGCAGGTAAATCTACTTTGTTACAACTGATTAGTGGTATCTCTAAACCGACAACTGGTAATATTGTAGTTAAAGGTAAAATGACAAGTCTTTTGGAACTTGGTGCAGGTTTTAATCCAGAATTTACTGGTAAAGAAAATATTATTATAAGCGCTATGATATATGGATTAACTAAAGAAGAAGCAAAACAAAAACTCAATGAAATAATAACTTTTGCTGACATTGGCGATTACATAAATTTGCCAACTAAAACATATTCTACAGGCATGTATGTCAGATTAGCATTTTCAGTTGCTATACATGTAGACTCAGAAATTCTTATAATAGATGAAGCATTAAGTGTTGGTGATGCAAAATTTAGTTATAAATGTATGAATCATATTAGGAAATTTAGAGAGAAAGGTACTCTTGTGCTCGTAAGCCATGATATTAATGCTATTTGTAATTTTTGTGATATTTGTTTGTGGATTGATCGAGGCGAAAAAAAAATGCTTGGTAATCCCAAAGAGGTTACTACAAGCTATATAAATAGTGTTCTTAAAGATAACTCTAATAACAATGATGAGATATCTATTGAGAAAACAGATGAAATTATATTTAGTGATAATATTATAGACATAAAAAATTTTGATATTAATCAAGAAAAAAATAATATAAACATATCTATGCAGCTAAAAATAAAAAAAGACTTATCCAATCTTTTGATTGGTTTTATTATAAAAGATAAATATGGGCAAGTTGTTTCGGGTGAGACATTCTCTGTTGAATCAGAAAATATAGATTTTAATAAAGTAATTTTAGGTCAAATATCTTTTGAATTACCTAAACTCAATAATGGAAAATATTTTTTTAGTTATTCAATAGCTGATGGAACAGAAGAAAATCATGAGCAGCATTATTGGAGACACGATGCTTTTATTTTTGATATACATAGTAATGAAAACAGGTATGGCATAATCAAATTAGAAAATATAGATTATACCTTTGAAAATGAATAATAAGTTTATATTAGACCATCCTAATTATAACGACGAACGTATTTCTGTCGGCAGATATACTTACGGAAAACCCAAAATAACTCTTTGGTCTGATTTAGATTATGTAAAAATAGGTTCCTTCTGTTCAATTGCAGAGGATGTAAATATAATAGCAGGGGGAGAACATAATCATTCGTGGCTAACATCTTACCCTTTAAAAATAGCCTTTGGTTTAGTTAAAAATAATCAAGATAAAATTCCTTTCAATAAAGGCTCTGTAATAATAGAAAACGACGTATGGATTGGACAAGGGGCTACTATACTTTCTGGAGTAACAATCGAAAATGGCGCAGTTATTGGTGCAGGTAGTTTAATAACGAAAGACGTTAAAGCTTATGAAATTGTTGGTGGTAACCCCGCGAGACATATAAAATATCGTTTCGATAGTACTGTTATCAATGAGCTTTTAAGAATTAAATGGTGGGATTGGAGCATTAAAAAAATACTAGACAATGCAGAAATTTTACAGTCATGTGATATAAAAAAACTCAAGGACTTATAAATGTTAATGCGACAGAAAATAATCAGATACATTTTTAATACATATAATAACTATGTCTACAGATTTCTTAGATTAGTAAGATATATAAGGCCCTATAAATCAAGAATTATATTATCTACAGGTACACCAGTAAATAAAAATAGAATTGCATTATTTTCAATACATTTAGAACAACTTATGATAGCAGAGTATTTAAAACTATTTTGTAAGGAGCTAGATGAAAATGGGTATGATGTGGTACTAATTGTCACATTTAATAATTTATTAAATATTGACAGCGTTAAGTCGCTTCTTGATGTCCATTTTATGGCTCATCAAGTTTTATTACGAAAAAATTATGGAAAAGACTTTGGAAGCTTCAAAGATGGTTTAAAACATATTGATGCAAGTCAATGTGATGACATTATCCTATTAAATGACAGTATGATAGGCCCTCTATTTACAAGTTCGTTTATGACTGAGTTTGATAAAATCAATGGTGATGTAATAGGTATCACTGATTCATATGATATTGCATATCATCTACAATCTAGTTTTTTGAAATTTTCTGGTAAGGATAATGTAAAACTACTAAATCAATTCTTTGATAACTATTCTCCTACAAATAATAGAGACATAATCATAAGATATGGCGAAGTAAACATTTCTCAATTTTTCAAAAAAAATGAGAAAAATATTATCCCTTATGTATCTACAACTAGACTGTGGTCTGATAGTGGTTACATAAATAAATTAGAGGATAATGCGCAGCATGCTTATTGGTCAGAGCTTGTGTTTAAATACAAGGTGCCGTTTATCAAAAGAGAGCTTATTGTATCTGATCCGTCAAAATTTCTTAAATTTTGTGATAAGAAACTTTCAGATGAATCTCTCAATATTATTGATGATGGATTAAAATACAGAATAAAATGAAGTTCTCTAAACTTTCAAAAAAAATAAAATATTATATTTCATCTGCTTTAAAAGCTAAAACTGGAATTCCGCTATTGATGGTCGACTCTGCAAGTAAATTTCATGACTACACATATGTCTCTGGATGGTATTATAAAAAAGGAGAGGATCTTCAAACAATCGAAGTACATGATGAATCAGGTAGTGTCATTAAAACACAGTTTAAGACTTCGCTCGATTATCCTAGTGTCAATTCGCTTGATAAAAATTGTGGTTGGAAATTATCTATACTGTCTAAACAAGAGATTGATCCTAGGCCAATTATTCTAAAATTTATCAGTACCAACAACCATATATACTGTATCACGATTGGTGAATTAATAAACGCTAGGCAAGATAGATATGAAAATATATATTCTAATTTTATAACAGAAATAAAAGGGAAAAAGAACCTTAAAATATTAGATCTTGGCGGAAGAGATAGATCAAAAATTGATAGATCGCAAACATATGGTGAACATGATATTACTGTATTTGATATTATAGATAGTAAAAATGTTGATGTTGTAGGAGATGCACACAATTTATCGAAGTATTTTAAACCTAATTCATTTGATGTGATTGTTTCAAGCTCTGTGTTTGAGCATTTGCATTCTCCATGGAAAGTAGTTACTGAAATGAATAAAGTCCTTAAGACAAATGGCTTAGTATTTATTTCTACTCACCAAAGCGTGGGGATTCATGATCAGCCTTGGGACTATTTTAGATTTTCTGAATATTCATGGCAAGCTCTGTTCAATAAGAGAACAGGTTTTAAAATTCTAGAATCATCCATGACATTTCCAAATTACATAATTTCACACTTATTTAGGTTAGAGCTTATGGATGCAGAAAAAAGCGCAGGGTTCGAATTATCACAGTTATATGCAAAAAAAGAAAATAGTACAAATCTAACTTGGGATGTTTCTACAAGCGAAATAATCAAAGATACATATCCAGAAGGAGAAGATGGATTTGATCCTGAAAAAATGAAATCAATAAATGATTAAATATACAGCGATTTTAATATGCATAACTTCAATTATTTTTTCACTAATTGAAGGGTCAAACTATCTTGATACTCACCATGATGCTATCATTTTTTCCAACTCACTTTTTATAATGAATGGATTATTACCTTATAGAGACTTTTATGTACAGTATGGTATTGTTCAACCAACTATAACAGCTTTCTTTTTCAAAGTATTTGGTGCTAAATTTGCATTACAAAACCTTGTCGTAGCATTAGCATACGCAGTATTTTTGTACTTTAATTTTAAGATTATCACAAAGCTAATAAACGAAAAAGCAGGATTACTTTTCCTTATTATACTTTTTTTCCTTGAGCCATTTGTTATCTTGCCTTGGCCCAATTTTTTTATGGGTATGTTTGCAGCTATAGCGTTATATTATTTTGTTTTGTTTTTAGACGAAAGAAAATCAAACTATTTTTATATTACACTTTTTCTAATTTGCATGTTACCACTTACACGTCTAAATGCTGGAGTTATAATTGTGCCTATATTCCTACTGCTTTCCATTATAGTAACAGTTAAAAGTCGTAGTATTCTTAATTATCTGAAATTAGTAGTTGCTTTATCACCTTTGTACTTAATCTTTTATCTAATTAATGATACTGATTTTATTAAACAAGCTTTGATATTACCCAGCGAGTACATATTACCACTATATTTTAAAATACCTAATGATATCCTTTACATTGCCGCGTTACATATAAATCTTTTTTTTCTTGAACCAAATCTATTTTCTGTAGTGTCAGCCAAAGAGATTTTATTTATTTGGCGTTATGTTTTAATACTTGGTATAAGTATTAGCGCAATATACATTTTATACTCAATAGTAAAATCGAGAATGTTTAGTCGCGATAACGCTATTATTTTTATTTTTGCGGCTTGTGCAGGCTCAATGTCTTCGTCAGTTTTTCCTATTTTTGATAGCTTCAGAGCCATTAATGCATGGTTTCCATTTCTAATTATTATATTTTTTTTAGGTTCAAAATATTTATCATATAAAAAATTCTATACATTATTTATGTTTTTTCCTTTATTTTTAGCTTACATTAACTTTACAACTTACGCTGTCTCTATTCCTACATTATTGACATTATTTAAACCTGACAATTTCAATGTACAGCTTGTGGACTTTTCAAAATCAATTAATATTGAGACCAGAGAGAGTTTTGATAGAGGCCTTGATAAACCACAGGCGTTAGAACTTAATGATCAACAAAGATTACCACTTCTTCAATACAGAAAACTTTTTAATATTCTTAAAACTGAATGCAATAATAAAAAATTTATATCTACCTCTGAAGATTATTTCATTTATCTTTTATTTCCAGACATGTATAACAAACTTGCACATAAAATGTATTATTATCAGGCTTTTAATACACTTAAGGGTATTCCAGTTGATGCGAATTTAGAGTTATATCCTGACTTCAAGGATGTTCTAAATAATCACGATGGTTTATGTTATATATATCATCATAAAAAGCCAAAAATCTTACTTGAAGGTCTTAAAAAGTTTGACAAGCAAGTTACTCTAGGCGATATCACAATTTATATTAGATAGCATGAATGATCCAAAAAAGATTTGTAGCATTATTGTTTTATATAAACATGATAATATCATTTTAGATCAGATAATTGATAATATCTATTCTAAATGTTCTCTTATTGTTTTAATCAACAATGAACAAAGCCTTCACGTAAATGAGAATATATTGTCCCGTGAAAAAATTATATTAATTAATAATAGTGTCAATATGGGAATATCCGTGGCATACAATCAAGGAATCCTAAAGGCACATGCTAAAAACTATGATTATGCATTTCTTCTTGATCAAGACAGTCTACCGTCTGAACATTTAATCCCTGCATTAGTTGATAAGATACATAATAATAACATAACAATGATAGGAGCTTCATACATAGAGCATGATGATAAATATGTTCAAACATTTGATTCTCTAGAAAATTTAACATACAGTACTGTTACGTTCAATATTGCATCAGGGTCTCTAATCTCTATCAAAAAGTTTTTTGAGGTTGGTAAGTATGATGAAGATATGTTTATGGAATATTTCGACACAGATTGGTGTTTAAAAGCTAAAAAATTGAACCATAAACTTTTAAAGTTAGATAATAAACTTCTACACCATAAAATTGGTATATCATCACGAACATTATTTAGTAAGAAAATACATATTCATCATCCAAAAAGGTACTATCATAAATACCGAAATGCTATTTTGTGTTTTAAAAAAAAATATATAAATAGAACATGGAAAATTTTGGAATTATTTAAGTTAATTATAAAACTATTCCTTTATCCTATATATTCATCAAACGCTATACTTACTCTAAAATATATTACACTTGGCATATATGATGGTCTATTAAATAAAAATAGAAAAGTTAATTAAATCTAAATAATTAAAATTTAAACAGGTATCTATTTTGATAAAAATTATATAATCAGGTATTTATATAATTAATATTATTAATCTTTAATAAATGATAATATAATCAAATATGAAAGTAGTCATATTAGCTGGTGGTTTCGGTACCAGAATAAGTGAAGAGAGTAGAACCATGCCTAAACCTCTCATTGAAATAGACTCTAGACCAATTCTTTGGCATGTAATGAGTATTTTTGCTCATTATGGATATACTGAATTTGTTATCTGCTGTGGTTATAAAGGCTATCTTATAAAAGAGTATTTTCATAACTTCATGCTACATAACTCTGATCTCACAATTAGTTTAAAAGATAATAAAATTGATATACATTCCAATAAAACTGATGACTGGAAAGTGACACTGGTTGATACGGGTTTAGAGACCCAAACGGGCGGTAGGATTAAAAAAATAAAGAACTTTATTGATGATGATTTTTTTCTAACATATGGAGACGGCGTAGCTAATATTAATATCAATCATTTGTGTGAATTTCATAAGAAACATAATAAGATAGCAACAATAACTACTGTAAAGCCACAAGGTAGATTTGGTTCACTAGCTCTAGAGGATGATACTGTTACAAAATTTATAGAGAAACCAATGGGTGAATCAGGTTGGATTAATGGAGGCTTTTTTGTTCTAAAATCGAAAGTGTTTGATTATATTGAAAACTCAAATACATTATGGGAAAAAGAACCTCTAGAGTCATTAGCTTCTCAAGGTGAGTTAAAAGCATATAAGCATGAAAAATTTTGGCAGCCTATGGATACTCTAAGAGATAAAAATTACCTTGAAAGTTTGTGTAATAAAGAAAAACCACCATGGTTTGAATTCAATTAAACCGTATAATTGATAAGATGCATCGATGGAAGCTAGAAGATGACCTTTATGATATAATAGATTCATCTCTTTGCAGTTTAAAAATATTAGACAATAGTCAAATCCTATTAACAGGATGTACAGGCTTTATAGGCATCTGGCTTTTAAATACTCTAAATGAAGCTTGTATAAAAAATAATATTAATATCAATATCTTTCTTGTATCAAGAAATAAGCATATCAAGGAGATTTCTAGTATTTTGGTATCGGAATTAACAAGTAATTTAAAGATAAAAATTATCACTTCAGATATAAGAAACTTTGAAACTTATGAAAGTTTTGATTATGTTATTCATGGTGCTGTAGATACTAGTGTAGAACTTAATAATAACGAACCTGATGAAATGCACTCTACAATAATGGATGGTACAAAAAATCTTTTAAAACAGTTACGTCATTCAAAATCATTACAAAAAATATTACATCTTAGTTCTGGTGCAGTATATGGAAAAACAACTAGTGACAAGCCTTTGAAAGAAATATTATTTTTAGATGAACCGATAAAAGGAAAGCTAGCTACATACGCTGAATCAAAAAGACTGAGCGAGTCTTTGATAAATACTTTTTCTAATAATTATAATATTCCTTCAGTCCATGCGCGTATATTTGCAGTCTGTGGTCCATTCATGAAATTTGATGCGCACTTTGCATTCGGTAATTTTATTAGAGATGCTTTATTCAATAAGAAAATAATTATTAGGAGTGACGGAGCTTCTGTGCGATCATTTCTATATGCCTCTGATATGATTAAATGGTTAGTCTTTCTTTTGATAGGAGAAACTAATTTTAATTCATATAATATAGGATCATCTGAGTCAATATCTATTAAAAATTTAGCTTCTAAGATTTCAAATATTATGGGTTGTTCCTATGAGGTTCAAAATAAATCAATTACAATGTGGGATAATAAATATTATATTCCAAATATTGATAGAATTATTGAGGAAAGTAAAATAAATCCATTTAATAATCTTGATAAATCAATTATAAAAACAAGTCGATGGAAACAAAGTGAAAGTAAAACTATCTGATTATGTTGTTGACTTTCTTGTAAAAAATAAAGTATCTACATGCTTTAGTGTAACTGGTGGTGGAGCCATGCACCTAAATCACTCATTTGCAGCAAACAAAAAGATGAATGTTATCTATAATCATCACGAGCAATCTTGCACAATGGCTGCAGAGTCATACTATAGACTGAATAATCGTATATCAGCTGCTAATGTTACCTCAGGGCCAGGCGGAACTAATGCTATAACAGGAGTCTATGGAGCATATGTAGACAGTATTCCAATGATTGTCGTATCAGGGCAAGTAAAACTTGAGACTACCGTTTATAGCAGTAAGCAAAATCTAAGGCAACTTGGTGACCAAGAGATAGACATAATTCCTCTAATATCAAGCGTTACTAAGTATTCAACTATGGTTATTAGTCCTTCAAAGATTAGGTATGTTCTTGAAAAAGCTCTTTTTGAGGCAACTAATAATAGATGCGGGCCGGTTTGGGTTGATATTCCTCTAGATATTCAATCATCGATAATTGAAACTTCAAATCTTAGAGGATATAAACAGAGAACAATACCTAAATCTAGCAATATAAATCCAAAAATAAAGAACATTTATAATGAGATTAATAAATCTAAAAGGCCAGTTATCCTTGCAGGCAATGGGATAAGACTGAGTGACTCGCATAGTGTTTTTAAGAAGTTGGCATCTAAGCTTAAAATACCTATTACTACTGCATTTAATGGCCATGATGTTATTGAAGAGTCTAATCAGTTTTACATTGGTCGTCCAGGTACAGTAGGGGATAGAGCCGGAAACTTTGCAGTACAAAATTCAGACCTGTTAATTGTTTTAGGCTCTAGATTAAATATAAGACAGGTAAGTTATAACTATAAAAGTTTTGCTAGATTTGCAAAACTAATTTACGTTGACATTGATAAAAATGAATTAAACAAAGAAACTCTTAATCCTTATATGAAAGTTCAATGTGACTTGAAGATATTTATAGATAAAATGCTAACTAAAACAACTCTATTAAAAAAGAACTTTAAACCTTGGGTTAAATGGTGTAAAGAAAGAAAGGATAAATATCCAGTGGTCTTAAAAAAATATTCACAATCAAATATAATTAATCCATATTATTTTATTAAATTATTATCAAAAAAAATCAAAAATAACTCTATAATTGTTACTGGAAATGGAACAGCAATTGTCACAGCATTTCAAGCATTTGAAATAAAAAAAGGTTTGCGTTTATGGTCAAACTCTGGTTGTGCAGCTATGGGATATGATCTTCCAGCTGCTATTGGTGCATGTATTGCAAATTCAAATAGAGAGATTTATTGCATAACTGGTGATGGCTCTATTATGATGAATATACAAGAGTTACAAACAATCACTGGATACAATCTTCCGATTAAAATTATTTTATTGAATAATCTTGGCTACAGTTCTATATTTCAGACTCAAAAAAATTTCTTCAATAATATGGAATTTGGTGCTGGCCCAAATAGCGGAGTTACATTTCCATCTTTTCAAATTTTATGTAAAGGATTTGACATAAAATACTCTAAATGCTCTAAGACTAAAAATTTATCTAACTCTTTAGATAGAGTCATAAAAAGCAAATCTAGTTATTTCCTGGAGCTTATGGTAGATCCTAAACAAATATTCGCACCTAAGCTAAGCGCAAAACAGCATTCTGATGGAACTATAACATCACCTCCATTAGAAGATTTGTCACCGTTTCTCCCTGAAGATGAACTTAACGCAAACATGCTTGTTAAAGACGAATGAAATATTTAGATCTTTTTTTTAAACTTTATGCAAATAGTCAGTTTATAAGATATTTAAGTATTGGATCGATTAATACATTTGTTGGCATAATGACGTATCCCATACTTTTCTATATTTTATATCCTTATCATTTTAATTATATAGATATATTATATTTAAGCTTTCTAATAGCAACCTCATTTTCATTTGTTACTAATAAATTTTTTGTTTTTAAATCTGCAAGTGGACCTATTTTTGAATATTTTAAATTTATATCCATACATATTATTTTTCTATTAATAAATGTATTTGCACTCAAAACCTTAGTTGATGGTTATAAATATCATCCAGTAGTTTCACAATTATTCTTAACTTTTATTATCATTTTTATAGGATACTATTATAATAAGCTAATTACTTTTAGAAATTAAAATATCACGAATGAAAAAAATATCAATCGTATCACCGACTTATAATGAAGAGAATAATATAGTTGCTCTCCATGATACTATTAAAGATATTACTGATAAATTTAATTATGACTTTGAGTTTATCTATATCGATAATAAATCTACTGATAATACAAGAGAAAAATTATTATCACTTGCTAAAAAGGATAAATCAGTAAAGTTAATTTTCAATACAAGAAATTTTGGACATATACGTTCCCCATATTACGGCATTACACAAGCCACGGGAGACGCAGTCATTTACTTAGCATCTGACTTTCAAGATCCCCCTAACTTAATACCTGAATTTATTGCAAATTGGGAAGATGGATATAAATTAGTCTCTGCTGTTAGAAAAACAACTGAAAGCAAAAGTTTCATTCTAAACAAACTAAGATTTATATATTACAAGCTATTAAACTATATATCAGATGTTGAGATAGTCCCTAATTCAACTGGTTTTGGATTATATGATAAGTGCATTATAGATCAGATTCGAGAAATAAACGATCCTTATCCTTTCCTGAGAGGACTTGTAGCATATATGGGTTATAACTATAAGAAAGTATATTTCACGCAACCAAAAAGGAAGAATGGGGTTACCAAAAATAATTTTAATACTCTATTTGATATTGGTTTGTTAGGAATTGTAAGTCATTCTAAAATTCCTTTACGTATCTTCTCTATATTTGGATTTGTTGTATCATTTCTATCAATTATTTCAGGATTAGTTATTTTATTTCTTAAAATATTTTTTTGGGATTATTTCCCAATGGGAATAGCTCCAATTCTAATTGTCACTTTCTTCCTTTTTGGTTTTTTATCCTTAGGACTTGGTATTCTTGGTGAATATATTGGAGTAGTACTAACTTATTCTCAAAAGAGACCTATTGTAATAGAGGAAAAAAGGATTAATTTTGATTAGATAATCAAACATTTAAATGTGAAAAAACCACAAAATTTTGTTAAAGTAATACTTTATGTCAAAAAAAAATAAACAGAGAGAATTAATCGAAAATTTATTTGTACTTGAGTTAGCAAATAATCATCTTGGATCCATTGAAAGAGGATATAAAATAATTGACGAACATAGTGCAGTCTCAAAGATGCATAATATCAAAGCAGCCATAAAGCTCCAAATAAGAGATGTCGATAATTTTATACATAAAGATTTTTTAAATGGAGATGGCTCAAGGTACATTGAAAAAACACTGAAGACAAAACTCTCTTTCGACGAGTATGCCACATTAGTAGATAGGATAAAAAATAGAGATTGTATTCCAATGGCTACAGCATTTGACGAAAAATCTGTTGAAACCTGCGTGAAACTTGAACTTCCAGTTATGAAGATCGCAAGTTCAGATGCTAATGACTGGCCTCTAATAGAAAAAATAGCAGAGCATGATTTTCCTGTAATTGTATCAAATGGCGGATTATCAGAGCATGATTTAGATAAGCTTGTTGACTATTTCAACAAAAGAGATAAAGTCCTCGCAATCAACCATTGCGTTTCACTTTATCCAAGCGAAAATCATGAAATAGAATTAAATCAAATTGATTATTTGAAAAATCGATATCCCGACAACATCATAGGATTCTCATCGCATGAATATCTTGACTGGTCAAAATCAATGCTCATCTCTTACGCTAAGGGCGCGAGAACATGGGAGAGACATATTGATATAGATTTTGAAGGCATAAAAGTTTCACCATACAACTCTAGACCTGAAAATTGCAATGAATGGTACTTAGCATATCATGAAGCAAAAGAGATGTGCGGATCATCTTCTATATCAAAAAGACTTATAACAACAAAAGAAACTACATACCTTGATGAATTAGTGAGGGGAGTATACGCAAAAAAAGATATATGCAAAGGGGTGTCAATTGACTCAAAAAACTTTAATGATTTCTTTTATTTATCAATTCCTTTAAAGAAAGGTCAGCTTTCCTGTAGAGAGATTATTAATGATACTGTAATAATAAAAGATATTAAAAAAGATTCTCCTCTTCAGGTTCAAGAAATTGATGGGCCTTTGTCAAAGAATCCTTCTATAAAAAAGTTAATAACGAACAGAGGTGTCTAGAAATAAACATTCATTTTTAACTTCTTAAAATAGAGTGTTGTTTTTTTTGAGGTTATATATTATTAGCTAGTTATGAGTAGATTAATCAAGACAGAATCTTTTTTAAACCTCGATAACTTAGTAAATTATTCAATTATTCTTTTTTTTATTTTCAATTTTATTTCAAGAGATATATCTAATCTATTTCTCATCCTTTTATTTTTTTTATCATTATATGGCATATATGTAAGGAAAATGATATTTGATGAATTTGATAAAAAATACCTTTTTCTTGTACTGATATTTATAATTTACCTAATTGTTAACACCATGATTATGGGAAGTAAAATTAATGAAATTGATAATTATTCCAGATTATTATTTCTCTTTCCATTATTCATTCTTTTAAAAAATACATCAGTATCTAAAATTGATATTATCTTGATTTGTCAGATTTGCCTTGTAATTGCATTCTCAAACTTTTTATTAAACCATTATCCATCTAATGAGAGATATATGGGAACATCATCATCATCTATTACCTATGGTAATATCGTAATGACTATTACAATCGTACTGCTATATAATACTTTTAATGTTAAAAAGACTCAGATAATACTTCTTAATATACTTATAATAACACTTGGCCTTGTAGTATGGGCCGAGACTCTTACAAGAGGCTCTCTAGCAGGACTAACTTTAGCGCTAATATATATAGCTTACATAAATAGAAATAAAATTAAGCTTATCTTTCTATCATTTATAGTAATTATATTTTTTATAAGTAATAGCTCTATATCTGAAAGGATTTATAGCACATATGAGAATATTAGATCTGTGAGTAGTTTTGAATTAATGAATTCAACAATTGAAAATAGATCAGAAAATCAACGTGTAGCCTACATATTATATGCATTGACCCAAATTCAAGAAAAGCCATTTATTGGAATAGGAGCAAGTAATGTTAGTGAGCCAATGAGAATTTATTTTAGATCGAATGGGTATTTAGTTGCTCAATCAGATCATTTTCATAATGAATATTTGGATGTAATTACAAAGTTTGGTTTAATCGGCTTTATATTATTCTTTTTAATATTTTTTAGTATTTATCAACAAATAAAAAAATCTAAATTTATCTTTTTTAGAGACATATCTATGCTGTTGTTGTTATCGCAGTTGGGGTTCATGTTATTTCAATCACAATTTGCACATCATCAAGCAATTACATTTTTTCTGATATTTCTGTATTATACTCTTTCTCAATGCACAAATTCATCAGATAATAGAAACTGTTAATTTATGGAAAGTTTTTGGAAAAATAAAAAAGTACTTATTACAGGTAATACAGGCTTTAAAGGCTCATGGCTATCTATTTGGCTAAAAGAAC
>MDTB01046637.1_pt1 | contig 21966 bp, 22 predicted proteins | sample 811161 | NCBI WGS metagenome assembly MDTB01 (sample SAMN05326650, study PRJNA326480) | marine metagenome | isolation source: seawater | place: Mediterranean Sea | collected 2009 | reverse complement strand
CTGCTGCCTGAGCACGTGAAGACGAGCGAGACTGAAGGTTTTCGTAGGTCACCTCGGGGCTGTTCTCCGGGCGACGGCTCAACAACACCTCAACCCCTTCTGCCTCGACCTGCTTTTTAGCCGCCGCAGCCCGGGCTTCCTGCACGCGCTCTCCCGCGAACGCCTTGTTAGATGTCTGTACCTGAGAGCGATTTACTGAAGGCCCATAACCAATTTCACTAGGCATACTGACTTCCCTTTCTTCTTGTCTTTTAAATATACCATCTTCGCTTGCCCGCGTTACCGCAATTTATTGACCTCCTCTTGACGCGGTATGGAGGGTGCGGCGCCGGCGCGAGACACGCAGACGGAGGCGGCCAGGTTTGCCCTCCCCAGCGCGTCGGCAAGAGGCATGTCCGCGGCGAGGCCGGCAGCCAGATAGCCCGTAAAGCAGTCTCCGGCGCCCGTGGTATCCACAACGTCAACGCTGCGCCCAGGCAGCTGTATCACGCCATCCTCAGCGACGGCGACGACGCCTCGAGCACCTAGAGTGACCACCACGCGCTGATGGGGGCTTGCGCACAGAGCGTTAGCGGCAGCCGTTATTTCCTCCACCGAGGCCGTATCGGCAACAGGCTGACCCGAAAACCCCCCAAGCTCAACTTCGTTGACCACCAAAATATCCGCCAGGGCCAGAGTGCCTCCCAGGTCGGCATTCACCGGTGCGGGATTGAGTAAGGTAGTGACACCCGCCCGACGACAGCGGTTGAAGGCTGCCTCAATGGTCTCTCCGGGTATCTCAAACTGAGACACTGCAATTTTGCACTGATTTAGGTCAACGGCCTGAACATGTTCCGGGGTAAGCCTCGCGTTGGCACCGGGAATCACCACGATGCTGTTTTCACCGCCATCGTCGACCAATATAAGCGCGGTGCCGGTTGCATCCTGAACTCGCCCAACCTGGGCCACATCGAGGCCCTCTTGATTCAAGAAGTCCAACAGTTCGTCAGCGAAGGCATCCGTTCCCAAGCAGCCCACCATGCGAGTGGGCGTTCCTGCCCTGGCCAGCGCTACCGCCTGATTCGCCCCCTTACCGCCCGGAAAGTAGTTCAGCGTTTGTCCGCTTAGCGTCTCCCCGGGTGCGGGCATGCGCTGCACTCGCGCTACCACATCCATATTAATCGACCCAAAAACCAGCGCCGTCATCGTCACCCCCACTTTCTCGTTGAACCGCTCTCAGGACAGGATAAAACTATAGTGACTCGACCCGGAGATTTGAACGCAAAAAAGCTTTTCTTCCTGAGCGGGCTTCAACAGAATGAGGTCATTCTCTACGGGAGAGGAGAATCAACTATGCGCCTGCATGAAAAGAATAAGAATTTCCAGTGGCACTCCGTGAGCAGGCCGCCGACCTTCTTAAGTACGAGCCAACTCGGACAGTATGACGAACAGGGCTATATCCTACTGAAGAACTGTTTCTCCGAGGACGAAATTCAGCGCGTTGCGAAGGCCATTGATCCCTTTGAGGTCGAGCATGAGGCCCTGTTGAGATCTCATTTTAATGGCAAGCTGTTTATTGCCAAGGCCGATGCCATCACCTTCACCCTGCACCTGGTGACCAAGACCGCAGTATGCCGCAGTTTTGCCCTACACCCTGTATTTGCGAACCTGTGTCAGGACATCATCGGTCCAGAAGCCAGGCTGTATTGGGATCAAGCGGTATACAAAAAGCCGGGGAACCCAGAAGAGTTCCCGTGGCACCAAGATAACGGCTATACCTATACCGAACCCCAACAATATTTGACCTGCTGGGTCCCCCTCAGCCCCGCCACCGTGGATAACGGCTGTCCTTGGGTCCTGCCCGGCGTTCATCGCGGCGGCACGCTGCATCATGACCCAGTAGAGCTTGGATTGAGCTGTACCACGGATAGCGAGGGCGCGATCCCCATAGCGGCTGATATCGGTGACCTGGTGGTGTTTTCCTCCCTGACGCCCCACCGGACCGGACCGAACCTGACCTGGGACGTTCGCAAGTCCTACATCCTGCAATATGCGCCCAATGGCGCAGTGGTCCACGCACCGGATGGACAGAGCGTAACCCCCGCCAATGACCCCGAACGTCAGTTTAAGATTTTAGGTCATTGACCTCGTCTAGCGAGCAACCCCCAAAGAGCGCCTATGGCGGGGGGGCGCTATTCGAGCAGCAGGAGATCAGACAAGGCCGCGTTCCCCTCTAGACCAAGCTATGTTTGGGCGTGGGATCTCTTCCCGGGCAGCATAAAGACTGGGCCTTTACCACACTGCTGCTCTTCTACTACGCCCAGGTGCTTGGCTTACCGGCGACGTATACCTCACTCGCCTTGGGGATCGCACTGTTTCTGGATGCCATCTCAGACCCCCTGGTTGGCGCCATATCTGACAGCATCAGGTCCCCCTTGGGGCGTCGACATGGCTTTATGCTGGCCGCGATTTTGCCCACGTCACTGAGTATCTACGCCCTGTTTGCGCCGCCCGCTGACCTCAGTCCTGCCCTGCTCAGCCTCTGGCTAGTATTGTTCACGGCGCTTACGCGCATTGCCTTTACGTTTTTTGACGTGCCCTGCAGCGCCATCGCACTGGAGCTTTCCAAGAGCTACCAAGAACGCACAAGCATTATGGTTTACCGCATGCTCGTGGGCTGGTTAGGCGGCGTGATCTTTATCTTTGCAATGTACGGGCTGGTCTTCTCACCATCCGGCAACCAGGCAGATGGGCTCATGTTGAGCACCAACTATCGGACCTTCGCCTGGATCATCGCATTGCTGGTCGCCCTCTGGATGACGTTTTGCGCCCTCACCACCCTGGGCCAACGGCGCTTTCTGCCTCAGCCGACTCAAGCCCTTCGCCCCCTGTCGCTGATCAGTATCCTGTCTCAACTTTGGACCGCCCTGGGCAGCAAAAATTTTCGACTGTTGTTCTTAGCCATCTTAATCAGCGCTCTGGTCAGCGGGACCGGACAGGTTTTCGATCTCTACATGAATCTCTACTTCTGGGGCTTCCAGGGTAAGGAGATTCAGTGGTTCAGCCTGGCCTTCGTCGGTGCTGCCGGCTCCTTCGCCACGGCAGGCCTGCTTCAGCAACGGATGCAGAAGCAAAACATCATGATTGGCTGCCTGGTGATGGTGACCCTCTTGGCCATGTTGAAGGTGCTGTTTCGCTTCGTCGGTATCTGGCCAGAAAACGGAGACCCCAATTTGCTCAGGATGCTGGTGCTGCACGCCACCGTCGTCTCCTACTTTGGCTCCATGGTGCTGATTATGTTCGTTTCCATGATGGCGGACCTCACGGATGAGCAGGAATACTATACTGGGCTCCGCCAGGAAGGCGTCTTCTCCGCGGGCATTACCTTTGCCGGTAAGGCCAATACCGGCCTGGGCCTCATCGTCGGCGGGGCGCTACTGGAGCACATCATCGGATTCCCGACTCAGGCCAATCCCGGAGACGTGGCTAACAACATTCTGACGTCCCTCGCCATTGTAGACGGCCTGGTCGTGCCTGCCCTGAACCTCATCCCGTTTCTGTTGTTAACCCGCTATACCCTAACCCGTCGTCGACTGCTTACCCTGCAGCGAACACTGGAGGAACGCAGGCACCACCCGAATCCGGCTGGTGCCTCAAACGGCGGCGCCGCTGAGCCGGGTCGCTAACAAATCATAAAAGCTTTCGATGTCTTTCCAGGCAGTCGCACACTCAACGGCTCCTCCGGCTGGGTCGATGACCGTATGCCCCTCATCAGACACGACCACGGGCAGCGTCTCGATCTCCAGCTCATCCTGACAGAAGGCCTGATAAATGGTCACGCAGTCGTAGAGCACCGAGGTGCCAACTTCGGGGTCCATATGGCGCAGTGCACCAGCGATCATGGGTACGCTGGCCGCGGCATGGTACCAATGCCAGTGATTCTCCATCACCGCCTTGGCCAAAGGATCATCGGAATCCCTGACGCGAGCGAAGGCCGCGTCCTGGAGACGAACGATCCCACAGGTATCCAGAGGGGTCAGCGCTTTATCCCAAGTCGCCCGAAGCACGGTCTGGCAGGCGCTAACATCCTGGACGATATTGTACTCGCGCATGGGTTGGGGTGCCCCGAGATAGCCTTTCCTGATGCTGCCGTGCATACCCAGGAAGCGGGCGTTGTCCGCGATGCCTGGGTCTCGCTCTAGGGCCGCAGCGATATTGGTCAGCGGACCAATACAGATCAACGTTGGGGTATCGTTTTCCGCGACAGCCTGACAGATCGCACCGACGCCGTTGTCAAGCACCACACCGGCATAGTCCTCCAGACGAAAGTCCTCTAACCAGGCTTCGTGGGTGTTGGGTAACTCGGCACCCGGCACCCCCAGGCCAATGGGTATGTCTGTTCGACCCTCAACGTCGAGCACTTTGGCAACCAGCGCAGCGCGATAGGCCACATCGCCGGTGCAGGTCGTGATCAACCTGACGTCTAATTCCGGGCACCGCAAGAGGAAGGCCAGCGCCCAGACATCGTCAACGTCAAAGCCAATATCGGTATCTAAAATAACGGGTATGGTCATCGTCGCCTCAGGCCGCAAGCTGTTCGAGCAGGTTGGCTGGAAAGCTCCCCTTAAAGGGTTCGATGCCGTACTTTGCTCGTACAGCGTCAATTTCCAGATGCCATTCCGCCTCCCACTCAATCTCCATCAAGCTCGGGCACGTTCGGCCATGATCCCAAGCCTCCGCGGTATTTTGCAGCAGCAAGCCCATGGCCTGAGGTGTTTTCACATGACCCATGCTGGCGACCGTCGCCAAAAACATGGCTGAGTAATTATGTCCAAACTGCGCGAGCTGGAAGGCCGAAATCGCCATCTCGTGCAGGCTGGTCGTTTCGTAGCCCGCGACCAGATGCCAGATATCATGCATTTGAAGAATTCGGGTATTGAGGTAGCGGGTAGCTGGGCTAAGCATTGAAAGGCCAATGGCCTCGCGATCCAGCACCTCTGCATCAAACCCATTGTCCACCAACATACTATGTAAGGCGCGAGCCAAGCTGCCGTCAGGGTTGGCGGCCAGCGTCTCCAGCTCGATCATTGGGGGAACGGTGCGCTCTGCCGCGCCCTGTGCACCAGGGTGATGGGTAAAGGCTGCTTCTGCCAGGGCGAGATAGCCTGGATTGAGCGCCGCACCCAGACTGGCAACGGCCACCGTGATGGATGTGGCATCATAGCCTTCTTCGGGCCCCTCCACCGTCTGCTCAAAGACAGGCCAAAAGGATGCCGGCAATTCCGCTTCTTCAACGTCGAGATCAACCGGTCTCAGAGGCTTCTTCAACTGGGCATCGGCAATAACGTCAAAGACGCCGGGAATGGCTGCTGGTGCCGCAAAGGAGGCCCACAACATCGCGCCACATAGCGTTGCCTGAGCCTCTCCCTGCCCTTGGCTGGCAGCACCCACCGCCTCATAGAGCGCCTGAGCGTCAGGAGGCGTGGCCTGCTGCCGAATGGCCTGAAGTTGATCTTGCATACTCGCTCTCCTTTTTGTTCTCTCAAAAGCACCCGGGCTCCGTTCAGCCATGACGCTGCAGTAGCGCTTCAGCTCGAGGATTCGGATCACAGAGTGTTGATGTAAGTGAACAAAATTCTGATATCGTTCATCCTCTCCCAGCGGCTTAGACTAATCTAGTCCGCGGCCAGCTCTCAAGCGCCATTCCAACGATAGGTTGGCCCAGCTCCAGGATTGTTGCTAAGGCGCCTTGGTTTTACCGTCTCGAGGGGCAGTGGGCGGCAGTTTCAAACCATCCAGAAGAATTCTGGCGGGATGAATGGGTAGTAAGGGTATGCTGGCACGCGCCCTTCCGTCGTGGATACCGGGGCAGATTCAAGGAGAACGGTTCATGCTTAGCGCAAAGACTTGGTTGTGGTCGATCACAGGTATTGTTTATGCCTTCTTTGTTATTTGGTACACCGATTTTGGGGGACCGCTCACGCCGGAAGAGATTGCTTATTATGAACAGCGATTAGTTCAGTCTGGCGCGAGCGCCGAGGAAAGAGAGCGGATCGGACGCTTTATGCGCGAGGACGATGGGTCTCAGTTCATCATGGTGAACCTCTTGGACCTATCTGACGCGCCGCCTACCCTTGCGGCCACCGGCGCCGACGCACCAGCCTCTGCACTCCTCGCTCACTACATGGAGCACATGTACCCAGCGCTCCTCTCCAGAGCCTCCCATCCTGTCTTTGCAGGCGCGGCAGTCTTTTCCCTTCTGGACGTTGCTGGGATTCAGGGCGCCGATCACTGGGACCAGGCCGCACTAATGCGTTATCGCAGCCGCAGGGATCTTATGGCCATTGCATCGGACCCGGCGTTCAATGGCCGCCATGAGTATAAGCTCGCGGCGCTCACCAAAACCCTCGCCTTCCCGGTGAATACGACCCTGTACTTTCACGACCTGCGCGTGATGATGATGCTCATAGGCCTTAGCCTAGCGGCGCTAATCGACCTCCTCTTTCTGCGACCGCGTGGTCAGGATTATTGATACTTTGGCCCTTTAACACTTTGACACCGGCTGAACCCGCAAAGCCGGCCCGGCAGATGTTGAAACTGCGTGAACAAATAAAACGCTGACTCTGACCTCGCCTTCACGGCCAGCGAGAGAGTCTACGACTGCCCCGGGGGCTTGACTAGATGCTCTCCTCCCCTCCCCCCCCTGCGCTAGCTAGCTCCCGGGGCGTTTTCTATCTCCCTTGCCGTCTTCTTGGTCTGGTACAGGCGTCTGCCGACGCATCATCCACTTGAGAAGACGAGAGAAAAGATAGATGTAGGCTAGGAAGCCAGACCAAAACCAGAACCCATTTCGCGTCGGCGGCAAAACATAGCTGATGGCCAGAAAACCCAACACAAAAAATATAACGCAGCCAAAGAAGAGGGCGAGGTCTTTAAACAGACCGGTGAAGCTGGGTTCCTCCAATGACTTTCTCCTACTGACGAGCGTTTGTCCGATGAGGCACCATGTTACCCTGGCAAGGTCATTAATGGGATTGTAAGCATGAAAATTTGGGTCGATGCCGATGCGTGTCCCAAGGCGATCAAACAAGTTATTTTCAAGGCGGCGGAACGCACGGCCATCATCACGACGCTGGTGGCCAATCAATACATTCCGGTACCGCCTTCGCGCTTTATTGAAGCCCGGCAGGTGGCTCAGGGATTTGATGTGGCGGATAACGCCATCGTGGCAGAGCTCAGCCCGGGGGACCTGGTCATTACTGCAGACATACCCCTGGCCGCCGAAGCCGTGGAAAAAAAGGCCATAGCGCTCAACCCGCGCGGGACCCTCTACACCCAAGAAAATGTACGCGACTACCTGCAGCGCCGAAATCGCGCCCAGGCCCTTCGCGACAGCGGTTTAATCAGCGGGGGGCCATCGGCCCTGGGGAAGAAGGAAGTTCAAGCCTTTGCCAATGCCCTAGATCGTATCCTGTCTCGAGCAGCATCCTGGAGCGCTAGCCCTTAGGCGCGCCTGGGTGCATGGCATAGAGCACGCGACCCCGACAGCACAAGACACCCTTGTCGTTAACCACGCTGACCTCTACGTTAGACAGTTGGCGGCCCCGCTTGACCACCTCGGCAACCGCATCAATCCACTCACCGTGAGCTTGTCGCAGATAGGTGACCGCGAGGTCCGCGGTGCCGGCGGGGAGACTGCCCTGGGGCGGCTTGCTAAAGATCGCCACAATGGTGGCCATATCGATCATGGTAGCCAGCACACCCCCGTTAACGCTGTCGCCAATTCCCGTTGGCGTCGTCGCCGTTCGGGTCAGGCGCAGGCGCCCGTAGTCCGGGCGCACCTCGGCAATCTCGAGTCCAAGATACTCGTGGAAGGGAACCTGATCAAAACTCTCTAGGAATTGATCGAAGTCCACTGGCGGCGTGGTGGATGGATTCACGGGTGATGCTCCCCTTGTTCAGACGATCGCTTGTTTCGTTAGGCGCGTATTTAACCATAGCGACGGCCGCCGCCCCAGTGACAAAGCGGATGCGCTAAGACGACGGTGGTATTCGCTGCCCCGGACCGATAGACTCACCCCCCCTGAAGGCTGGGTGGCAGAGTGGTGATGCAGCGGACTGCAACTCCGTTAACGCCGGTTCGATTCCGACCCCAGCCTCCATTTTCCTACAGCCCGCGCTTTAGCGACGGCCAGGCAGCCCGTAGGTACTGCCACATGGACCACAGCGTTAACAGCGAGGCGACATAGATCAGCAGATATCCAGTCTGAACCCACATCAAGCTGAAATCCGGCGGCGACGCGAGCAGCACAATGATCGCGATCATCTGCAGCATGGTCTTCACCTTCCCTAACTGGGAGACAACCACTGCTACGCTTTCATTCATTTCTGCCATCCACTCTCGGAGGGCGCTGATCACGATCTCGCGCCCGATAATGATCAACCCAGGCAGGGTCAACCACAGGCTATGGTGATGGGCTATTAAGATCACCAAAGCGGATACGACGATTAGCTTGTCCGCAACGGGGTCCAAAAAGGCACCGAAGGGCGTTGTCTGATTAAGCCTGCGTGCCAGGTAGCCATCCAGCCAGTCCGTGGCCGCAGCCACCGTGAACAGGCCTGCAGCCACGGCATAGCTCCACGCGCTGTACTGCATGTAGATGAGAACAAAGGCCGGAATCATGACGATGCGCACGAGCGTTATGACGTTTGGCAAGTTCACCGTTTCTCCCTAGCGCGTTAGTGCAGCGCTGCGTAGATGTCCTGTGCGACCTTATGGCTAATACCGGGCACCTTGGCCAATTCCTCGGCGCCGGCGCCTCGGATGCCTGCTGGACTGCCAAAATAAAGGAGCAATTGTCTACGCCTTTTGGGACCGACGCCAGGAATTTGCTCTAGTTCTGATTTCTTTCGCTGCATGCTTCGTCGCTGACGGTGCCCGGTGATCGCAAATCGATGGGCCTCATCGCGGATATGCTGCAGCAGGTGCCCTGCCTCAGACCGACCATCTATCACTATTTCCTCTGTACCCAAGAAGAAGCGCTCCATGCCCACCACGCGATCGGGCCCCTTGGCAATACCCAAGATTTTAACGCCCTCAACCTGCAATCCCTCCAGTACCGAGATCGCCCGGCGCACCTGCCCCAGGCCGCCATCAATGACCAGCAAATCCGGCAGCGGGCTTTCTCCCTTGATCAAGCGGGTGTATCGACGGCGCAATGCCTGCTCCATGGCCGCATAGTCATCGCCACCAACGATCCCTTCAATGTTGAAGCGCCGGTATTCTGAGCTCAGCGGCCCGTTCTCGTTGAACACCACGCACGAAGCCACGGTCGCCTCTCCCATGGTATGACTGATATCGAAGCATTCCAGGCGGTCTGGCATGGCCTCCAAATTGAGGACATCCTGTAAATTTTGGAAGCGCGCGAGAACCTGGCTTTTGTCCGCCAGATGCGTCCGTAAATTTAGAACGGCGTTGTCGTTGGCCATGGCTAACCAGCGCGCCCGCTGCCCGCGCACTTTGCCGCTGATCTTCACGGTACGCCCCGCTCTTTTTTCCAGCGCCTGCTCTAACAGCTCTGTTTCTTCTGAGCGCTCGGCCACCAGAATGGACTTCGGCACCTCTCTGGCCTGGGAGGCAAAGTAGTACTGAGAGAGGAAGGCCTCCAAATACGCGCCCGCATCCAAGGACAGATCATTTTTGTGGTAATACGTGCGCTGGCCCAATACTCGGCCCCCTCTGACGAAGACGCCTTGAACGCAACTTTGGCCTCCGCTCTCGGCATAGCCAAAAATATCCACATCCCCAGCAGCGCCATGCACATACTGACGCTCCTGCACCTTTCTCAACTGCTTAATTTGATCTCGATAGCGTGCCGCCTTTTCAAAAGCCAGGTTTTCTGACGCTTGGTCCATCTTGGCCTTGATCTGCTTCAGTACAGCATCGCTCTTACCGTCGAGAAACATCATGGCAAGCTCAACATCCTCGCCGTATGCCTCCGGGTCAATCATCTCCACACACGGGGCACTACAGCGTTTGATCTGATGCTGGAGGCAGGGTCGCGAGCGATTTTTGAAATAGCTCTCCTCGCAGTTACGGATCATAAAGAGCTTTTGCAAGATGTTCAGGCTAGCTCTGACCGCACCCGAGGACGGAAACGGGCCAAAGTATTTACCCCGCCGGCTCTTTTCCCCACGATGAAAGGAAAGTCTAGGGTACTGGGCCTGAGTGGAGATATGGATGTAAGGATAGGACTTATCGTCTCGCAACAGGATGTTATAGGGGGGGCGTTCGGCCTTAATCAGGCTTTGCTCAAGCAACAGCGCCTCGGTCTCGCTCTGAACGACGGTGATCTCAATGCGATGAATTTTCGCAACCATAGCCATGGTCTTGGTCGCTAGGCCCGCTGCTCTAAAATAGCTGGACACTCGGCTTTTAAGGTTACGCGCCTTGCCCACGTAGAGCACACGATCGTCTGCATCTCGCATCCGATAAATACCGGGTTTTCGCGTGAGGTGCTTTAGAAAGGATTCTGCGTCGAAAGTGGGCTCTTCCATCCAGGGACTATATCGGCAGACCTCAAGTGCCGCTACGTCAGGAAAGCAGAAATCTTTGCGAGCTCAGCGTCCAGCATGGCCGCAGTGAGCCGCCGTGTATTCACATTGAGTCGACTCGGGTGAAAGGCGCCAAAGACGTGTAGCTTCGCTCCTGCCTGGTAAGCCGCGCCGTGTGCAAAGGGGCCAGTCTCGGATGCCGACATGCCCAGAGCTTTGGCAACGCTAACCCAGGCTACACCGCCCAGACAAAGGACCGCCCGAGCATGTTCGCCCCGGTAGGGTCGAAATTGCCCCAGCTCGCGCGCCAGGTGAGGACGACAGCTATCGCGCTCCTGGGCCGTTGGCTGGTTTGCGGGTGGCAAACACTTTACTACGTTGGTAATTCGCGATCGCCGAAGTTGAACGCCACCGGCAGCCATTGTTCGAGCGAAGCCCGCTCGCTCAAGCGCCGAGAATAAAAAGGTCCCGCTATCGTCGCCAACAAAACCGAGCCCTGTTCGAGCTGCGCCGTGTAGCCCTGGTGCCAAACCCACGATAAGCAGTCTCGCCTTATCAGGCCCCCAGCAGGGGACGGGCGCACAGTGATAATCCGTGTGGGTAAGCGCAACCTGAGCATGGTGCGCCACCAAGCGTGGGCAGCGTTCACATATCGCCACATCCCCGGCAATTTGCGCCCAATCATCTGCATCTCTGCCAGAGTTCATTGCCCTGTTTGTTGTCCGCATAACTGACCCCAGCCCCAAAACAGATGGCTCTTCGCCCGCTTCCAACGACAAACCGACTAGTCGTGACGGCGCTTATCCTCAACGTCCTTGCCCTTGGCAACCTGGCGCCGTGGCCCCAGCCGAGCTTGCAGCCCCGCCCCGGCAAGCTCGCCTCGGGCAAGTTGCCCGGCGACTTCTTCCTGGAACGCTGGGCTGCCGCCGTCCACGACACCATGCCGGAGGGCAAAGAGCACTAACTCCACATCGCTCCGAATATTCAGTTTCTCAAATATGCGATAGCGATAGCTGTTGACCGTCTTTGGCGAAAGATAGAGTGCGCTGGCAATATCGCTCACAGCGCGACAGTCAACGACCAACAGCATAACCTGCATCTCTCTCTGAGACAGGGCATCAAGCGGGTTGTCACTGGTCCCCGCGTAGGCAAAGTAAGCCAATTCTTGGGCCACATCCTGACAGATATAACGCCGTCCGCTGCACACCTGACGCAGGCTGCGCTCCAGCTCGGCCACGTCAATGTCCTTGGTTAAAAAGCCGATCGCGCCCGCCTTGAGCATCTGGGACGGAAAGGGAGGATCGCTACGCCGAGTGAGCGCGACCACCCGGCAGGACTCCGACAAACGCAAAACGCGCCGCGTCGTCTCCAAGCCACCCAGACCAGGCAGCGTAAGCTCTATCAGCAAAACATCCGGGGGATGGTCTCTCACCAGTGCCAGCGCTTCGTCCGAGGACGAGCACTCTGCAACCACCTGAAAGCCCTGAAATTCGGAAATTAACCTTGAGACCCCAGCCCTAAACAGTGATTGATCATCCGCTATCGCTAACCTGATCATATGCCGCTCCTCCGTATCTTAAAGGATTTGTTAGCATATTCTGATCTGATACCGTCGACAACCAAGCGGCTCAGAAAGGGAGTTGGCTCACCTATCTTTCAGAGGATTCGCACCTGGGTCAGCCAGTAAAGGCCTGAAGACCCGTCTGAGCACGACCTAGAATCAGCGCGTGAATATCGTGGGTCCCCTCATAGGTATTCACCGTTTCAAGGTTCATCACGTGGCGGATCACCGGATACTCATCGGAAATGCCGTTCCCGCCATGCATATCCCGGGCTACCCTGGCAATGTCTAAGGCCTTGCCGCAGTTGTTACGCTTCATCAGGGAAATGTTCTCAATTGGCAGCGTGCCCTCATCGAACATCCGGCCCATACGCAGGGCGCCTTGCAGCCCCAGCGCAATCTCGGTCTGCATGTCCGCCAGTTTCTTTTGCACCAGCTGATTGGCGGCCAAGGGGCGACCAAACTGGCTTCGCTCTAGGGTATAGGTCCTGGCCGCGTGCCAGCAGGCTTCAGCGGCTCCCATGGCCCCCCAAGCAATGCCATAACGCGCCCGATTCAAGCACCCAAACGGGCCCCCGAGGCCGCGTCCTTCTGGCAATAAGTTCTCTTCCGGCACAAAGACGTCCTCGAGGACAATTTGTCCGGTGACCGACGCCCGCAGGCTCATCTTTCCTTCGATTTTTGGCGTGCTAAACCCTTTGAAGGCACGCTCGACGATGAACCCTCTGATCTGCCCGTCCAGTTTCGCCCAAACCACGGCCAAGTCTGCTATTGGGGAGTTGGTGATCCACATCTTGGCCCCGTTCATGATGAAGCCGCCATCCACCGGTTTGGCGTTGGTAATCATGCTGGCCGGATCAGACCCGTGATCTGGTTCCGTCAAACCAAAACACCCAACCCACTCTCCAGAAGCCAATTTGGGCAGATATTTCTCTCGCTGGGCTTCATTGCCGTAGGCATAGATGGGGTGCATCACCAGAGAGGATTGGACGCTCATCGCGGAGCGATAGCCTGAATCCACCCGTTCTACCTCGCGAGCCATGAGCCCGTAGGCAACATAGTTTGTATTGGCACAGCCGTACTTCTCGGGCAGCGTTGCCCCGAGCATCCCGAGAGCACCAAACTCGTTCATGATCTCCCGATCAAACTCCTCATGCCGAAACGCCATAGTCACCCTAGATAGGAGTTTGTCCTGGGCATAGTCCGCCGCGCTCTGAGTGATCATGCGCTCTTCTTCGGTCAGTTGGTCGGTGATTTGAAAGGGGTCATCCCAGGAAAAGGAAGCTTTATCGCTGCTCATTTTGTTGTCCACACTGCGGAAGGAGATAGGCTAAAGCAGGCATGAGGCGACTGCAATCTATTACCGCTCTGATAATGTTTTGACCAAGTTTCTTTGCCCGGTATCCAGCCACAGACGCTATACTTCCCTCTCCGCCTGACCAAGGAATTTTGATGGCCCAGCCCGCAACCGCCGCACCAGCAATGGATGACGAAACCCTGGATCAACTGATTTTGAGCGTTCGCCGCTTTGTGGATGAACGCCTGATTCCCCTGGAGGCCCAAATCAATGATGAGGATCGAATCCCCGAGAACGTGGTCCAGGAAATGCGCGATCTAGGGCTTTTCGGCCTAACCATTCCTCAAGAATTTGGCGGAATAGGCCTCAATACATACGAGGAGTGTCGGGTGGTCATGGAGCTGGGTCGGACAGCGCCTGCCTTTCGATCCATTATCGGCACCAACAACGGTATTGGGTCCCAAGGTATCGTCATGGACGGTACGCCCGAACAACAGGCCCACTATCTGCCCAAATTTGCGTCCGGGGAAATCATTGGCTCCTTTGCGCTTACCGAGCCCGATGCGGGTTCTGATGCAGGTTCTTTGCGCACCAAGGCTGTTCAGGATGGGGACGAATTCGTTATTAACGGCACCAAGCGCTATATCACCAACGCCCCCAGCGCCCAGTTATTTACCGTCTTCGCACGTACAGATCAGGCGCAACCTGGTGCCCGGGGCGTCAGTGCATTCTTAGTCGACAGCGCCACGCCAGGTATTACCCTGGGAACCGCGAACAAAAAAATGGGCCAGAAGGGTGCCCATGTCTGCGACGTGATTTTCGAGGATTGTCGCGTGCCCGCCCATTGTATGCTTGGCGGTGCGGATAAGATGCATCAGGGTTTTCAGAGCGCTATGAAAACCCTAGATCGAGGACGTATCCACATCTCCGCGCTCTCCGTTGGATGTGCGAACCGGCTAATCGATTTGTGTTTGGCGTACGGCCAGGAGCGCCAGCAGTTCGGCAAGCCCATCGCTGAGTTTCAGCTCTTACAGGCCATGATTGCTGACAGCAAGGCCGAAAGCTATGCGGCGGAATGCATGGTGTTGGATGCCGCTAGGAAACGAGATGCCGGCGAACCCACCAACACCTTGGCATCCTGCTGCAAGCTGTTCGCCACCGAAATGGTCGGGCGCGTGGCGGATCGAGCGGTCCAGTTTCATGGTGGCGCGGGCTATATGGAGGAATATGCTGTTGCCCGTTTTTACAAAGATGTTCGACTCTTTCGTATCTATGAAGGGACAAGCCAAATCCAGCAGACCATTATCGCTAGAAACCTACTGCGCGATTTCCCGGGCTAGCCCGTGATGACACCCCGAGCCTTGTTGATTTCTGCCTTGGTTCGCTGAGCTGCATCCGCCGCCCGCTGGGCGAAATCTGAATCAGAGCTGGCGAAGATGATGCCTCGGGAGCTCGAAATCACCATCCCGGCTCCCTCTTGATCCTTGCCTGCAGAGATAACGCGCTCAATGTCTCCGCCCTGGGCGCCCACGCCCGGCACCAACAGGGGCATGTCTTCCACAGCGTCTCGCACGCGACGCAGCTCCTCCGGGTAGGTGGCGCCGGTCACTAGCATGCACTGCTGATGCTCATCCCATTCGGCCACCTGTCGAGCCACCGCCAGATAGAGGGGGGTTTCCTCCACACGACCCTTCTGCAGCCAATCGCTGTGCGGATTGCTGGTTCGGCACAGAACGATCACACCACGATTTTGATAGGCCAGATAGGGGGCTATGCTGTCATAACCCAGGTAGGGATTGACGGTCACGGCGTCGGCAGCGTAGCGCTCAAACGCTTCTTGCGCGTAGCAAATGGCCGTGCCTCCTATATCCCCTCGCTTTGCGTCTAAGATGACGGGAATGCCCGGATATTGATGATGAATGTATTCAATCAAGGCAGCCAACTGATCTTCAAAACCCTTGGCTGCGAAGTGAGCGGCCTGGGGTTTGAAGGCACAGACATGAGGCGCGGTAGCGTCAACAATGGCTTTTCCGAACGCCAAGAAGGGTTGCGCGTGTTCCTGCAGTTCCACCGGTAAGCGACTCAGCTCCGGGTCAATCCCAACACATAGCAAGGACTGCTGGTGACGCCACGCAGCCCGCAACCGTTCATGAAAGGTCTCTCCCGGCATCACGCAGAAATCAGCCTGTTTCGGGTCTCCTGGTCCTGCATCATCCGTTCCACGGTCTCAACAATGGTTTGGGTCTGGCTGTCCACCTCAACATTCACTCGCTGGCCCTGAGTGAGCTTCCCCAGGGTAGTCCGTGCAATGGTCTCTGGGATCAAGCTCACGGAGAACGTATTCTGCGCTCGGTCAACCCTGGAAATCGTCAGGCTCGCACCGTCCAGGGCCACATATCCCTTGTGCAGGATGAATCGCAGCCAGGGTGCTTCAGCATGAAAGGAGAGTACGCGTTCGTGGCCATTATCGATTAGGTTGTTGAGGCTCGCGGTTCCGGTAATGTGCCCAGACACCATATGCCCTCCTACCTCGTCCCCTACCCTGAAAGAGCGCTCCACGTTGACTCGGTCGTCCACAGCCAGCTCTCCCAGGTTGGTATGGGTCAGCGTTTCCTTGATCACATCGAAACGCGTATAGCCGCCCTCCACGGCGGTCACCGTCAGACAAGTGCCGTTGACAGCCACTGATGCTCCCAGCTCTAAACCCTCTGCTAGGGATCCGAGGTTCAGCGTTATCCGCTGCAAATCTACCTCACGGTCCAGCGCCACAACACTCACTAAATCCTGAACGATGCCTGTAAACATAGCCGCCCCTAAACGAAAAAGCCGGTCAAAAGACCGGCTTGATACTGATCCATCACAATGGCCTATTCAACCCGATGCCTTGGCCAATTGGCGCAGCCTTTCCGTTTCTCGGTCGATAAAGGTGATCCACTGGCCGCAGATACGGACGTTAATATTGTCTTTTTCATTCCTGGCCACTCTCCGGCACTGTGAGAAGGCCCGACGCGCGCTGGTTAGCTTGTCTTGGTTGTATAGGCACATGCCTCTAACCACATGCACCGTTTGTACTCTCCGCAACCCTCCCTTGTCTAACGCGCCGGACGCTGCCGCGACGCATTTATCGAACTGGTCATCCTCTAGATAAAGGTAGGAGAGGCGCTCAAAAATCTTCCCGTCACCGGAGAGCTCGGCCGCTTCCTCGTAGACCTCAATCGCCTTATCTACCTCCTGAGAAAGCTGCCAGGCCTGTCCCAGCGACTGGAGCGTCTTGTCCTCGCGCTCAATGGCTTCCGCTTGAAAACCCGCGAGCAAAACCTTAGCCGCACGATAGGGCACTTCCTCCTGCATCAGGAGACCCGCCAGGTTGGTGTAGTCGGTCTGCTTTTCGAGGAACCCTGCGGTGTAGGCGGCTTCCAGAGTGTACATCTGCTCCTTCTCGTAGCCTTCCTGCCCGTAGACACCCGCTAACCTTACCCAATGCTCCCGCTTTGGAAATTTATCGACCAATATTTGTAGCGTTTTAATCACGTTGGGCCAGTCTTCCTTTTCAAAGTAGAGGAAGGTCAGCAGGCCCCAGTTCTGCTCGGTAATTTTTGTATTCCGCTCCTGGGCAATGGCAATGCCAAGTTCCATCTGCTCGATGGCACGGTCATAGTCCTTCATCTGGTAATAGACGGTCGCCAGGAAGAAACGTGGGTCAGCGGAGGGGTTGAGCGCCTTAGATATCCAGATTTCCATGTACTTCAGGGCATCTCGATAATTCTCTTCGACGTAGCTCAGCTGAGCGACCGTATAAAGCGTTGTGGACTCTAGCCCTTCGGGAATTTTATCTCCCTGGCTCACGACAATTTTGTATTCCCTGAGTGCACCCTGGTAGTCGTCCTCGAGATAATAAATATACCCCAGCATGTTGTGCAGATTGGCGATCTCGTTCTCGTTATAGCGGCGCGATCGCTCCAGCGCTTTCATCACAATGTCTTTGGCTGTGGCGAAGTCCTTGAGGTCAATGGCTTCCTGACCCTCACTCAGCTTCTTGTAAACCGCCTCGCTCAAAGACGGCACTCGACGGGTCTTTTGCCTGGGCTTATTTTCCTCAGCAACGGCAGAAGGCATCAGGTATGTCCCTTCCAACACCAGCCCGGCGCCTGAGACGATGACTGAGACCAGCACGGCTAGGCATGCAGGGCGCAGAAGACTCTGCAGGCAGATTCCGATTGATTTAACGTGCTTGATCATGGTTCTCAACCTCTCCTTTCCCTTGGCCTCGCCGTCCGGCCACCTTAGCCGTCTACCATTTCAAAGGTAATCCGGGTTTTCACGCCAGCTACATCGATGGGCTCACCGTTAACGACCTTCGGCTTATACTTATACTTGAGGGCTGCGTTGATTGCAGCTCGGTTAAATATCCCGGGTGGCTTCGCCTCGATAACCACCGGATCTCTCACGGCCCCGGTCTTGGTCACAATATATTCAAGCAAAACATAGCCCTCAATACCTCTGGCCTGCGCTCGACGTGGGTATTGAGGCGCCACTTTAACGATCGGCAGATACTCACCGTCAGAGCTAAAGCCACCCCCTTCAATGTCCAGGGTGACATCAACATCCACGCCACCCATGTCGACGCCTCGTGATAAGTCGGATGACTCGAATTCTGGCGTTGGCATATCCGGTGGCGGCTCATCTGGCGGCGGCGGCGGCTTAGGCTTACGGGTTTTTGTTTGAGGGTCCTCATCTTCTTGGAGGCGAACAAAGTCCAGCAGCTTCCCCCTAGGCCCCTCGTCCAGATTTGCTTCATTGGTGGCGATGATGGCCTGCATCATAAAGAAAAGCAGCGCCGTCACCAGCGCGCCAAGACCTACGCCAAATGCATAACGAGCCATCATAGTACTGCCTAGTTGTTCTCAGTGGAGATCGCGACTTCTCGCAGCCCAGCTGCACGCGCTGCGTTCAAGACGACCATCAACTTTTCATTGTTTGATTTTCGATCAGCCTGCACCACAAGCCCCCCCTTTGGGTTTTCGGCATGCAGCCTTTCAATGTGCGAGCGGACCGAGTTCGGGTCCACGCGCTTTTTGTCGATCCAGATGTCCCCGGCAGGGCTGATCGCCACCAAGAGCGCAACGGTCGGCTTCTGCTCTGATGTCTGCGCTTCAGGTCTAAGCACGTTGATACCGGACTGTTTGATAAAGGTGGCAGTCACAATGAAGAAGATGAGCATAATAAAGACCACATCCAGCATTGGCGTTAAGTTGATGTCGTCTGCATCACTCTCACCTCTGGAAATGCGCGATATTTTCTTGCGCATAAGCTTACTCCTATCTGCTGCTCGCCAAATCTAGTGATCGAGCGTCAGATTGTCTTCAAATAGTTCTGTTTCATATTCGACCTTTCTCTTGAGATAGGTCGTACCCACTAACCCGGACAAAGAGGCAATCATCCCAGACATGGTAGGAATGGTTGCCATAGAGACCCCGGCAGCCATGGAGCGAGCGTTGCCGCCCTGAGTGGCCATGGCGTCGAAGACCGCAATCATGCCTGTTACCGTCCCCAGCAATCCAAACAAGGGGCAAAGGGCCACACAGGTTTCAATAATGGGTAGGCTTCCTGCGATACGAGATGCCGCATTAGAAATTATGCCTTCACGCACCTGATGAGCGGACCACGATTTGCGTTCGGTTCGATGTTCCCAAACTGTGGTGGCTTCAAGCACCAGCAGGCGATGCTCATTGCGGAAGAACCATATGCGCTCGAAGATAAGCGTCCACATCAGGAAGGTCAGACCGGCGATGAACCAAAGCACATCGCCGCCCATTTCCATGAATCTGATGATCGCAAGGTAAGCGTCGCTAAACATTTCTCGACAGCCTCCTTGGGGCCTAGCCTAAGGGCCGGCCGGCCTTTTCTGCATGGTCCGCAATAATGCCCGCGCTCTGCTCTTCAATGATATGCACGAGCTCTCGAGAGCGGCTATTCACTATGGCATGCAGAAGCGTTGTCGGAATGGCCACACAAAGGCCCAGTACCGTCGTCATTAAGGCCTTTGAAATACCGCTGGCCATGGTTTTTGGATCGCCCGTGCCAAACAGCGTGATCGCCTGGAACGTCTCGATCATCCCGATCACGGTACCCAGAAGCCCGGTCAGAGGCGCGACGATTGAGATCACCTGGATCAGCGAGATTCGTTTCGTCAAATTAGGCGTTTCGCCCAATATGGCCTCCCCAAGCTTAAGCTCGAGTGTCTCGACGTCCACCTCCTTGTTCTCTTCGTACACCCGCAGGACGCGTCCTAGCGGATTGTCGTCAGAGGCGACGGGATCCTTGCGCTGCGCCGTGACCTTGGTACCCACCAAGAACAGGGTCAGCAGCCGCTCGAGGGCCAAGAACACACCTATGATGCCGCCTAGAATAATGACTGATCCGACATTGCCACCCTGGCCGTCACAGAAAGGTAGGTAGCATTCGCCGATCGAGCTGAAAGGCGAGCCGATCCGTTCACCCAAGGTTGCCGCCTGGATGAGCAACGCCAGCAATGAACCGCGCGTTGGGTCAACTGAGAATTCTACGACCTCACCAGGCGCCGCATCCTGCACATCTCGGGCGGTGGCGACATGTCGACCCGTCGGCTGTCTTGCCAACTCGACAATACTCTGGCTGTCTGGATTCCACTGCAGGTACTCGCCTTCTCCCACTAGGGCAAAGGCACCGACCCGAACAATCTCGGTATTAACCTTTTCACCTGAGATTTTTGTAATGACACCGTCGTACTTTGAAATCTTGCCAGATTCCGTCATTTCTCTCTGGAGTTCGAACCAAAGAGACTCCATTTCATCGATGGTGGCCAGTTGGCTCGCCGTACCCATCTTCTTTGCCAGGTCACCCAGCCACTCTCCTCGGCCGGGATATTGGCTAGAAATGATAGACCCTTCGAACCCACCGCGCGTGTCGCCAGCCACCTGCTGTAACACACCGAAAAGTTCTCTCAGGCTCCCGAGGCGTTTGTCTAACTGCTCGGTAAGATCCCCAATGCGAATTTCATTTTCTTCAAATGTTGTTTCAAGACGGTCTGAACGGCGTTGCTCGCGCGCACGCTCTGCCTTTGCATCCCGCAACAATCGGGCCTGCTGGTCCTTTTCATTCACGAAACGTGCCTCCCGGGCCGCATTTTCCCGGGATTCCACAACGCGACGCTCGCGTACATTATCGAGCAGTTCGTCTAGCGAGCTTGCTTCGTTAACCACCAAGTCCGTGGCCGGCGCCACTTCCTCTGCCGTGGCAGGCGACATGGCAAGGGCGCTGGCTGCCAACAAAGCGACTAGGGAACCGGCGGCGTTGCTCTTCACTGTGCTGAGTATTCTCAAGATCATTTCGCTACTCCTGCGCCGACGATGGGTAGGCTAAGCATTTCGATGGAGGCTTGCTGACGCGCCATCCTAATGCCCTGTCGAACCGAGGCCTGATAGGAGTCATCCACAGGCTCATATTGGCGCGTCGTCGGGTTAAACATGCCAGTTTCTGCGCCATCGGGCGTCTGGTAAACCAGGGCAATGCGGCCAACCTTCAGTATGTCCACCTGCCGTTCTATTCCCGCGATGTCGATGGTGGCGTTGTAGGTTTCCATGGTGCGGCCGTACTCGTTCTCGATCTGGAACGCACGAAATACTTGAGAGAATTTCTCGGATACCGCGACATCAGCCCGATCCATCGTTTCTCGGAGCCGTTCAACCCGCTCACGGCGTTCCTCCAGTAAGAAGGGTGCGTCCAGCTCTACAAACTGCTCCAGGCCGTCAATCATCCGGAGCATGAGCGGTGTAATTTGGCGTTCGATCACGGTCACTTCGTCTATTGACTGTGACAGCAGGGTCATCTCTCGCTCTTGATTCGCAATCTGCTTTTCGAGCTGTCGGTTATAAACCCTCAATCCTTCAATCTCTTTCAGGACGGTCTTATATTCGTTAAACAGCTTCCGGGTTTCGTCCGTCAGGTCATCGATCCTAGCCTGAGAGCGCTTCGCAGAAACGTTCATCTGTTCTGCAACTTGAAAGATATCGCTCAACGTGGCACCGAATGCCGAGGCACTGAACGTCAGACACGCTACTGACAAAAAGGTCGAAGACACTTTATGTATGTTGTTAATCATTACTACTTCCTACTGGACTTATTCCTAGTGGACCTCTTCGCACCAAAATAGTTTTTCTATTTTAGAGTGCGAGCCAAAAACCACGACCACATGGCTAGCCCGGCAAAAGCGCCGTCTACCCCATCAGCTGCAGCTATCGACCCAATTTCCAAAGAGCTGTTCACATCTGCCCCACCACTCTAGACCGATGGCGGATCAGACCCATTGATTAGTGCTTTGCAAAGGTTAGCAGCTAGCGGCCTCCCCGCCAGAACTGTGGGCGAAGCATTAACAAAGGATCATGCGATGTCAACACTTGCATTTACCTCAAGTCGTCTCCTTAGCCCACCCCGTCGGGACTTTCCGCCCAATTCAGGGCCATTCACGTCGTTCAACGCGCGGCTAGGCATTCCTCGAAAAGCGCCAGCGTGCGTGATCGAGCGAGGGCCGCAGACT